>Ga0181529_10003287_pt1 | contig 18522 bp, 13 predicted proteins | sample PEATcosm2014_Bin_36_FD_119763 | JGI IMG/M metagenome (GOLD analysis project Ga0181529, IMG submission 119763) | Peatland microbial communities from MTU Mesocosm Facility, Houghton, MI, USA - PEATcosm2014_Bin10_30_metaG | ecosystem: Environmental > Terrestrial > Soil > Wetlands > Peat | place... | reverse complement strand
GGAGCTTCTGGTTGAACCATCGGCCCCAGGCATACGAGAAAACGGCCAGGATGTGACCGGTTTTGGATATGATTGGGGCCTGCAAAGTGGGCCGCCCGGCGGCTTCGTTTTCGGGTGCAATGTGCTTCCCCCGCGTTCTTGTCAGCACCGAGGCCCGTCCTTAGCGCTTCATGGTACCGGAGCTCAAGACCGCCGCGTGCTGGGTACCATCCCCCATCTCAATTCCCTGTCTCTGATTCCGCCTGTCGCGCCCTACCAGTTGAGTTCATTGTGAACGCCACGCTGTATGTCATCGTGTTTTGCGAAAGGGCGTTCACAGAAAGTGAGGGCATGTGCAACACCAGGAAATCCGAACGTTCGCGCTTGATGCCACGGCCACTTTACTCTGCCCGACCGCCGTGCGCGCCTGGGCAAGAGTCCTTCCCGTCCCAAGATTCAAAGTGGTTAGCGCCTGAGTGCGACCGCAATGGCCACAAAATCGCGCGCCACCAATCCATCCGCCAGCGAGAGCCAGCTCAGTCTGTTCCCGGACGCATTCGGCGCCGATCTGGTCGATAATTCATTAGAGGAGTCCATCAATGAGCGAAGCGACTTCGCTGACACCGCTTGGGTACCAGATTCTGGAACACTGGAAGCGCCACAGGCCGACGATGGTCGCGACGCTGGCCACGGGGAATCAGCTCCAGCAGGCAGTTTTCGCGGCACAGGAGTTGACGGGGAACCTGCTCTACGAACTGACGGTCATTCGGAAGATGGACTACCAGACGGCGTGGGAGATCGCGACGAGGGAGTGGGCGTTTCTCCCGGACGAGGACGACCAGCCCCAATTGTCGTTCGATCCAGCGACCCTCGACCCGTCTCAACCCTTGCCCACGATCTCCGAATAACCCCCACCCACGGAATCGGCGAGGGCAGCCTCAAGCAGAAAGCCCAAGCCAACCTCGCTGCCATTCGCACTCTGAAGGTCATCGAAGCGGAAGACCGCCCGGCAACCGCCGAGGAAAAGGTCGCGCTCGTGAAGTACGCCGGGTGGGGCGCAATGCCGAACGCCTTTGAGCCAAGGCCGCCGCGAGATTGGCAAAGTGTGGCCGACGAACTGAGGAATCTGCTGACCGCGGAGGAGTACGCGTCGGCGCGCGCCTCGACGCCGAACGCTCATTACACATCTCCCGCAGTCGTTCAAGCGATTTGGCAGGCTATGGAGCGGTTCGGCTTGCAGACTGGCGCGCAGATTCTCGAACCATCGATGGGCGTCGGCCACTTCTTCGGCATGATGCCCGAAGGCTTGTATCCCGACACGATGCGCACGGGCGTCGAGCTGGATTCCGTCTCCGCGCGCATCGCCGCCAAACTCTACCCGGATTCGAGCATTCAGGCGAAGGCATTCGAAGACACGCCGCTTCCCAAGGATTTCTTCGACGCCGCTATCGGGAACATCCCGTTCGGCAATTACCCGGTGTACGACCCGGCCTACAGCCGAAGTCCCCAACTGACCCGTTCCATTCACGACTACTTCCTGGCGAAAACGATGGACGTGGTCCGGCCCGGCGGCGTCGTTGCGCTGATTACCAGCCGCTAGCAAAACGGCTCCAGGCTCCACTAGTTCACGTGCAATTCCTCGAAGCATCCGGCGATGCCGATGCATTCGCGAGAGGCGTTGAGTTGAGCTTAGGCCAATGGGCATTCCAGCGCGGGGATAAACTGCTTTGGGCCATTGAAAGCCGTCGAGCGGCAGTCGACCGCGCGCTGCACACGCGCTGGCTCGATCCAGACGGCGAGTCGGCAAACCGATTGTACGAGTTCTACCCAGACCTGGGAAGGCGCTATTCCTCCTTCCCGGACGATCACAAAGAGGCGGAAAAAGTCTGATGGCCATCACGAACAGCGAGCGCGTCGGTAAAGCCCTGGAACTGCTGAAGGACGGATTGCGCCCCTACGTGGAACGCGAGCTTAAGGCAACATACAAGGACCGGTGGGTTGACACCGCGCGGCCGAGTTTCCCGGACTGGCAACAGACCGGCCGCCCTGCGTCCCTCAACTGGGATACGCAGGCACTGCTGCAGGTGATGTGCGAGCTTTGGAACGACTGCTTCAAGAAGATCCTCGGCCCCTCGGAGCGGAGCCTGGCGTTCGAACTTCGCGATGTGCGAAACAAATGGGCCCACCAGAAGGCCTTCTCGACGGATGACGCCTACCGCGCCATCGACAGCATTTCGCGATTGCTGGCGGCGGTCTCGGCGGAACAGGTCGAGGCCGTCGAACAGATGAAGGCCGAGATCCTGCGCGTCAAGTTTGAGGAACAGCTCAGGACTCAGAAGCGGAAGGAATCGAGCATCGCGGTGGAAGGCAAGCCGGCAACAGGCCTGCGTCCGTGGCGGGAGATCGTGACTCCGCACCCCGATGTGGCGTCCGGACGCTATCAGCAGGCCGAGTTCGCCGCCGATCTCTGGCAGGTCTATTTGGGCGAGGGTTCGGACGAGTATAAGGACCCCATCGAGTTTTATCGCCGGACGTTCATCACAGAAGGCTTGCAGAAGCTGCTCTCCAACGCCCTGCAACGGCTTGCCGGAAATGGCGGCGACCCGGTGGTGGAACTGCAGACCAATTTCGGCGGCGGCAAAACGCACTCGATGCTGGCGCTTTGGCATCTGTTTGCCGGCGTGCCCGCGGGGCAACTGCCGGGACTGGAAACGGTCACGAAGATGGCGGGAGTCTCCCAGCCGCCCAAGATCCGGCGGGCCGTGCTGGTGGGCAACCGGATGTCCCCGGCCGATCTCCACAAGAAACCGGACGGAACGGTCGTGCGGACGATGTGGGGCGAACTGGCGTGGCAACTGGGCGGCAAAGAGGGCTACGCGATGGTGCGCAGCGCGGACGAGAAGGCCGTCAGCCCCGGCGACTCGCTGCGCCTTCTGTTCAATAAGTACTCGCCGTGCTTGATCCTGATCGATGAATGGGTGGCCTATGCGCGGCAGCTCTACAACAAATCGGACTTGCCGGCTGGCGATTTCGACGCGCATTTCACCTTCGCGCAGACGCTGAGCGAGTCGGCGAAGCTGGCGGATAAGACGCTGTTGGTGGTCAGCATCCCCTCATCGCAGAACGAGATTGGGGGCGAGGGCGGTCTCGCAGCGCTGGAGCGTTTGAAAAACGTCATTGAGCGCGTCGAGACGTCTTGGCGCCCGGCGAGCGCCGAGGAAGGCTTCGAGATCGTCCGGCGGCGCTTATTCCAGCCGATCGCCGATCCGGAACTATTCACGGCGCGGGATGCGGTGGTGAAGGCGTTCGCGGATGAGTATCGCAAGTTTGCGCAGGAGTTTCCTTCCGAGGCAGGCAAATCCGAATATGAGCGCCGGATGAAAGCGGCGTATCCGATCCACCCGGAACTGTTCGACCGGCTGTACAACGACTGGTCCACCCTGGACAAATTCCAGCGAACCCGCGGCGTGCTGCGCCTGATGTCGGCGGTGATTCATGCGCTGTGGGAGCGCGAGGACAAGGGGCTGATGATTATGCCGGCCAGCGTGCCGGTCGATGCGCCCGCCGTCCAGAGCGAACTGACCCGCTACCTGCCACCGGTCTGGGACCCGATCATCGAGAAGGATATCGATGGGCCGAACTCGTTGCCCCTGAGAATCGACCGCGAGAATCCGATGCTTGGGCGGTACTCCGCGGCGCGCCGGGTGGCCCGCACGCTCTACCTGGGTTCCGCTCCGACGCAGGACGCCACAAAAAAGGGCCTGGAGGATCGCCAGATCAAGCTGGGCTGCGTCCAGCCCGGCGAGACCTCCGGCACGTTTGGCGATGCGTTGCGGAAGCTGGCCGACCAGGCGACCTACCTCTACGTGGATGGGAGCCGCTACTGGTACGCCACGCAGCCCAGCGTGAACCGGCTGGCCGAGGAACGGGCTGAGCGGTATCACCCGGAGGACGTGACAGAAGAAATCCGGCGGCGGCTGGCGGAAGAGGCGAAGCACCGTGGAGACTTCTCCAAGGTTCATTCGTGCCCGGCAGGTTCCAGTGACGTAGTGGATGAGCCCGAGGCGAAACTGGTCATCCTGAGCCCGGACTATCCACACAGCGCAAAGACGGATTCGAGCGCGGGCCGGCAAGCGGCGGCTGAGATCCTCAATCGAGGTTCAGCGGGCCGGAACTGCGGCAATATGCTGGTCTTCCTTGCCGCCGACAAGACCCGGTTCGTGGACCTCGACAAGGCGGTCCGCTCTTACCTCGCCTGGCAGTCCATCGAGAAGGAAACGGTCTCGCTGAACCTGACGCCATTCCAGGCCAATCAGGTGGAGCAGCGTTTGACGAGTTCCGATCAGGCAGTGAAGGGGCGAATTCCGGAGACGTATGTCTGGCTGCTGGTGGCTGGGCAGAAGCGGCCGGAGGCTGGCCAGGCATTCCCCGCAGTCGAGTGGCAGGAGTTCAGACTTCAGGGACAGGAGTGGTTGGCGGAGCGGGCGTCGAAGAAGCTGAAGAACGACGGGCTGCTGATCACCAGCATGGCCGGCGCGGTCCTGCGGTTCGAAATCGATCAAGTGCCGCTGTGGCGCGGGAACCACGTCGGCGTGAAGCTGCTGGTGGATGACTTCGCCAAGTACCTCTACCTGCCGCGCGTCAAGAACTCCCAGGTGATTCTGGACGCGATCCAGGATGGAGTGGGCCGGCTCACCTGGTCGCACGACACCTTCGCCTACGCGGACTACTACGACGCCACCGCCGACCGGTACCGCGGCCTCGAGGCCGGGCGCCGCCCGACTGTTCAGATGACCGCGAACAGCGTGGTGGTGAAGCCGGACATTGCCGCCGCCCAGATCGAGAAGGACTCCGCGCCGCCGCCGACCACGGGGACAGGTTCCGGCACTGGTGAAGGTGCTGGCGCCGGGGCCGGCACGACGGGTAGTGGCGCCGTCGGAACAGGAGGGGCGACCGGCAAGCATGCCGGGGTAGGTGACGCGAAACCGAAGGCGCCAGTGCTGCGCCGCTTCCACGGTTCGGCCAAGATCGACGCCACCCGCCTCTCCCGTGACGTCGATCTGATCGCCAGTTCGGTGGTGCAGCACCTCGCCGGGCTGCTCGATGCTAAAGTGACGATCACCGTGGAGATCGAAGCCGAAATCCCCTCCGGCGCGCCGGACAATGTGGTCCGGACAGTGACGGAAAATTGCCGAACCCTGAAATTCGAGAATTCGGGGTTTGAGGAGAGCTGATCGGTTGACGAACATGCGCCCTGTACGAACCGACGGAACGCACTTGACCACTGCATCAGTAAACTGAAACTATTGAGGAATATCATGCCAGCAACAATCGTAGTGGGAGGCCAATATGGGTCCGAAGGCAAAGGCAAAGTGGTTGCCCTCCTGGCTAGCCGTCTAGACTCTCCGTGGCTCGTCCGATGCGGCGGCCCAAATTCTGGCCACACGGTAACCATCGACGGGTCCGATGTCGTTCTGCGTCAGGTCCCATGCTGTGCTGAACCGCAAAAGGCTACATTCTGTATTTCCGCAGGCTGCGCCATCGATGAAGAGGTGCTCCTCGGTGAGATCAATATGCTCGACATTGACCGCAACCGGATTATCGTCGATCCCCGTGCTGTCATCGTCTCGGAGCAGGACCGGGTGAACGAGCGGCGCGAGCTGCGAGGCATCGCCAGTACATGCTCGGGAAACGGCGCGGCGTTGATACGCCGCATGACCCGACAGGCTGATGTGACCCTCGCCAAGGATTCTTCTACTTTGCGAGCGCGCTGCAGAATAGAGACGATCGCGCCGTTGCTCCACGACGCTCTGCATCGCGGCGCCGATGTCATTGTAGAAGGCAGCCAGGGATTTGCGTTATCGCTCCTCCACGGCGCGGATTATCCTTTTGTCACGTCGCGGGATACAACCGCCGCTGGATTTGCCATGGAAGTCGGCCTGTCCCCGCGCCATATCGACAACATCATAATGGTTATCCGAACCTTTCCGATCAGAGTGGGGGGAACGAGCGGACCCTTTGCGGGCGAGATCTCATGGGAGGAGATTCGCAGGGCGTCGGCCGCTCCGGTGGTTTTTCCCGAATACACTTCTGTAACCAAACGACTGCGCCGCGTTGCACATTTCGATCTTGGGTCCGTAAAGTTGGCGTGCCAATACAATCGGCCAACTGGACTAGCGGTGATGGGGCTAGACCGGATCGATTACGATAATACCGGCGTGACTACCGCTCGTGACCTGACGACTCGAGCCCAGGAGTTCCTACGCGCTTTAGAACTCGCAACCGAGGTTCCCATCGAGTTTGTGGGCACAGGGTTCGGCACCTTTGAAGCAATAACGATTCAAGCGCCTCACACAAACCTCTGCCATGCCTGAAATCGAATTGACAAGACTGAGGCAGCTAAAGCGCCGAGCTGAGACCCTGCTGGGCACTCTGGTCGATGACCTGAAGCCGTTTAAGCACGGAGTCGACGATGCGCACGGGTTTCGTCGAACGCCTGAATCAAAATCGGTGGAGGACGACGTCAACGTCACTACAACCTGCTCTTGCCTCATGTCGCTCGCGCTGTCCGGCAGGCTATCTAAAGTCTACGGCAAGAAATACGAAGAGCCTTTGAAGGAGATACTTGACCGCTTGCTCCGCGCACCCTGGATGAGCTCCGGCTTGGGGGAGAACAACGCCTTTACAACTTCGCTCATGCTGCGTTTGATCGGCTTTTTGGTCAAGGAAGGAGTGATCTCGTCACACGATGCTAAACTGCTTCAGAAGGACCGATGGGAGGCACAGATTGAGTTTGTCGGCTTCGAGTCCTTTGCTCGCCGATTAGCGAACAAGAAGGACCCCTTCTGCGAATTCCTGTACGACCTGCTTCCATCTACCCTTCAAACCGCGATCAGCTCGACCCTTCCTTCCTCTTCCGCGGCCCTCGAAAAGCTTAAGAGGGAACTCTCAGATGAGCTCAGCCGCCTGATAAGAACGACTTCCTTCTATGATTCGCAGAGGTTCAAAGGCCGTAAGCTGAGCCATCGCGCGAGTGCCTTGCTTGGCCGTCAGGACAGCTACAAGATCGCCCAGCTAAACCGCATCCTCCTCCATGATTTCTTCCCTAAGGGGCTCTCACGCCTAAAGTCGAAGTCGCTACAGGAGATCGCAGTCGACATGAGTGCGGACCTTTCTAGGTTTCAAATCAACAACTATCCACCTGCGGCAGCGGTGCTTTACTGGTTTGTTGATGGGGTCAGCCATTCTGGGATTGCATTGCCAGAAAAGGACTGGACTACTCTTTGCGCTTTCGCGACGGCCGAGTTCGGGCGTCAAAGATCCCTAGCGGTAGCCAGCCACGCTGCGATGATGGACCCTGTGGCCGTGGCGATGGCCGCTTGCCTTTGCGCACGACTTCGGACCATCAGCAAGGGCCTGAAGTTGAAGATGACGAACAAGCACCACAAGATGCTGCCGTCGACAGTTGAGTTAGCAAGTGCCGTCGTTGATGTGTTCAATGAGCAGACTCTAAGCGGCATTTGGCCCAAATACTTCCCATTGTTCCATTATCAAGATGCTGGCTCCAATTTCTGCTTCACGTTCGAGCTGCTAGAGGCGGTATTCGTCGAGTTTGCTGGGGCGCGAGACCGCTTGCTGACCGAGCCAGCAGTTCTGGTGGGGCTGGAGCGTGCGGTTCAATGGTGCGAGGCGAATCGCCTGAAATGCGCGGAGAAAGACCCTGCAACGGGTGACCCGATGTCTTATGAGGGTTGGAATTCGGGTGGATATCTTGATACCCTCAGGAAGGGCCAACCGGAATCGTGGGCGACTGCGGTTGTCCACATGTTTTTGCGAGAGTTAGTGGATGGGCTCTCACGCTGCATCCAACAGCGACTCTTAGATAAGTATTCCGCTACCAGGCCAGGCACCGACAAGGGGATTCGCAAACTGTTGGACATCGACTTATTGCTTGTGCCTAGACGGAAGGGCCTGATCTCCACTTTAGAGAATTCAATAATACACACTTTCCTTACCTACAAAGGGGACAATGCCGAGCGCTTGCGAAAACTTCCGATTGAGAAAGAGCCGCTATCCGCCTTGCTCTTTGGCCCGCCGGGCACCTCAAAGACTGAGGTGGCCAAGGCAGTCGCTGCTGACTTGGGTTGGCCGCTGGTTGAAATAGATCCCTCACACTTCCTAAAAGATAGCTTTCAGAATCTATACGTCCAAGCAGAGACGATATTCGAAGATGTAATGGACATGTGCGGCGTAGTTGTCCTATTTGATGAGATGGATGCCTTGGTGCAGAAGCGAGATTCGGGCACGCCGCTTGACACCGAGAGCAAGTTCTTGACAACCTATATGTTGCCAAAACTGGCCAGGTTGCATGATCGTGGACAAATCGCGTTCATGATGGCGACTAACTTTGTTGGCAACTTCGACGATGCGATCAAGCGCGCGGGACGCTTCGACTATTTGCTGTGCATGGGCCCTCCGACATTAGAGGCCAAATGCGGCGCTGTTCACGTTTTCTTCGGAGAGAGAAAAGCATCGGACGAAACCAAGTTGGCGGGCAAGATGATCCACGAGTATGCACGAAGGGATCATTGGCTAGAGGGACAACTAAGCCTGTACACATTTGGCGAGTTTCAGAGCTTCATTGGCGACCTTGCGCCCGTGGATTCAATTGGCACCAAGATTAGGGATCTCACATATGATGGCTTTCTGGCGAAGGTAGTGAAGGAGAAACGGGACCTTTTTTTAAGAATGGATGATTTGGCGATTTTGAATAAGATCAGAAAGTGGAGGCGGCTCCGAGATCTGGATCGGGGGGAGTTCAGCGAGGAGCGGGTGGTTACAGTTCAAGGTATTGATCTTAAGATCCCGGCGATCAAATATATCCTTGATAGGAAGCAAACCAGGCGGCAATTCGCGAAATCAAGTGTGAAGAGTTAACACTGCGAACAATGTGTCATCGATTCGCCAGCGCAGCTCCTCAAGTGAGCCGCTATTGGGAATAATGCTATTAGCATCACGTCGGATCGTCGCGGCAGTGTGATCCACCGGGCTTCCGGTTTTGGCACGTGCTTCGCCAAGTTTCTTTTTTCCCGCAAGCCTCTGGCGGATGATGGAATCAGTGCAGTCCACAAACCACGTGAGGATCGGTCGTGAGCCGACGGCCCTCGAATCAAGGTCGGCAATGTCACGTATGGAATCAACAACCACAGGCATATCCAGCCGTTGGATGGTCTGTGTTAGCTTTCGGCGTAAGGGAACCTGCTTATGAATGTCCAAAATGACGGAGCCGAATTCTCGCAGGTCCGCTTCGGAGATGGCGTTCGGATCAACGGGTCGCCCGAACAACTTCTGGGTTGGTGGCGCGGTAATGTCTTCAACGAGTAGTTCACGGATTAGGTCGCGAGTCCGTACCCACTCGAAGCCATAGAACACACTGAGATAGCGAGCAGCAACGGATTTGCCCGCGCCGGTCTTGCCCGCCAGGCAGATGACGGGGTTGCTGTCGAACACGAGCGGTCGGATCTTGGGAACAATGAGCTGAGCTTCACGCGGAATACCCATCGGCTCATACAGGCCAGCTTCAAAGTACCGGCCGACGATTGCGGAGGTGATCGCATCCATCTCGTCGTGTGAGCGGGTCAGGAGGCCATAGCCACTCAAACCGAGACGGCACAGACCCTCCCGGAGCAAATCAAGACTCTTTTGTTTGCGCGGGATGCAAAGGATATCCTGGGCTGCGCCAGGATAGGATTCGATTACGCGCGGAGGATGGGGATGCTCTTCGATGGCTCGACGGAGCCGGATTCCCCGCTGCGTCAAGAGGCGCATCGAGTCGATCAGGGCTGGATATGCCGGAATTCCGACACTAGCCAGGTCGTGTTCAGCGACTCGAACAATGCCAGCCTTTGGATCGATGGAGTTTCCCCCTCCTGGCAGCCCGAGGGGAGAATCGATGCTGACGATTTGAGGCTCCTGTTTTGCAATATATGCCAATATCTCCTCGTCAGAGACTAGCGAGCATGTTTCCACGTTATAGTTGTCGAGGATTGCGATTCCCGTGGCTTTATCCCCGGCGGTCAAATCGATTCCGATGACCCGTGATCCAGCCGGGATGCGCTGAGGCGCTTGTATTCGAGCTCTAAGCAGAGGTATGCGAGAATCCACGTCGGTCTCGAACGGAAGGTTCGATTGCACGAGCGTTGGTGCGCTTTGCGTGAGGCCTCTTCGCGTTCCCCTACTCTTTGCGACCCAGTGCTTGAGTTCGGCGAAAGAGAACCGGTTCAGTACGCTCGTTGCCTCTAGGCGGTGCAGAGCCGCTTCGCCAAACCGGAGGTTAAGGAGATGGGAACGAGCGTGGGCATCAGATCCGAACGAAATTGCGCACCCAGCCTTGACGGCCTTTCTAAGGAGCTCCAGTGGGAGGTCTAGGCGCGACGGGAAGCAGTTCATTTCAAGGGCGACCCGCCACCGAGCGCAATGGTCAAAGACTTCGTCCCAATTAACGTCGGCGGGCCGTCGCAGATAGTCGGGCACGCCCGGCTTACCGATCACCGCGGAAGTTGGGTGAGCGAGTATATCCACGCATCCGGTTTGAATTGCCTTCACCAGTCGGTCCGTGTTCACCCTAACATCGTCTGTCCAATTTGAGTGGACGGAGGCAACCACTAGATCAGCAGCCGCGAGAAGGGAGTGTGGAAGGTCGAGGGTCCCATCTTTTAGTATGTCAACTTCGATACCGTGCAGGACAGGGCAAACTGGTGTTGCCAGAGTCAGAGCGTTGGCTTGTCGAAGCCACAGGATCGGCGTGAGGCCACCCTGGAGTTTACTCGTTCGGCTGTGATCTGTCACAGCGAAGTGCCTTAGCCCGCTGGCAACTACCGCAGTCGCCATGGTATTTACCGATGCGCTTCCGTCGGACCAGGCGGTGTGCATGTGCAAATCCGATTGGAGACTGTCTCCCGAATGGAATGCCAATGGATCGAGGCGTTTTGCGAATTCTGATATACTCCGAGGCACCATCTGGTCGTGTTTCGGACGAACACTGAAGCCCCAACCCAATTGGTGCCGAATCCGAACCCCGTCAGAATCTTGCTGAGGATCGCGACGAAAGTGCTTCTCGCGCCGCAGGGACTTGCGAACCGCGCTTTCGAACGCGTCCCATTCGCCTGTAGCAATCACAGTCACGGTACCGGTGACTGGTTCAAACGGATCTGCGATACCGGACATCTCCCAGCCAAGCGCACTCCCATAGATGCTCTCGACGGTTCGCATGAAGCGCAACAAAGGTGGAACAATATGCGCGGTCTGCCACGGCCCGAGATTTCCGCCGCGATACAACTCGTTGATACGATCTCCGTGAAGGGTGAGATTTATGGCGGCTTGACTGAACCATTCTTCGTCGAGCGAGCGTGACGAGACCGTCAATGCAATCTTGTTGGGGCCCAGGCCGCGGACAGAACGTAGACGTAAACACCGATCAAACCGCTCGCTCCTGAACGGGCGGAGCTCGGGGATCGTGCCACTTCGGCGAATCTTCATCAAGTACTGCCTAATTCGCGACGAAGGGATGTAGTCGAGATCCTCATCACCGGTTTCGCCGTCGAGCCAACGGTCAACTGTCGTTCCGTAGCCGTCTAGGCTGTATCCTGCACGCCAGAGCGAGAAGGTACGGTACTTTGGCACTTCCGTGCCCTCCGCAAGCGCATTTACTTCAAGAAGGAAGGCAAGATCATACAGAGGTTGAACGTATTCGAAGTCCCTTATCCGGAAATAGTCGTCCGGCAAGGAGCGTTCCAATATCACATTTCCATCGTCACCCGCAATGCCTCTGGGGCGTTTCTTGGCAGGGCTGGTCATTTGATATCCAGTTCTCTGTCAATTAGCGAGTTGAGCTGCTTGTAGAGGATCGGTTCCTTGACAAAATCCCAGTCGTCCATCGATACCCGCAGCTTCCTGCCAGCGAATCGGCGGAAATACTCCTCGTAGGCCGCATTCACGGCGTCGAAGTACTCGGGATCTATCTTGAGTTCGAAATCTCGTTCCCTCGCTTCGATGCGCTGAACTAGCAACTCGGTGGTCGCCGATAGGCATATCATCAGGGTTGGCTCCGGTGTTCTCTCCGAGCACAGCTCATACAATTGGGTGAACAGCCGCTGGGCGCGCACGTCCCTCAGGTTCAAATCCGCGTAGATGAGGTCCTTGCCGAGGTGAAAGTCAGCAATGACTTCTGCCGATGAAGCAAGAGCCGTCTGACTCTTGAGCTGATGAAAATGCAGCAAGAGGAACGCGAATTCCGTCTCGATCGCATGCTCAAGAGGGTCATTGTAAAAGGCACGAAGGAACGGATTCGCCTCGAAATCCTCTAAGAGAAGGGCGCTGTTTCGGCATGCAGCGAGGCCCTTGGCGACGGTGGACTTTCCTGCCCCCACGCTGCCCTCAATGGCAATCAGCATAGCCCGCCTGGTCTCTCTTGAGGGCAACAGGCCGCCGCACTTCTGTTCCCCCGACAGGGGAGGGTCGGCTGCCGCAATTACGAACCGCTACATCTATGGGGTGGGTGGCCGTTCCGCGCTGGCGATCCCTGCTGCACTTCCTCAGGCGGCTCGCGACCCGGGAGCAGCCTGGTCGGTGCCCCTGGGCTTGCGGATTCACGTGAGGAGGGATGCTCATGGAGACATTGTACTGGTGTTTTGGCAGGGGACGTGAACGCCGCTAGACAGGTCGGCCTGCCGCCAGGGGTTCAGTGAAACGGCGGCACCGGCCGCAATCGCCGACCCCATCCAACGGGAGCGGCACCGGCTTGATGTTAATGGACCGCCCGGACGGAACCGAGATCTGTGTTGCTTGGCGAGGATCAGGGCGTAGAAGGGTGCCAGGGAATAGTCGAGCGAACCTTTGACGTCGGAATTCGCATTGTCGGGGGCTGCCGCGAGCAGCGTGCTGATCCGCCCATCGCGTTGCACCTGCGCGGCGTCGCTGGGGTCGCGGCTGAGTCAGACGCGACTGGAATGGGACATCGCCGCATCGTGGCGAACCTCCCAAGGGCACGTGGGAACGGGCGGTGTCGAACGCGGCGATCAGTCCGCTCGTCCAAGTCCGACGCTACGCTGGCGACTCGCGGTCGCCATCCGCGCGCGCTTGATCGCGGCGTTGTATCTTCCAAGCCAACCCGACCAAGGCTGTTCGGAGGGAGGCGCAATGTCCTGATTCATGCTCTTGATGATAGTTCGGAAATGAACGTTGTTCCCTAGCAATCGTTCGGCATCACCGAGATCCGAGATCTGGACGACCGGCCGGCCGTCGGCGCCAGAGAGCCGGCGGAAACGAACGAATGCGTTCGGCCGCAGTTTCCCGTTTCCCCAGACGTGGGATACCTCGGCTGTGTGATAGATGAAGTGGATTCTGGCATCGGTCCCTTCCAGAAGCAGGTACTGGCGGCCGGAGTCGTCTTCGCCGTGGGTGAGCACTCTACCATCGAGTGCCGGAATTCGCCGCGGGTTGGTCACCACCAGGGGAAGCCGGTCGTCGGAGAGAAGGGCGCCGTGAACTTGGAGCAGCCGTTGTCGGTCGTGCGCTTTCTGCATGGTGCGAAGTACTGCGCCAAAATCGGTTCGGACATTCCAAGCGTTCGGTCCGGACGGCTCCGCCAGTCCCATCTTCTGAAGATGGACCAACCGAGCAGCGAGGTGTCGCTGCCGGACCCGCGCGAACTCCGGCGCTTCCCAATCCGGCACGGTAAGGGCAAACACGAACTGCGGCCCTGCGGATGGAATCGCCGAATCCGTGGCGTTTTCGCAGGCGCGACCGATAATCCGATCCAGCGACGTGAACCGCTGCTCCCCGACCTCCCGCCGTTCCGCCTCGACCTCATCCAACTCCGTGCGGTATCCGAGTTGGGCTGTACACAGGTCTTCGGCCGCCAGCCTGATGCCGAACTTGATGTACGCCCGGTCGAGCCGCAGTGCGCGACCATCCGCCCGGCCGCGAAGCGCGACATGCACGTGCGGATGTTCCGTGTTGAAGTGGGCAACCGCACACCACTCGAGCTTTCTCGAAAGCTCGGTCTCCATCCGGCTCATCATGTCGCGCGTGAGGCGCTGCAAGTCCACACGGTCACCGAATTCCGGGGACACGATCAACTTGAAGACGCGTTCATCGCGAGCGGACTGCCAAGTGTCCAGCGTGTCGGCGACATCGGCGGACTCCGCCGTGGCGGAGAATCCCGGCTCGGTCCCGGATGTCCTCACGGCGCTGTCGCGCGAGATGTACTTCCCGTGGGCTCGCCACTGGCCTGAAATGCGGTTGGGCGAGTAGGTCACACGTACCGCGCATCGCTGACGGAAGCGGCTGGCTGCGCGCCCGCCGCCGGAAGCCCCGCCCGGTCCAAGATGCCGCGACGTGCGGGCATAGTGCATCACGGTTTTGAACGCAATTGACCAGCCTCGGCCGCCGCTTCCGTGTTTCTTGACCTTCGGGGCCTGAGGCCGAAGTCGAAACTCCCGTTCATCTGCCGGCATGTTCGGCCAACTCCGTGAACGCCTTGCCGGACTCACCGCTCAAACCGCTGCCCACGCTCTTGAGAAAGCGGTCGTACCGCGCCTTCGCCCGTGCCACCGCCTGCTGGTACGCCTCGCCCGAAGGCTCGGGGACGCAAGTCAGTACCGTCTTCGCGAGCGCATCGACGAACGCGAATAGGGCTTGTTGCCCCGTTGCCAACCGGCGGATATCGATGGAAACGCGCTCGAAGCTGGCTGCGGCGGCGCTGTTGTCACGTGGCGCGTCTGCGCCACGCCGCCGGAGCTCGTTCTCAATCGCCGCTCGAATGAACGCGCTTTCGGAGCCGAAACCCGCATCCTTCGTGGCCTTCGCGATTCGTGTGTCCAAGTCGGCGCTGCACCGGATCGTGCGTGGGTTCATGTGTTGCCTCCCTCTACCCGTAAGGCCGCCACCCTCATCGCTTGAGACACCAAACACCTGGTATTCGCACGTAATACGCTGGCCGCGCCGGCGCATACCGGCTAACAAACTGACTGACAGCGCGTTGAGGCCAGTTTCAAGGGGGAGCGCATGCTCCCCTTTATGTTCCACTACCGGGTGTTTTGGGTGGAATGATGCTGGCTGGCTGTTTCAGGCTGTTTCAAACTGTTACAGGCGCTCCGATTTCGGCCGTCGGACCCCACTGCCTGTTTCAAACGGTACACAAACGGTTTCACGCTGTTTCAAGGCTGTCTCCAAAGCCGGTTCCCGCGCCCATCCTCACAGAAGCGGAATGAATCCCGATGGAAGCGACAAGCGCTCGTCAAAATCCCTTCGCCACCTGGGAGCACTGCCTGGAATTCCGCCCGCGACGACGGCGGGGAAAGTCCTTTGGGCGTGGCCGCAGATACGGGCCGCTCTTCAGCGTGGCTGGCGCATGTTCGACGTCTGGTCGGCACTGCGCGAGGACGGTATTGAGGTGCCGTACGACCATTTCCGAGTGTACGTGTCCCGCATCCGGCGGCGAATGGCGCGGTCGTCAATGCCGCCGCCGGTGGCCCAGGCTCCAACCGGAGATCAAGCGAGTTCCGGACACACTGCAGACCGAGGCTCTGAATCGACCACGGCCGCAGCGCCGCCGTCGGCGCCCGCGGACCCGTATTCCGCAGTCCGGACGCAGCGAAGGCTGAAACAGCAATCTGGCTTTGAATATGACCCATTCTCCAGCGACAAGGATCTACTTGAATGAAAGGAAGGCGTATGAGCAATTCTGAAGCGACCAAGATCGAAGGTGGAGTGCATTTCGTGCTCCAGGGCAAAGGCGGCGTCGGAAAGAGCTTCGTGGCCGCAATCCTCGCCCAGTATTTCCGCCGGGGCGGGAAGCCCGTCCACTGCTTCGATACCGACCCTGTCAACGCGACCTTCGCCCAGTACGAAGGGCTTGAGGCCGAACATATCAACGTCCTCAAACGGGGAACGATCAACGAAAAGCAGTTCGACTCCCTGGTGGAGCACCTGTGCAACAAGCCCGGCGTGTGCGTCGTCGATACCGGCGCCACCACGTTCGTCCCGTTGTGGAACTACATGCTTGAGAACGAAATCGTCGGCTTCCTGGCCGCACACAACCGCCGCCCCTATATTCACTCGGTGGTGACCGGTGGCCAAGCGATGAGCGACACGCTGAACGGCTTCGCCAAGATCGCGGCCACCAGCGGGGGAAAGAACATCATCGTGTGGCTGAACGAGTATTTTGGGGAGATCCAGGGGAAGGACGGCCGCCAGTTCGACGAACTGAAGGTGGCCCAGGACCAGGCGGAGCGGGTACTCGGCGCTGTCACGATTCGGGAACGCAACCATCACACCTTCGGCGACGACGTGAAGGAAATGCTGCAGCGGCGGCTGACGTTCGACGCGGCGATCCAGAGCGAGAGCTTCTCGCTCGTATCAAAGCAGCGCTTGGCCATCGTCCGTCGCGATCTGTTTGAGCAACTCGACAGCTTGGCCCTCGCCTGAATATGCCCAAGCCCTTGGACGCGCCGAAGATTGATCGACTGATTGCCGAGGTAGCGGCGCGGCACGGCGTGTTGCTGAAGCGGGACGATGCAGCCTTTGCGCTGGTGACGCTGAATCAGTTGGTTCTGGAGGACGCGATCAAGGGCCTTGCCGCCGAGATCCGCGCGGCGACAGCAGATTTCGAATCGGCGTTCGAACGGGTCCAGATACGCGCCGGATCTGCCGTTGCAAGGGATCTTAAGCAGCTCGTCGTCGAGTGGCAATCCCACCTGGATGCCGCTGTCACGAGGCTGGGTCAGCCAGCTCCGATACAAATGGCCGCCATCCAAGGCGTGCACTGGCTGGTGCCGTCTGTGGCCGGATTCGCAGCGGCGTTCTTGCTGCACTGGCTGTGGTGATCGGGCGGCGCGATGGACTCGCCCAGCCCGGTGGCCGTTCCGAACGTGTCATTAAGGGAAGTCGCACCTCATGATTCCGCCCCAAGCTGTCGTTTACTGCCCTGGTCGTCTCAGACGCCGCAAGCTCAGCGTTAGGGACCGTGCGACATCATCTCGCAGGGGCAATCAAAAGCACGAGTCTTGACAAAGTATTACATTAGACATATTCTACTCTTGCATGGACGCCGAGGCCATTACACGCTCCTTGGAAGGCAGCGGGTTGCGGTGCACTCCGCAGCGCTACGCCGTGATGCATTCTTGACGGAACGCAACAAGCATCCGACGGCTGTGGAGATTTTCGAGGCCGTGAATCGCGTGTATCCGCGCTCTTCAAGGGCCACAACTTATAACAATCTGCGGGACTTGGTGCAGGCGGGTTTGGTGCGTGAAGTGGCCGTCGAGGGCCGTGCCGCGCGATTCGAGGTGAAAGGCATGCGGCATCACCACTTCATCTGCGACCGCTGCGGCAATGTTGAGGACATTGAGTGGTACGACGTGCCTGGGCCTGCCTCGGACTTCCTTGGTAAGCGGATTCTTCGCGAATACGAGCTCATTTTCCGAGGGCTCTGCACGAAGTGCACTCCGCGGAAAGGTTCCGGTTAACTGGCGTAGGCGTGTTGATACCGGATGAATGGCGCGCGTCAGCGACACGCGTCGGCGGCGATTGCCCGAATGGGAACGCCAGGATGGGTTCATAGTTCGGCAGAGTTCTTTGACTAGTTCGAAGGAGGACAAACGTATGGATCAAAAACTCACCACCGCAGCGGGGACGGCTGTCCCCGGGAATGAGGAGCGAAGCTTGGCAACCGAAAGCAGGTGCCCGGTATCGGGAGGCGCTCGCAGACACACGGCCGGGGCCCCGGCGAATGCGGGCTGGTGGCCGAATCAGTTGAACCTGAAGATCCTGCACCAGCACTCCCCTCTGTCCGACCCGATGGACAAGGAGTTCAACTACGCGCGAGAGTTCAAGAGCCTCGACCTGGATCGTGTGATCAAGGACCTCCACGCCTTGATGAAAGCATCGCAGGACTGGTGGCCCGCCGATTATGGCCACTATGGGGGGCTCTTCATTCGTATGGCGTGGCATAGTGCGGGCACGTACCGTATCGCCGATGGCCGAGGCGGCGCGGGTTCCGGAGCTCAGCGATTTGCACCCCTCAACAGTTGGCCGGACAATGTGAATCTCGACAAGGCGCGCCGGTTGCTCTGGCCGATCAAGCAGAAGTACGGGCGGAGAATTTCCTGGGCCGACCTGATGATTCTGGCCGGAAACGTCGCCTTGGAGTCGATGGGCTTCAAGACCTTCGGTTTCGGCGGCGGGCGCGAGGACGTCTGGGAGCCGGATGAACATACTTACTGGGGGCCCGAAGGCAAGTGGCTGGCGGACGAGCGCTACAGCGGCGATCGTCAGCTCGAGAATCCTCTCGGGGCTGTTCAGATGGGCCTGATTTACGTGAATCCGGAAGGGCCCAATGGAAAGCCCGATCCAGTCGCCGCGGCACGCGATATCCGGGAAACGTTCGCCCGCATGGCGATGAATGACGAGGAGACCGTTGCCCTCATTGCCGGCGGGCACACATTCGGAAAAACCCACGGCGCCGCCGACCCGAGCAAGTAT
>Ga0181529_10003285_pt1 | contig 18533 bp, 11 predicted proteins | sample PEATcosm2014_Bin_36_FD_119763 | JGI IMG/M metagenome (GOLD analysis project Ga0181529, IMG submission 119763) | Peatland microbial communities from MTU Mesocosm Facility, Houghton, MI, USA - PEATcosm2014_Bin10_30_metaG | ecosystem: Environmental > Terrestrial > Soil > Wetlands > Peat | place... | reverse complement strand
GCGAAAGGACCACGGCGTGATGTGGGATCTCGTCCTGATTGGAAGAGATGCGATGGGCAATGTGAAATCGCTGGCGAAGGAGTTGCGGATCTCAGAGCACGTTCACCTGACTGGATATGTCGAAACCGATGAGTTAATCCGCTACTATCAATGCGCTGAAGCGTTTGTCTCGGCCTCGGTTTACGAGGGCTTCGGACTTCCGGTATTGGAAGCAATGGCCTGTGGTTGCCCGGTGGTGTGCGCGCGCACCTCGATCTTCACAGAGATCGCTGGGGATTCGGCGTTGATGTTCGATCCGTTCGATGTGGCAGAAATTGCCGAACGCATAGCGCAGCTATGGCGGGACCCGGCGGAGCGGGAGGAACTGCGCCGCCGGGGACTTGCCAAGGCCGCGGAGTATTCATGGGCCCGTGCGGCGACAGAGTTACACGGAATTTTTCACGAAGTAGCCGGCATGGCGCCAGAGCCTGCAGCGAGTGTAAGTTCGAAGGGATGACGGAGTAGATGAAGGAATTATCGCAATTAGAAGAGATGCTTCTGCTGGCTTGCAGTGGAAGTGACAACAGTGCGCGTGTGAGGCAACTGTATTATTCCGTCGGCGATTCGGAAGCTTGGGCGGCGGCGGCGGAGCATGAATTGTGCGGCCACGTGGCCCACAAACTTTCTGATGCGCACGCCACCATCCCTTCGCGATGGGAAGAGGCGCACGAGGCGACAGCGCAGAGAATTGGAGCGTATCTTGCCGCGGTGAATCAACTGGCGGCCCAACTTGCCGAAATCGGCATTCCTGTTATTGCCTTGAAGAATGCCGGAATCGCTCAAGGTATCTTCACATGTCTCGGCTGCTCGCCGATGGGAGACGTGGATCTGCTCGTGCGGCGGGCCGATTTTGCGAGGGCGCATGAGCTTTTGGTCGCAAATGGGTATAAGTGCCGATCGCGTTGTGTCTTGGAGCAAGGGACTCTGGAAGAAGGTCAAATGACCGGGGGAACCGAGTATTCGCGGGAGTTGGACGGCATAGGCGAGTTTTGGCTGGAGCTGCAGTGGCGCGCGGTGTCCGGACGCTGGATTCGCCCGGACCAAGAGCCGGATTCCGACGATCTGATGGCGCGCTCGGTTGCCATCCCAAGAACCAAGTTACGCTTGCTAAGTCCCGAGGACAATCTTCTGCAGGTTGGCTTGCACACGGCCAAGCATAGCTACGTGCGCGCCCCCGGATTACGGCTGCATACGGATGTGGATCGGATTGTCCGGAACACCCAGATCGACTGGGCGCTGTTCGTGTCTCAAGTGGAAAAGCTGCAGGTCCGTACGGCGGTATATTTGTCCCTGGCGCTTGCCAAGGAGTTGCTCGAAACGCCGGTTCCAGATGCGGTTCTCGACACCTTGCGCCCTCCGCGCCAACGGGAGAAGCTGCTGCGGCGCGCAATTGTCAAAGCCGGCCTATTTCACCCCAGCGAACATAAGTTCAGCCGGTTACAGTATTTGCTCTTTACCGCTATGCTCTACGATGATGCAGGAGGCTTGCTGCGGGCGGTCGTGCCAGACAGTGCTTGGATGAAGAGACGTTACAATACTCAAAGTTCCATATTGTTGCCCGTCTGTTACCTGCGGAGAATCTGGGATCTAGCTGTTCGACGAGTTGGAATTTGATGCGCCAATCCGGTCTACGTCTGTTCGCAAAGAAGTGCCTCGATCGTGTTGGGGCGGCACTGGTGCTGCTTGCCGCCAGTCCGGCCTTGCTGATTGTTGCCGTCGCTATCAGAAGGAAGATGGGCACGCCGATTTTGTTTCACCAGCTTCGGCCTGGTTTGAAGGGCAAGCCGTTCTTGCTTTACAAGTTCCGCACTATGCGGGATGCTTGCGACGCGTCGGGGAATCCGTTGTCCGATGCGGAGCGCCTTACGCCGCTGGGCGCGTTTTTGCGCTCGTCGAGTCTTGATGAGTTTCCCGAATTGTGGAATGTGCTCCGCGGAGAACTCAGCCTGGTTGGGCCTCGCCCGCTGCGCATGGAATACTTGCCTCGGTATAGCCGAGAGCAGAATCGGCGCCATGAGGTTATGCCCGGTGTAACAGGTTGGGCTCAAGTGAACGGCAGGAATGCCCTAAGCTGGGAAGAAAAGTTCAATCTGGATACATGGTACGTGGATCACTGGAGCCTGTGGCTCGACTTCAAGATCCTTTTGTCGACGGTTTGGGCTGTGGCAGCACGCAAGGGCATTGCGAACGACAGCCATGCGACAATGCCCGAGTTCCTCGGCAGCACGGAGACTGCGCCACTTACAAGAAAGATCGAATCGCCCCAAGGTGAAGCTGTGAAACCTTCAATTCTGCTGACAAGCGCGGGCAGGCGCACCTCTCTTCTTCAGGCATTCCTATCTCCCGCACACCGGCGGGGATGGCGGGTATTTGCGGGGGATCGCGATCCCCTCGCGCCAGCGCTCTACTTAGCCGACGATGCCCGCCGACTGCCGCCGATCCTATCAAGTGAATATGTTGGCGCACTTCTCGATTTTGTGGAGAAGGATGGCATCCGGTTGATCGTGCCTACGATCGACACCGAGCTGGCGATCCTGGCAGAAAGCAGCGAGCAGTTTCTGGCCAAGGGGTGCGTGGTTTTGGTATCGGCGAAGAAGCTGGTGGAGGTTGCCGGAGATAAGTGGCTAACCGTTAATACATTTGGAAAGGCGGGCATCGCCACACCGAGATCGTGGTTAGCCGATAAGTACGACCAAGGCAATCTTCCTTCCGCACTCTTCGTGAAACCTCGGAATGGAAGTGCGAGCCAGGACGCTCACGCGATCGACAGGTCGGAGTTGGCGAGCGTACTGCCTACGGTGCCGAACGCGATTATTCAAGAGCGGCTGGTGGGGCCGGAAATAACCATCGACGCGCTGCTCGATTTGGATGGAAGGCCCATTCACTTCGTACCGCGCAGGCGCATCCGGACAATGAGCGGCGAATCGATCCAAGGGGTCACCATCGATGACAGCGAGTTGAGAGCCTGGGTGCTGAGGATTCTGGACATTGCTTCCGAACTGGGCGGGCGCGGTCCACTGACTTTGCAGGCGTTTCTCACGGCAGATGGGCCGGTTCTGATCGAGGTCAATCCGCGATTTGGAGGCGGTTTCCCTTTGACGCAAGCAGCGGGAGGATGTTATCCGGAGTGGTTGCTGAGTAGCCTGGAACACGAGCGTCTGGAGCCTCGCTTTGGCGAGTATGAGAGAAATCTATACATGACGCGGCATCACGTCGAGATTTTCACGGGGAACCCACTTTGGAAATAGTGCGCGGCGTCGTATTCGACCTTGATGACACGCTCTACCTGGAACGCGATTATGTAGAAAGCGGGTTTCGATCAGTCGCGGCCGCCCTCGGGGTGGAGGGAAAGCCAGGGCCGGAGGAGATTTTCGGCACGTTATGGTCGGGCTTCGTAGCAGGGATTCGAGCGAATGCGTTCGACCGCCTGTTCGAACATTACCCGACATTGGCGCAACGCGGTTCCATCGATTCGGCGGTGTCTTTGTATCGCTCTCATGATCCGCGGATATCGCTTTGTGGTGGAATTCCAGAGCTTCTCGCGAGTTTGAAAGGGTCGGGTGCCCGGTTGGGACTGATTACAGATGGCTCTGTAACGACGCAGCAGCACAAGATCGCCGCTCTCAAGATCGGGTATCTGTTCGACAGCAAGATCATCACCGACGAGTGGGGGGTGGAGTATCGGAAGCCCAATCCACGCGCGTTCCTGCACACCATGTCCGAGTTGCATCTCGGGGCAGAGCAGCTCGTATATATAGGAGATAATCCGCGGAAGGATTTTCTGGCGCCGCGAGAGCTAGGTTGGCGCAGCGTAAGAGTGCGCATGGATGGACAGCTGCACTGCGCTGCCGAGCCTGCCGCGCGCGATCATTCCGCCGATGTGGAAGTGCACTCCATAGCCGAGTTGACTTCGCTTGTCTCGGCCTGGCGCGGACCCCAGGCGCCCGGTGGGGTTGAAGAGAACAGAGGGCCAGGTATCGCTCCCAGGCCGGCTCATTGAGCTGCCATACGGATCCTTTTTGAAAGCATGGCAGAGGGCGTTGCCGGGCGCGATTGCATGGATCGAGCGAGAGCTGAGCTTTCCCTCTTCCTAGAACCGGACTCATAGACCATCTGAATCGACTGGCGGGTCTCACTGTTGGCGAGGTGAGCCCATTGGCATCTATGAGACCGGTTGTGGTCAGTTTGCAGCGATGTTTAGAAGGCGGACGAGGTCCGCGCGGCCCGCGTCCTGCATGCGGTTGCGGGCGGCGAAGCCGACAGCTGCTTCGCCCTGCCGGCCAGAGAAACTGGAGGGTCGCAGGCGCGCACCGATGATGGCTTGTATCGGTCCATCGCGGTTTCAAGCCGAGCACGTTGGCCGCAGCCGGTTTCCTTCCGCAGTGCGACGCGCTCTTGCGCCAGGCTCTTCTTGAAAATGACTCGCTCGCGCCGAAGATCTTCAGCCCCGTGGCGCCGATCAGCAAGTGTGTTGGCTCCTCAGGCAGGACATAGCCCATGGAGATTAACTCCTTGGTCCTTGCCGTTCGGTTCAAAGTGCCGCGGCCAAGCTTGCTCCGTGGCATACCCAACAAGCCGAAGATAGAGGCTACCAGCTCATCGGCCTGACGCAACGCCAGGTGAGACGCCAAGCGCAACATCAAGCCTGTCCCGAGGGCAGGCTCCGAGTAGCAGGACCGCCCGCCAGGGGTAGTTCGAGGCGATGCCTGCCAGCCGTCCAGTATTTCTGGATTGAGCTATAACGTCAGGCTGCTTCGACGCCGAAGAGCCGCATCGCCACTCCCCCGGTTCTTCACCCGGAACTTCATCTTTGGGATGAGGCGGCGGCGCGGGCGTGGTGCGTGTTCGGCCTGGATGGCGCAGCTTTTCAGAAATCTCTCCCACATAGGCCTCTTCCGGCCCAATTCACGCAACTCCGCGGCCGGGATTGGAAGCCGCGAGAATCGACTTTGGAGTTGTATCCCGGATTCGGCAAATCAAATGGATATCCCCTGCACTCTAATAGTGTGGAAGTTGATGACCATTGGCGAAATCTCAATCTTGCATTTCTTGCTTTTCGGAGTACACTTTGGCTAAGCAACTCGCCTCAGGAGATGACATGCACCTCGCGAGAAAGTTTCAAACCCATATGAAGCTAGCTCTTGCTGCCCTCTTTGTGGCCGCAACAGTTCCTGCACTTTCCCAAGTGGTCCCAGCAGCCGAGAAGGGAGGCATGCCGTTGGTAGTCGGCGGCGGCGTCTCCTCTTATTACACCGAGGTCTATGTAACTAATTTTCAAGGCTTTACGGTTTGGACTGACTGGAATTTCAGCCAAGGCCCTGGGTATCTACATGGCTTGGGGATAGAGGCAGAGGGGCGCGACCTCGATTGGGGTCAACCTAAAAGGGGCGCGAACTGGCGTTTCTTGACCGCTGGGGGCGGCCCAATCTACACTTGGCGCCACTTTAGCAGTTTTCACCCCTACGCCAAGTTTCTAGTGAACTACGGCGCTCAGAGCGGTATCACGGGTGCGCGGTTCCCGTCCCGGTACAAGAGCGATAAGTGGATGACCTATGCTCCGGGCGGCGGCGTAGAAGTTCACGCCTGGGGACCTGTCTGGCTGCGCGCGGACTACGAATACCAATTCTGGCCCGTGGATTGGTTCAATCGCGACCATTATCTGAACCCCCGGGGAGAGACGGTCGGGGTGTCCTACAACTTCGGGCGCAAGCGTTCGCGTTGATGGCGCTAGGGGTGCGATCTGCGCGCCGGAACGTATTTCCGGCGGGAGATTGGGTACCTGAGCGATGGCCTGGAGCATGGGGGCACGGGACAGGAAGCGGCAGTGCGCGTCCCGAGCGGTGGCGGCTCGAAGGGGCGGCATTTGTTCGTCCTGACAGGCCTTCCCCGACATCGTAACGAATCGAGTTGTTTTCCGATTCAACTGCGCGGTTCGGCGCTATGGCTGGTTTGGGGACAAGCGCGCACTTGACAGACCGAGCGCATGTCGCACTGCCTTTCAGAAGATCCATCTGCTCCTTGTTATTTGTTTGCGGCCCATTTGGCAGGTGGCCCATCCTACGGCCACTGCGGGCAGTCCAGCTACTCCGGACCGGTCGCCGAGACGGCTTTGCTGGGCGTTGTTGCGTGGATCGAGCGAGGCTCCATGCTTTTCCCCTTCCTGGCGAGTTTGCGCAGCGCGGCGGACGGAGTCCGCGGTTCCCGCGTCCAGCATGCGGTTGAGCACAGCTAAGCCGACAGCCGCTTTGGCCTGCTGGCCACAGAATCTGCAGACTCGCAGGCATGGACCGACGAGGGCCTTGTATCACGCACTTGAAAGACGGCCGGAACCGGAAACCGCCCAGCGATTCTTCTGAAGAGATCCATACGGTCACTCGGACAGTTGCCAGTGCCCTGTGTCAGAGATTTACCCCTGCGATCCGCATCCCTAACAGCGTGTCCTCCGGCTGCGCTTGGCGTAAAAGAGCACACCAAACTTCGCTTTGGATGACAGTGTATTGGTTGAGCGAACCTCCGACTTAGAACGCTGGGGGAGCCCATGCTAGACTTGCTCCCGTCCAAGTTTCATGGGGATAACTTTCGCCCCCATGGAGGGAATAGAAATGAAGCGGATTGTGGTGGTCGCTGCGGCCTTGGCCTTGGCCGCGGCCACCCTGAGCGGACAGGCGAATAACAGGCTCGCCGAGCTGAACAAGAAGATCGTGGGCAAGTGGTTTACGGGCGATCGTAAGAATTACATCGAATTTGGTGCCGATGGCAATTGCTCTACCGGTCGGCTGCAACCCAACGCTGCTTGGCGGGTCGAGAACGACAAACTGTCGATGTGGGCCAAGGGACAAGATTTCCGGTGCGGGTCCGGAACCCTCACATTGAAGGGGCCCGACACCATCGTCCGCGACTCCGGAATGGGGGGCGACGTAGAGATCTTCCGCCGCGAGAGAAAGGGAACTCCCGCTCCGAAGCCGGCGCCAAATCTCCCCTCACTTTCTTACCTTAGCCAGCATCTTGGCGATTACTCTTATCCGTTTCTGGAGAGACAGCCGCTTGCCTCCCGTCTGCGCACCTTGCTCGGTGCGGAGTACCCCCGTTTCCGGCAAAACATGGAGGTCTCCTCGCCTCTCGAGGCCGATAACGGGATCCTCTTCACGGCGGGAAACGCTCCCCACCAGGGGGCCGTCGAAAGCGCACTTCTACTCATCGATGACCGCGCCAATCTGGTCGAAGTCATGATCCTGCATCGTGGAAACGCAGTGCGCATCTGGACGGAAGGACGCCGCGCAATCCAGCTTCCCGCGGCGGTCTCAAACATCCTTCGCAATTGGCCTCAAAACGCGGTCTCCGAGGCCATCAACCGGCTGCGCTCTGAGGGTATTCAGTAGCCCGGCAACTGCGATTGTGCAGTTCCGCAGCCGGGTCTTCCATCTCGTTCGCAGTCTTCGGACGTTGACCGGGAAGGGACCTACCTTGCCCGGAAGAGCACGCACAATGCGGAGTTCCAGGCAAATATCAACCTGCCGTAGGGCAAACGAGCAAAATCAAGCCTGGGGTGCGAAGCCTCGTCTCTTCGCTGGGCCAGGGAAGGGGAACGAAAGGAAAAAGCGCGGAGCGCCTTCCAGTATTCGCCCTCCGCTGGTAAGATAAGAAAGTCGTGGGGCTGTAGCTCAGCTGGGAGAGCGCCTCGTTCGCAACGAGGAGGCCAGCGGTTCGATCCCGCTCAGCTCCACCAAATTTCTCTCGATTCGCGCATTCAACCCGCCTGTGGCGGGTTTTTGCATTTTGAGTGCAACTTCTGCGCGCCGCTTGTCCTTCCATGAGAGAGGCTGCGCGCCTCAACCCCAGCGGCTCGGCCGGAGCAGCACTGTGCCAACTGTATACTTGATTCGTTCCGTTTGACTTGCCAGCCGGCGTGACGCAGACCCCACTGCGGCGTCGCGTGCATCGGCCATCCTCGACGAGGTGAACGTTTGCCTGAGACCAACAACCAGCCCTCCCTGCCGGGGGCGCAGCGCCTTCCGCTGTGCGTCGATCTGGACGGTACGCTGGTGGTATCGGATACCCTCGTGGATTCCTTGCTGGTCCTCGCGCGGACGCGCCCGGCGCTCTTCTTCAAGCTGCCCGGTCAGCTTCTTGGCGGCAAGGCGGCGTTCAAGGCCTTTGTCTCCTCATCCGTCTCTTTGGACGTCGCCCGTTTGCCTTACAACCGGGAACTGGTGCAGTTTCTACAGCAGGAGCGCGCCCAGGGCCGGGCAATTTACTTGGCCACCGGCGCGGATCTTTCGATTGCCCGCCGCGTGGCCGCGCACCTGGGTGCTTTTACCGGGGTGCTGGGCTCCGACGGCGCCACCAACCTGACCGGAGCCAACAAGCTGGATAGCCTGCGCAGCCGGCTGCATGCAGAGGCGTTCGCCTACATTGGCAATGCCCGTCCCGACCTGCCCCTGCTGGCTGCTGCCGCGGAGCCCATGGTGGCCAATCCTTCGCTGGGGCTGCGCGTGGGGCTCAGGGCGCGCGACATCCGCCCGGTGCGCGTGTTCAACCAGCGCAGTCATCCTCTCAAGTCGCTGCTCAAGGCCGCGCGCCTGCACCAGTGGGCCAAAAACTTGCTGATCTTTGTGCCGCTGCTCCTCTCTCATGCGCTAAGCCTGAGCCGGCTGCTGACGGCGATGCTGGCCTTCCTGTGCTTCAGCCTTGCGGCTTCGGCCACCTACATCGTCAACGACCTGCTGGACATCGAGGCCGACCGGCGTCACGTGCGCAAGCGTCTTCGACCCTTTGCCTCGGGCGACCTTTCCGCCTTCGCGGGAATGGGCATGGTGGCGGTTTTCCTGTTGTTCTCGCTAGCGGGGGCTCGACTGCTCCCGGCCGAATACTACGGCTGGCTGCTTCTCTATTTGGCAACCACGGTGGCTTACACGCTCTATCTGAAGCGCCTTGCCCTGGTGGACGTGCTGGTGCTCTCCGGGCTGTACACCTTGCGCCTGCTGGCCGGCGGCGCCGCCACACACACCGTGATCTCCCACTGGCTGGCCGGCTTCTCCATCTTCCTGTTTTTGTCGCTGGCCTTCGTCAAGCGCTTCGCCGAGTTGGAAAACCTGTCCGCCAGCAGTTCGCCGCCCAAGAACGGCCGCGGCTATCTGGTAGCCGACATGCAGCAGTTGCGCAGCTTCGGCACCGCCAGCGCCTTTGCCGCGGTGGTGGTTTTTGCCAACTACATCAGCGGCCGCGACGTGGTGAAGCTCTACCACGAACCGGGGCGGCTATGGCTGATCATGCCTTTGATGGTCTTGTGGCTCTGCCGCGTATGGCTGCGGGCCTCGCGCGGCGAACTCAACGAGGATCCCGTCATCTTTGCCCTGACCGACCGCATGAGCCTTCTCATCGGCGTGGCCGTTGCAGGGATCGCCCTGCTGGCGCTGTGAGCGTTCAATCGGTCCGTTCCAGCTTTGCCTGTGTGCCCCGTCCTTTGCGCGTCTTTTTGCGGAAAGCGCGGGAAAATTCGATCCATGCCGGATCGGTAGCGGGCTTCCAGTTTCCTGCCGTCTCGATCTCACTCACGCCTTTTTGAGCATCTTGATGCCCATCGCCAGCTTGTCGCCCAGCGTCTTTTGCGACAGGCAGGCAATCAGGCAGAGCTTCTCGCAAGTCACGGTTCCCTGGCGCACTTCGCGCGCCTTGGGGCCGTACCACAGCTCGCGCGCGGAGTGTTCCTTGATGTTGCCGATGGGCGGGAAGCCTTGCACGCACATCTCCACATCACCGTTGTTGCGGATGAAGAAATTGCGCATGCCCACCCGGCAGGGCAGGGCGGAACGCGGCGCGGACTTCTCGCGGAAATGGTCGGTCATCAGGCGCAGCACATGCTCCGGCGTCAGAATCGGCGCGCCCGCCCGCTGCATCTCGGCCAGCTTGTCGATCACCGCTTCCAACTCGGGAATGTCCTTCTCCTCGATCCACAGCTCGTCGTAGGTCTCGGGAGTCCAGCGGCTCATCGGCTGCGGCGTGACGCACAGGTCGCCCATCTTGCCGGCCCACTCTACCAGCGCCGGCAAATAGCGGAAGTTTGCCGAGTTCACCGTGGGCTTGATGGTGATGGGAAACTCCGCGCCCTGGCTCTTGCGCTCTTCCAGCAGGTACTCGATGCCCTTGCTCAGCTTGTCGAACAGGCCGGGCGAGCCGCGCAGATAGTCGTGCACCTCGGCGGTGGGCGCATCCACCGAGATGTTGATGTTGAAGGGGCGGGCAGCCACGATCTTGGCGGCATTCGCCCGGGTCAGCGCCGACCCGTTGGTGGTCACGCCGGATTTGATGTCGTTCTCCCGGCACCAGCCCAGCAGGTCGATGAATCCCGGTTTGATCAGCGGCTCGCCACCGCTGAAGTTGATGGAGAAGTTGCCCACGAAGTCCTTGACGCTAAGCAGCGCCGTTTGCCACTCCGCGATGGTCATCTCGTCCGAGTAGTTGGGCATGCGCCAGTATTCGCAGTAGCGGCACTTTACGTTGCAACGCTCGTTCACCAACCCGTAGAAGGTGACCGGACGGGTGGAGTCGACTCCGGTTTTGAGGTAAACCTCTTCGGCAATTGCGCTTACAGTGTGCTTCCAACCAAGACTTGCAAGCTCAAGAATCTCCATCACAACCTCGTGTGATTAGCATAGTCTCACAAACGAACGCCGGAGAATAGCACAAAAGCGACATGCCGGATGGTCCGCAATCGCCATGCTTTTCAATTGTTTACGCAACGCAGCGTTGGCCCGGTGGGCGCGCTTGAGGGTATCGCTCTCTCCCCTTTGGCGCAAAAGCGAGAACGCGCCAAAAACAGGGGCAATCCGGCCCGGAGAATTTGGTTGCGCTCAAAACATCAGCAAGTTGTGTTGCTTGGCAGCCGCGTGCGCAGGCCGGCGAATCCCCGCTGGGAGCGACGGACCGCTCTCGCCAGCACCGTCCAATGTCCGCATCGGCGGCAGGCAGGGATATCGTCTGGGCGTGGGCGCAATCACTGCCTGGACGCGGCGGCCCTCCGGGACTTGCCGCGCCAGGCAAAGGCAGTCTATTTGTGCGCCGCAGTCGCGGACAGGTAAAGATCGACGTTGCTCCTGTCCACCAAGGTTGTGCCGGTATCGATAAACACCGGATAAGGCGAGTAAAAGTCCGCCCTAAAGTCCTTGTTCAGTAGCGGAGGCGGGGCGTGGAAGACCTCGTACAGCAGTTTCAGCCCAAAATAGCCCATGGTGTAAGGCCTCTGCGCGATGGTTGCATCGATCGTTCCGTCCTTGATTGCGTCCAGGGTACCGGGGTCCGCATCCCAGGTGATCAGTTCCCGATCGTGCAGCTTGGCTCGCTTGATGGCATCGGCAACCGGTTTTCCCGAAACCGCTTCCAGACACACAAAAGCATCGATCTTCTGGGGACCGGTCAGGGTCGTGTACCGCTGGGCCTTGTCAAAGGCGGTGGCGGCATCGCCCTTGATGTCCACGATATCCGCGACCTTGATGCCGGGCTGGGTGTTCAGAACTTCTTTGAAGCCATGCAGCCGCTCCTCGATGTTCGGCTGGCCGGGAATGCTGAAGAAGACCACATTGCCTTTGTTGCCCAGCTTTTCCACCAGGCGGCTTCCGCCCAGCCGTCCAGCTTCCTCGTTGTTGGTTCCTATGAAGTAAAGCCGGCGTGTGATGCTTGCGTCGGAATCCAGGGTGATGACGGGAATCCCTTGCTTGACGGCCCCATCGATCTCTCTTTGCAGGATGGAAACGTCGGCAACTGAGATCAGAATCCCCGCGGGTTTGGCTATCACCGCTTGTTGCAGAGCATCCAACTCGCCCAGCGGATCGTAACTTTGCGGCCCCACGACCTTGGCCGTCACTTTGTATTGCTCGGCCGCCTTGTTGAATCCGTTTGCCACCGTCTGCCAGTAGGGCAGGCTCACATTCGTAGCGATCAGGTAATAGACGTCCTTCTGCGTCCCGGTGTTGCACCCGGAAGTAAACGCAACTGCCAGCGCCAGCATCATTAAGGCAATCTGTTTCATGGTTTTTCACCTTCCAACACTGTCAAGTAGTCTTTCGTTGACATGATCTGCGCTCCATTCGCCTTATCTCTCTGCGAGTCCAGCCATCAAGAGATTTGTCGGAATGCAGAGCTTCTGGAGACTGTCCAGCAGAAACGGCAGAACCCAAAATGCCTCGGGATCGAGCGGCACTCCCTCGCTTGCCTTGACGAAACGGAACTCCCCCCTCTCGAACCGTTGCATCCGTGAGACGAGAGACAGATTCCGGAGTGCTCAACATAGCGCAACCTGCAACTTCCTGAGGTTGACTTCCAAGGAGCCATCAATGGCCTTTTCCAGAGGCCCAGCTTTGCTGGCGGAAGTCTAGCACCGTTTGTGTGAACAAAGATATGCCGGTTTGGATCAAGGGACGCGTTCCATACTGGATCGGGACGATTTGGCCGCCTTCCTTCCAAACTCGAAAACAGGGCTGAAGACCGGTAGACGGTGATCCAGGTGCGGCCCGCAGACCTACCCTGGATTTGTCGCCTCGTTGCTTCGCAAGCATAAGTCGAAGATCCAGAGAGATTTGGGCCGCTTTTCATTGCGCACATCCCAGTATCCGTATTCGTTGAAGAATCTGGGCGTGAGAACGGAGCCCTTGTGGACGGACATGAGACAGGTCTGCGTCTCGATATGCCAGCGGCAGACGGTCTTCAGTGCGTCCTGCAGGATTCGGACCTGGAAACGCCGTTGTCGCCCTGGAGGGCTTTCGGTGCACGCCAAACTGCTCCAGCACTCACGGCGCGGCAAGCGAACCTCGGTCCCTCGGGCCGGGCGACATGTTCTCAAGCTCACGCTGCTAGCCCGGCCCCGCATCCTTTACCCTAGTAGGGTCAGAATGCAGAGGAGCTTCCCCATGACCGTCATCCGGCAGGAAGATTTTGTTGCGAGCGTTGCCGCCGCGTTGCAGTACATCAGCTACTACCACCCGGTGGACTACATTACCAGCCTGGCCAAGGCCTATGAGCGCGAAGAGTCGCCCGCCGCCAAGGACGCCATTGCGCAAATCCTCATCAACAGCCGCATGTGCGCCGAGGGCCACCGGCCCATCTGCCAGGACACCGGCATTGTGACCGCCTTCCTCAAAGTCGGCATGGATGTGCGCTTCGAAGGTCCTGCGGACGGCAGCCCTTTGCTCGATGTTCAAGGCATGGTCGATGAGGGCGTGCGCCGCGCGTATCTCGACCCAGACAACAAGCTGCGCGCCTCCATCCTGGCCGACCCGGCTGGCGCGCGCAAGAACACCAGGGACAACACCCCGGCGGTGGTGACGGTGGATCTGGTCAAGGGCGCGACGGTCGAGGTCACTGTGGCGGCCAAGGGCGGCGGCTCGGAGGCCAAGGCCAAGTTCATCATGCTGAACCCCTCCGACTCGATTGCCGACTGGGTGCTGAAGACCGTGCCCACCATGGGCGCGGGCTGGTGCCCGCCGGGAATGCTGGGCATCGGCATCGGCGGCACGGCGGAGAAGGCGATGCTGCTGGCCAAGCAATCGCTGATGGACCCCATCGACATTCAGGAGCTGGCCGCCCGCGGCCCGTCGAACCGCGCCGAGGAGCTGCGCCTGGAGCTTTACGACAAGGTCAACCGACTGGGCATCGGCGCCCAAGGGCTGGGCGGGCTGACGACCGTGCTCGATGTGAAGGTGCGCGATTATCCCACCCACGCCGCCAACCTGCCCGTGGCCATGATTCCCAACTGCGCCGCCACCCGCCACGCGCACTTTGTGCTGGACGGCTCGGGGCCGGTGTTTCTCGACCCGCCGAATCTCGATCTCTGGCCCAAGTTGACCTACGACGTCTCCTCCGCGCGGCGGGTGAATCTGGATACCGTGACCCGCGAGGAAGCGGCGGCCTGGAAACCGGGCGAGGTGATCCTGCTGACCGGCAAGCTGCTCACCGGGCGCGACGCCGCGCACCAAAGATTAACGGAAATGCTGAACCGCGGCGAAAAGCTGCCGGTGGACTTCCGCGGCCGTTTCATCTACTACGTTGGCCCGGTCGACCCGGTGCGCGACGAGGTGGTAGGGCCGGCTGGGCCCACCACCGCCACGCGCATGGACAAGTTCACCCGCCAGATGCTGGCCGAAACCGGCCTGCTGGGTATGGTGGGCAAGAGCGAGCGCGGGCCGGCGGCAATCGACGCAATCCGCGAGTTCCGCGCGGTGTACCTGATGGCCGTGGGCGGCGCGGCTTACCTGGTCTCGAAAGCCATTCACGGAGCGCGCGTGCTGGCCTTTGCGGACCTCGGCATGGAAGCCATCTACGAGTTCGACGTGGTGGATATGCCGGTGACCGTGGCCGTGGATTCAAAGGGAAGCAGCGTCCACCAGACTGGCCCGGCAGAATGGCAGCAGCGCATCGCGGGGATTCCGATTCTGTCGTAGGAGCGTGCGTCGGGCCGGATGAGGTTCGTGCTTTCCCCGGTCTCAAAATCGAGACTGGGGGCACCCGCGCAGGCAGATCTCGAACGAGAGCATTTTCACCGTTGGTATAAGGAAGCTCCGTGGCCCATCCATTTCACGTACTTTGTGAAATGGGTGGGAAACCTCAAAACCAAACCCTGCGGGAACCGTGAAAATGGCCTAGTCCAGGCTCAGTCTTCGCGGACGGAACAGGTCGAGCAGTTCGAGGCTCTCCGGGCGGCTGGCGGCCGGGTGGGGCATGCAATGCAGCTTGGAGCGCATGGGCGCCGCGTAAGAGCGGGTGACGTGCAGCCGGTCCATGACGATGTAGCGAGCGCGCAGGCCGTCCACCGTTGGGGGCAGCTCGGCGGGAACCAGCCTGCGGTCCACGTAGATCACCAGCGCCGCTTCCCTCGGGCTGTCCAGGCTCTGGCCCACGCCCACGCCGAAGAACGCGGGGTTGTGCTTCATCAGGCTGGAAGCGACCCTTTGCTTGACGGTCAGAGCCGAGTTGAGCACAGGGCCAGGCAAAGCCGGGACGCCGCCTGCCTCGAAAGCGGTCTGTGGCGCGGCGCCCGCAGCAACGGCGCGGGCATTGCTGGGAATCACCAGGGTGCGCACGCCGTTTACCGTGGCCGGAACAGCTGCGTTCATGCCTTCATCCACGTAGACGATCAGCGCTGCTTCGCCGGGATGGTCGTTGCTCTTGCCGGTTGCCACGCCCAGGATGCCGCCCGAGGGGCTTACCATCATGCGCGCCTCGGCCAGGGCTTGCTGGCCACGAGCGATCTCCGCGTCGCTGAGCGTGCGAGCCTGCGCCGCGCCCAACGTGCTGTCTCCATAGCTGAGGCAACTGACGGGGTGGTCCGCGCCGCCCACGAATCGATACGCTGCGCCGCCGCCTAGCTGGGCGCTCAGTTCGCCGAGCACGTCGGGCGCCGGGCTGGCAATGCCCTGACCCACCCCGAAGGAATCGATCCCGCCCGCAAAGAAGAGGCCTACGGGCTCCGCATTGGCCGCGTCCACCACCAGCGCTCCCGAGTCGCCCGCATCGCTGAACTGGTTGCCGCTGATGGCCATCTGGTTGGTGTAGGTCTTGGTCAGGTAGGGCTTGGTCTCGGCGCAATCCTGGTAGTAGTCCACCTTCACGTCCAGGCTGAGCGCGGAGACGCTGGCGCAGGTCAGACCCGTGGTTCGCCCGCTCTTGGCCACGGTCAGGCGCAAGGCCGCGGCTTCGCCCTTGCCGCCCGAGGAGGAAACGCCGGGAGGCGCGGCAGCCAATGTGCCGTCCGATTGCCTGGAGCCCAGTTCAAGAATGCTGCCGTTGGGATCTACGGCATGCGAAGCCACCTGGGCGATGGCCGCATCGGCGTTGGTCAGGCTCGATTTGAGCGGAAGCCAGCCGGTCAGCGTGGCTACCGGCGTGGTTCCTGGCCCTTCTTCGTTGGGCGTGCAGTTGTTGTCGATCAGCCCCGGCTGAACCACCGCGTCGCCCACGCGGGCATGGTCGCTGCGCGCCAGCACATGGTTGTTGCTCAGCAGATACTGGCGGCCCGCGCTGTCCTCGAGGAGCGAACCCAGCGTTCCGCCGCAGCAATCCTGTACCGTATTGGCCGTCGCGTCGTAATCCCGGTTGTTGCCCCCGGAGCTGCCCAACTGAACTGCCATCGGCATCTGCGCCTGGTGCGTGACCGGATTGCTCGATACACCGGCCGTATTCAGCAGCACTTGAGCCTGGGTTCTGGAAGAAGAAGCGCCCGCCGTAGCCACGACATAGGTGATGCCAGTGGCTGGAACTTGCGCCGGCGCGGAGTAAGTGACGGTGCAGGAGGTGAAGATCTGAGGGCTGCGCTGGCAGGTAGTGCTGCCCAGCGAGCCTTGCCCGCCGCCCGATCCTGTCGAGGTGTTCGATACGGCGAAGTTGATCCCCGTGCTTCCGCCCGCTTCTGCCAAGTAGCCGGTCACAGTCACGTTTCCGCTGGCTCCCAGGGCTACGTTTTCCGGTGTGAGCGGTTGCAGAAAGCCGGGCGTCACGGCCAGCACGGCGGTTGCGGAGATGCTGCTATTCAGTGTCGCGGTCACTACCACCTGCACGCGGTCCGCGGTCAGGTAGCTGGGCGGCGTGTATTGGCCGGTGGCGCTGATGGTGCCAGCGCCGCTCGCCGCGTCTCCGCCGGAGACCGACCAGACCACGTTCGCCGCGCCCCCGCCCGCCAGCGTAGCGGCAAACTGCTCGACGGCATTGCCCTGCGGACCTGCCGCGTTGCAGCCCGTGCAGTTGGTGTCGATCGAGTTGCTGCCGGGAGAGATGGAAAAGACCGCGTTGCTGGGGTTTGCCGACACCAGGCCGCTGCCGCAACCGGCCGCCAAAAGCAGCGCCGGAGCCAAAAGCAACGAAAGATCCCTGAAGAGCGGTTTCCGCAAGGTCGAGGTCCCTATGTCTATAGTATCGACCTCCTCCGGCAAAGAAGGATAGCAAGGATTCAGCGGGGTTGGCGGAGAGTTTCAATTAAGGCAAGCAACAGGGGGCTGGGAATACGTGAGGGGCGTGGTTTTCCAGGTTCCGAAAGCGGAACCTGGAAAACCGCGCTTGCAAGGCCGAGCGCCTTACATCTCGACCTTGACCGGCCAGGTCTTCCAGATGTCCGCACAGTAGTCGCGGATGGAGCGGTCGGAGGAGAACTTGCCGATGCGCGCCACGTTGAGAATGGACATGCGGGTCCACTCTTCCGGGTTCTTGTAGGCCAGGCCGGCGCGGTCCTGGCAGTCGATGTAGGACTGGTAGTCGGCCAGCAGCATGTACTCGTCGCCGTTGAGCAGCGATGCGGCCATGGGCTCGAAGAGATGCTTGTCGCCGTGCGCCAGTTCGCCGCTGGTCAATGCGTCGATCACCTCGCGGAGGTCGGCGTTCGAGTCGTAGATGGCGCGGGGATTGTAGCCTTCGCGCTTGCGCTGCTCGACCTCGGGAGTGGTCAGCCCGAAGAGGAAGAAGTTCTCCGCGCCCACCTCTTCGCGAATCTCGATGTTGGCGCCGTCGAGCGTGCCGATGGTGAGCGCTCCGTTCATGGCGAACTTCATGTTACCGGTTCCCGAGGCCTCTTTGCCGGCCAGCGAGATTTGCTCGGAAAGGTCGGCGGCGGGGTAGACGCGCTGGCCCAGCTTCACACTGAAATCGGGCAGAAAGACCACCTTGAGTCTTCCGCGCACCAGCGGATCGTTGTTGACCGCATCTCCGACCGAGTGAATCAGCTTGATGATGAGCTTCGCCATGCGATAACCGGGTGCGGCCTTCCCACCGAAGATGAAGGTTCGGGGCACGACTTCGGCTGTGGGGTCGCGGTGAATGCGCTTCAAGAGCGTCAGGATGTGGAGAATCTGCAGATGCTGGCGCTTGTACTCGTGCAGACGCTTCACCAGCACGTCGAACAGCGACGCAGGGTCGGTGGAGATGGAGAGGCGGCTCTGAATGTAGTTCGAGAGCCGTGTCTTGTTCTGCAGCTTGATGGCCCTCCATTCCTCGTGCAACTCGTGGTCCGCAGCCAGCGGCTCAAGCCGGCGCAGCTTCTCCAGGTCGTGAATCCAGGCGACGCCCAGGCGCGCGGTCAGCAATTGGGTCAGGCCGGGATTGCTCAGCACCATCCAACGGCGCGGCGTTACGCCGTTGGTCTTGTTGGAGAACTTCTCCGGGGTGAGCTCGTAAAAATCGCGCAGCACGTGGGTCTTGAGCAGTTCGGTGTGCAGTGCGGCCACGCCGTTGATGGCATGACTGCCCAAGGCGGCCAGATGCGCCATGCGCACGTGCTTTTCGCCGTATTCATCGATCAGGGAGAGCCGCTCGAGACGCGCGCCGTCGCCGGGGAATTTTTGACGCACATTTTCGAGATGGCGGCGATTGATCTCGTCCACGATCTCCAGGTGGCGGGGCAGCAACTCGCCGAAAAGCGCGCGCGGCCACTGCTCCAGGGCCTCGGGCAGCAGGGTGTGATTGGTGTAGGAGAGAGTCTGCTGCGTCACTTGCCAGGCGGCGTCCCACTCCATCGAGTG
>Ga0181529_10003283_pt1 | contig 18549 bp, 11 predicted proteins | sample PEATcosm2014_Bin_36_FD_119763 | JGI IMG/M metagenome (GOLD analysis project Ga0181529, IMG submission 119763) | Peatland microbial communities from MTU Mesocosm Facility, Houghton, MI, USA - PEATcosm2014_Bin10_30_metaG | ecosystem: Environmental > Terrestrial > Soil > Wetlands > Peat | place... | reverse complement strand
TACATATGGGGCGATTGTGCCGCGCGCATTGCAGGCAGCGGAGAAGCTGGAGCGCGAGACGGGCGTGGACGTGGAGCTGATCGACCTGCGGACACTGAGTCCGTACGACTGGGATGCGATTGCGGAGTCGGTGCAGAAGACGAGCAAGGTGATAGTGGCGCACGAGGACATGATGAGCTGGGGATACGGCGCGGAGATTGCGGCGCGGATAGGGGAGGAGCTGTTCGACTGGCTGGATGCTCCGGTGCGGAGGGTGGCGGCGATGGATACGTTTGTGGCGTATCAGCCGCTGCTGGAGGATGCGATTCTGCCGCAGCCGGAGGACCTGTACCGGGCGATGTTGGAGATGGCGAAGTACTAGAGCGGAACCAGAGTAACAGTGCCCAAGCGAATAGCATCGAAGGTGGATTTTTCTTGAGGAAAAATCCACTCGGAGGGTTCGCCCTGGGTACACCTACTCTGGTTCCGCTCTAGGGCTGCGGTGCGTAGTCCTCGCGCATGGGGGTGAAGATGTCGAGGACCTCAGAGTCCTCGAGCGCGGAGGCCTGGTGTTCCACATTGCCGGGAACCAGAAAGCTGTCGCCTGCGCCAACATCGAAGATGCCTCCAGGGTGCTGGAAGTGGAGGCGGCCGCGAACGATGCATACCAACTGTTCGTGCGGGTGGCTGTGGCGCGCGCCGACCCAGCCTTCACTCATGGTGTGCCGCACAAGCATCATGGACGGGCTATAGGACATCACCTGACGGCGAAGGCCCGGCTCGGGAATGGACATGCCCTCATTGCTGGATGCGGCGACCAGAATTGCATTTGCTGACATCGAACCTCCTACTGTGTTGGTGGACAATTCTTATTCTACGAACTCGGTTGATCTTTTTGTAGAGTGTTGGTGAGGTCAGGAGGGAAGGCGTGGGATGTCGATGTGGTCTGGAGGGAGGCCGGCGAGGTAGCGCTCGTAAATTGCGCAGTAGGCTGATTCCAGATGGCGGGTGTAGGCTTTGCAATCGAAGAGCGGAGCGGTGAGGTGGTTTTGTTGCAGGTGCTGGCGGAACGCATGAAGACGTTGGGGATTGTGCGCCAGATTGACCGCGAGTTCCTCGTACTCCGACTCTGATGTGGTGATGAGTTCGGGCAGGCCGACGGCGCGCAGCAGGCTGGCGGCGACCCGGCTGGCAAAGGTCTCGCCGGTGCGGGTGAGGACAGGCAACCCGGCCCAGAGGGCATCGCTGGCTGTGGTGTGCGCGTTGTAGGGTAGGGTGTCCAGCAAGAGGTCGGCCAGCCTTTGCCGCGCCAGGTGCTCGTCGACGGGAAGCCGTTTGGCAAAGACCAACCTGTGGGGAGCGATCCCGCGCCGCGCGGCTTCGCCGCGCAGATTTTCGACGGCCCCGGGATTGTCCTCGAGCAGCCAGAGCACGCTGCCCTCGACGCGCCCGAGGATGCGCATCCAAGCATCAAATACATCCGGCGGTATTTTAAAAACATTATTGAAGCAGCAATAAACAAATGCCGTTTCCGGCAGGCCCTCGTCGGCGCGCGCGCAGGGCTTTGGGGAGATGGCACGCAGGGAATCGTTGACCTGATAGCTGTCGGGCAGATAGACGATTTTTTCCGAGTAATGTCGACGGTCGGCTTCGGGAATCAGGGTATGGTCGGCAATCAGGTAGTCCATGTAGCTTGCGCCCATGGTGCCGGGATAGGCGAGGAAATTGATCTGGATGGGAGCCGCGCGCTGGGCAAAGATGCCTGGACGGCTGTTTGTTGTGAATCCGTTCAAATCCACAGCAATGTCCACTTCGAGTTTCCGGCTGAGCGCGGCAACCTCTGAATCGAGCATGGAGCGAACATCCAGAAAGCGGTCCATGGCTGTGGAGATGCGCCGGGTCATCTCGTCCACCGTATTCGGGCCAAAGGAGAACCCAATAATCTCAAACCTGCTGCGGTCGCGCCGCTCGAATAACTCGGCTATCAAATAGCTGGTTACGTGTTTGTAATAATCGGCCGAGAAATACCCGATGCGAATCCTGTCTCGTCTGGGCCGACGGGGAATATCCGCGGCGTTTACGCGCTCCGGAGCCTTGTCGCGGACGTATATCTCCGCCGCCTGCCGTTGAATTGCTGGGGAAGCGCTGATGGCCAGCATTTGGAATGGCATCACAACTCTCTCCCTCCGCTCCACCGCCGCTTCCAAATTGCGGCACTCGCTCTCAATCCCCTCCCAGTTGCAGAGGAACCTCTTCATATACATACGAATCCCGGGTATATATTCATAGCCCGGCTTGTAGATGAGGGCCTTGTCATAGCTCTCCAAGGCCATCTGGTACTGCCTGAGAGCGAGGAGAGCATTGCCTCGGCTGCAGTAGGCATCCGCATAATCCGGCTTGTAGATGAGTGCCTTGTCATAGCTCTCCAGGGCCTCCTGGTAACGCTCAAGGCCCTGGAGAGCATGTCCCCGATTGTTGAGCGCCTCCGCGTAATCCGGCTTAAAAAGAATGGCACTGTCGCAGCTCTCGAGCGCCGCTTCGTACTGCTGCAGATACAGCAGTGCGCTGCCTCTATTGTTGAGGGCCTGTGCAAACCCTGGTTTGAGCAGGATGGCTTTGTCGAAGCTCTGCAGAGCTGCTTCGTACTGGCCGAGAAGCTGCAAAATTGTTCCCCTGTTGTAGCAGGCGTCTGCATAATCCGGCTTGAGGAGGATGGCCTTGTCGATCAACTCAAGCGAGAGCGCATTGTTCCCAGCCTGATACGCGATCAGGCCAAGAAGATGCAGCGCTACCGGGTGGTTGGGAGATACTTGCAGTACTTGCCGATAGAGGGCTTCCGCCTGGGGCAGTTGCCCGGCTTGGTGGTGGGCTATGGCTTGCTGGAGCAGAAGGTCCACAGAGGATGGATCGGAAGTTGCCTGTTGCCTGGAGATTGATTTCTTACCCTGACGGCGAAAAACATTCTTGCGTCCGGTCTTCATGCGTTCCTATCCTCGACCCAATTTGCAGAACAGCGCGAACTGTCAAGCGCACATCTTCGACTTTTTACACTGCGATGGAGAATTACGGCGGCAGTGGGCGTTCCCCACGATTATCTTACCCTTGGCCGTGCTGCGGAATAACGGCAGGAACAAGCAGTGGCAAGGGAAGAGGCAGATTTCTTGCTGCCTGCGGAATGACAAACAAGAACAGTCAAAAAATGGGGACCTCCACTTCGCTGCGCTTCGGTCGTGATGGCGGATTCGGTGGTGGTGCGTTTCGGTTGCCTGTTCTTTCTTGACGAGTAGCGTTATGGACGAGAGGGAAGGCGTGGGATGTCGATGTGGTCTGGGGGGAGGCCGGCGTGGTATCGCTCGACGATTGCGCTGTAGGCTGATTCCAGATGGCGGGTGTAGGTTTTGCAATCGAAGAGCGGAGCGGTGAGGTGGTTTTGTTGCAGGTGCTGTCGGAACGCATGAAGACGTTGAGGATCGTGCGCCAGATTGACCGCGAGTTCCTCGTACTCCGACTCTGTTGTGGTGATGAGTTCGGGCAGGCCGACGGCACGCAGCAGGCTGGCGGCGACTCGGCTGGCAAAGGTCTCGCCGGTGCGGGTGAGGACAGGCAACCCGGCCCAGAGCGCATCGCTGGCTGTGGTGTGCGCGTTGTAGGGGAGGGTGTCCAGGAAGAGGTCGGCGAGTCTTTGCCGCGCCAGGTGCTCGTCGACGGGCAGGTTTTTGGCAAAGACCAGCCGCTCGGGAGCGATTCCGCGCCGCGCGGCTTCGCTGCGCAGATTTTCGACGGCCCAGGGATTGTGGTCCAAAAGCCAGAGAACGCTGCCCTCGACGCGCCCGAGGATCCGCATCCAACTATCGAAAACGGAGGGCGATATTTTGTAGGTTTGATTGAAACAGCAGAAGACGAATGCTGACTCTGGCAGTCCCTCGCCGGCGCGTGCGAAGGACTTTGGGGAGATGCCACGCAGGGAATCGTTGACCTGATAGCTGTCGGGCAGATAGATGATTTTTTCCGAGTAATAGCGACGGTCGGCTTCGGGAATCAAGGTATGGTCGGCAATCAGATAGTCCATGTAGCTGGCGCTCATTGTGCCGGGATAGCCGATGTAGCTGACCTGGATGGGAGCGGCGCGCTCGGCAAAGATGCCGGCGCGATTGTCTTCGGTGAACCCCTTCAAGTCCACAGCAATATCCACTTCGAGTTTGCGGCTGAGTTCGGCGGCCTCCTTGTCCGTCAAGGAGCGGAGATCGAAGAACTGGTCCATAGCCGACGAGGTGCGCTGGCTCATCTGATCGGTCCTGCGCGGGCCAAAGGAGAATCCCAGGATTTCAAACCTGCTGCGGTCATGCCGCTCAAATAACTCGGCCATCAGATAGGTGGTTGCGTGGTTGTAATAATCCGCCGAAAAATATCCGATGCGAATCCTGTCTCGCCGGGGCCGGCGGGAAATCGACTCGGCGGTTGAACGCTCCGGAACCTTGTCGCGGACGTGGATCTCCGCCGCCTGCATTTGCACCGCGGGAGAACTGCTGATGGCCAGAATAGTGAATGGAGGCGTTGCTTTCATCCCCTGATCGATGAGAGCTTCCAACTGCCGGGACTCGCTCTCAATACCCTGCCAATCGCAGAGGAGCCTCTTCATATACAGCCGCATTCCGCATAAATATTCATGGTCCGGCTTGAGGAGCATGGCTTTGTCAAAGCTCTCCATCGCTGCCCGATACTGTTTGAGAGCCATGAGAGTGTTGCCACGGTTGCTGAGGGCGTCCACAGAATCCGGTTTGAGGAGGAGGGTCTTGTTGAAGCACTCCAGACCCGCTTCATGCTGCTGCAGCGCCAGCAGCACGCTGCCTCGATTGTTGTAGGCATCCGCGTAATCCGGCTTGAGAAGAATGGCCTTGTCATAGCTCTCGAGCGCCGCCTGGTACTGCTGAAGAGTCAAGAGAGTATTTCCACGATTGAAGTGGGCGTCCGTAAAGTTCGGATTGAGGAGGACGGCTTTGTCGTAGCTCTCGAGCGCCGCGTGATACTGATGAAGAAAAGACAGGGTATTGCCACGGTTACAGCAGGCCTCCGCATAGTCCGGCTTGAGGAGGATGGCCTTGTCATAGCTCTCGATCGCCGCCTGGTACTGCTGTAGGGAATTCAGTGCGCTGCCGCGGTTATGGTGGGCCTGCGCAAAATTGGGATTGAAAAGGATGGCCTTGTCGTAGCTCTCGATCGCCGCCTGGTACTGCTGAGCAAGATAGAGTTCATTGCCACGGTCAAAGTAGAAGGTTGCATTCTCCGAGGTTTTCTGAACCGCTGTGTCGCTCCGTTCAAGTGCGGTCACACCTTGTGCAACCTGACCTGCAAGGACCTGATTCCACGAGTCGGCGATTTTGTTCCAATCGAATGTCGAGCGGGCCCATTCGCGCATGGGCTCTCGCGCCAGCTCGCTTGGCGGATTCAAGAGCAACTTCACGGTTTCGCGGACAAACTCTGCTTTCTGTTCGGGGTCTGTGATCTCGAAATGAAACTGGCCCGGTTGCGCCCAGCCGATGGTCTGCTTATTGGAGTGGATGAATACCCCTCCGTGTTTGGATTTGTCACCCATCGCGGCGAAATCGGTTGTGACCGGGATGGCTCCCGCGGCCATGGCCTTTGAGAGGGAGATGCAGTCGATCTCGGTGAACTCTGAAGGATAGGCGAAGATGTTTGCCTTATGGTAGAGCTGGGCAATCTCGTTGTGGCTGATCCTGCCGCGTTCTTCAACGCCAAGTTCTTTCATGCGTTCCTGCATCCTAGTTTTCCATTGCAACTTCTGTGCGTCCGATGAATAGAAGGAATCCCACACGCCCCAGCCATAGGCCCACTGCGCTTTTGCGTTGGGAACCTGCTTCTTGATCTCTTCGAAGCAATCGACGAATGCCTCAAGGCTGCGGTCTGCCGACGAGGTGTTGATGAGCAGAAGTGGATCGCGGTCGGCGTTGCCCTCAAACAGTTCTGCGTCGATGCCATTGGGGATAATGACGAACTTCTCGTCGGGAATATGGGGAAACAGGGAGCGGTGGAAGCTGGATTTGACGAATATCTTATGGATTCTCTGAAGTCTTTCCGGAGTAAACTCTTCCATGGCAACTGTGTCATGCAGATCCACAATCACCTTGTCTGAATTGATCGGATACGTCGCGAGCTGGGGATACCGCCATAACACCGTGACATCCTGCTTGTCGCGGTGGTTCCACATCCAATAGGGCTTCCAAGAAACGCCGTCGAAGTCCTCTTGGCGCGCGCCGCAATAGGCATAGACGGTGACGTTCCATCCACGCTGGCGCAGGAGCCTGGAGAGCCAGATGACGGCTTCCTCCGATCCTCCGATGCCTTTTTCCCTGGCCGTCCGGGGATTCCATATCTCGCTTGTCGCTAAGCAATAGAACACGAGGTCTTTGCCGCTCGATTTGGTCTTGACGAAGTTCGCATTGCGCAGGTTGGATACAGCCGGATGGGTATGAAGGTCGAGCGGCAATGCGTCAAGCGCGGCCTTCATCATCGACTTATCTTTGATCTTTGCGATCTGCGCGACCTGATTTTCGACGGAATCGAAGACACCGGTTTTCTTGCAGAATTCATACTCCGGATGGAGGAGAATGGCCTTTTCATAGTTCTGCAGCACCGCCTGATACTGCATGAGAGCCTGACGAGTATTGGCCCCGTTGCTAATGGCCTCCGCATAATCCGGGTTGATGAAGATGGCTTTGTCGTAGCTCTCGATGGCGGCCTGGAGTTGTTGCATCGAACTCAGAGCACTGCCGCGGTTATGGTGGGCTTCCGCAAAATCCGGCTTGAGGAGGATGGCCTTGTCGTAGCTCTCCACGGCCGCCTGATACTGTTGAAGAACATACAGAGCATTGCCACGATTGAAGAAGGTCCCTGCATCGTCTGGATTTACTTGGATTGCGCGGTCGAACAGACGAAGCGCTTTGGCATAATGTCCAGCCTGAAGCGCAATGCCCCCGAGAAGATGAAGCGCGCCCAGATGGAGGGGAGAGTGTTTCAGAATCTTCCGGCAGAGGGCTTCGGCCTGGGGCAGCCGCCCGGCCTGTTGATGGGCTATGGCTTGCTGAATCAGAATATCCACCGAGGAAGGATCTAAACTTGCCGGCTGCTTGGAGATTGGTTGCTTACCCTGGCGGCGAAAAGCATTCTTGCGTCCGGTCTTCATGCGTTCCTAACCTCGAATTAATTTACAGACCAGCGCAAGGGGTCAAGGGTATTCCTTCGACTTCTTAGACCGCGATGGAGGGTTGCGGCGAACAGTGTATATTCCCCACGATTATCTTACCCTTGGCTGCGCGGGCCGCGCGATTATGGAACAACAGACTCGGCAGCGGTAGCCTGTACGGCGGCGAAGAGGCGGAGGAGGTTGGCGCCGAGGAGCTTGTGGAGGTCGGCGGGGGAGTGTCCGCGGGCGAGGAGGACGGCGGTGATTTTGGGCAGGTCGGCGGCGGAGTTGATTCCCTCGGGAAGGGCGCAGATGCCGTCGAAGTCGGTGCCGAGGCCGACGTGGTCGATGCCAGCGACCGAGATGACGTGGTCGAAATGGTCGATGAGCGAAGAGAGCGGCGGGCGGGGAAGGCGCGCGGCGAATTCGCGGTCGATGCGGTTGGCGATGTAGTAGGGGACGGGCGTGCCCTTGGCGGCGCACTCGGCAGCGAGGACTTTGTGGGCGGCAATGAGCGCGGGCTTCTGCGCTGCCCAAGCCTGGCGATATGGCTCGTCGATGAAGGCAGGGTAGAAATTTACCATGCAGACGCCGCCGTTGGCGGCGAGGGCGCGAAGCTGGTCGTCGGTGAGGTTGCGCGGGGCGGCGGTGAGGGCACGGGCGGCGGAGTGCGAGACAAGAACAGGCACGCGCGTGACGGCGAGGACATCGGCGAAGGTGCGGTCGGAGACGTGGGAGAGATCAACCATCATGCCGAGACGGTTCATCTCCGCGATGACCTGGCGACCGAAGGGGGTGAGTCCTGCGGGACGGGGCGCGGCGGGGTCGGATTGATCGCCGGATGATTCGGCCCAGTCGTTGGAGTTGGCCCAGGTGAGGGTCATGTAACAGACGCCGAGGGCGTGGTAGAGACGGAGGAGAGCGAGGGAGTTCTCGATGGCATGGCCGCCCTCGATGCCGAGGAGAATGGCGAATTTATTTGCGGCGCGGGCGGCGAGGATTTCCTTGGGCGAGGTGCAGAGGGCGAGTTCGGCGGGATGGCGGCGGACCTGCTCTCGGACGGCGTCGAGCAGGGTGAGGGTGCGGAGGGCGTAGCGGGCGCCGGGGCACTGCGCGGGATCGGGCCAGAGGGCAAAGAACTCGGCAGCGAGATTGCCGCGGCGTGCGGTGGCGAGATTGAGATGGCCGGCGGGCTGGTCTGCGATGGCCAGCGGCGCGGTGAAGTCCCATGACTCGTCGACGAAGCGTTGTGGTGTGTCGGCGTGGGCGTCGATGACGAGGGCAGAGGCGTGGACGGCTGCGGGGTCGGGCGGGTTGGCGATGGTTGCGGGCGGATTGACGGGCGGGTTCGGCATCTAACTTAGTGTAGTGCGTTGGCGGGAGAGGCAACCTGCAAGGCGTGGACGGGGTCTTATGGGGTGAGGTGATGTCATGGCAGAGGAACAGGATTTGGGCAAGTTGTTGGCACCGCCTTTGCAAGAGACAAACGAGAAGGCGGGAGAAGCTGCGAGCGGAGAACTCAAGAACGAGTCCGTGCAGAAGAAGCTGGACGGCATAGCGATGCGTCTGGCCAAACGGGCGGAGAACCGCTTTCATGCAAATGCAGGGAGGGTTCCAGGAAGCACGATCTTTTCGAAGTAGGGCTGAGATGCAGCCTGACGAATGAAGGAAGCGCCTTCAGATGTGGGAGTGGGGCGTTTTTGTGTGAAGAGTGTCACAGATTGAAGAGGTCTTTGAGGTCGTGCCGACCACGCGGAGGAATGAATACAGGAGAGGCAACCTGTGAGGCGTGGAGGGGGTCTTACAGGATGAGGTGATCTATGGCATTGGAACAGGATTTGGGCAAGATGGCGTCGCGACCGTCGGAAGAGGCGGTTGAGCCGGCGGGCGAGGATTCGATCAAGGACTTCAAGAGCGATGAGAAGAAGATCGATGCGGTGGCGATGCGCGGGGCCAAGCGCGCGGAGAACCGGATTGTGGCCAATGAGGAGAAGATTCCGGGGAGCACGATCTTTTCAAAGTAACGATCATGAGACGAGTACAGACACGGCCCTGCTCCGGTGAGTAGGGCCGTTCTGCGTGCATCGGTTCAGCGGGTGAAGAGGTCTTTGAGCTGCTGGAGCATGGCTTCGCGGCCGGTGATGGAGATGGATTCGGTGAGGGGGAGCTGCTTGGGGCAGGCCTCGACGCAGTTCTGGGCGAAGCCGCACTCCTGAATGCCGCCGTCGCCGGTGAGGGCGCGGAGACGGTCCTCTTTGAGGACGGAGCCGGCGGGGTCCATGTTGAAGAGGCGTGCCTGGGCGATGGTGGCCGCGCCGACGAAGTTGGTGTCCTCGCTGAACTGGGGGCAGACCTCCATGCAGATGGTGCAGGAGATGCAGTTGGAGAGCGGGTAGCGCGCCTCCTGCGTCTGGGGGAACTGGCGTGGGCCGGGGCCGAGGTCGTAGGTGCCGTCGATGGGAACCCAGGCCTTGACGGCCTTCAGGTTCTCGAAGAGAACGCTGCGGTCGACGGCGAGATCGCGGACGACGGGGAACTTGGAGAGCGGGGCGAGGCGGATGGGCTGGTCGGGATGCTCTTTTTGCAGCGTGTCGACGAGCGTGGAGCAGGCCATGCGGGCGCGGCCGTTGATTAACATCGCGCAGCTACCGCAGATCTCTTCGAGGCAGTTGGAGTCGTAGGTGATGGGGGTGGTGGCGACGCCGTCGGCGGTGACGGGATTGAGCGCGATCTCGCTGAGAACAGAGGTGATGTTCATGTTGGGGCGATAAGGGATGGCGAAGCGCTCGGTGCGCGCGGAGGCGTCGGGGGCGGACTGGCGGAGGATCTCGACGTGGATGGTGCTTGGCATTGCGGGTGTTCCTCAATGAAATTCTTATCTGTGAAGCAGTTGCTATTTAGGACTTGGGGGCTCGTCTTTGCAAGGAAAGGATCGCGAGAATGCGTCCATCACAAATCCTGCGGCTGCTTGATCCAAGTCTTTGGGGTAAGCATCTAGAAACTTGTTAACGATGGTTACTAATTGGCCAAAATTTACAAACTTAATATCCAGACAAAATCTAATCTCTCTCTTGTCTGGAACATTCGCCAGCTTCAAAAAATATTGCGTTTGCGATTCTGCGCCGACAACTCCCGATATGTATCCCGCACACATGCCATAGTTGAACGCATCTGCTCGCGACGGGGTTGACGGAATGTCTTTACAAAAATACTTCAATGAATTTCCGTCGTATATTGCTGCGTATGGTGGGTCTGACTGACCTTCAGACGCAACCGAGCCGAAGATCCCAAAGATCACGATAACCAGCAACAATTGAAATAATTTATTAGTCATAGGAGTCCTAGGCCGAGGCGTCGTACTTGCGGGGGCGTGGTGGGATAAGGCTGGTGTCGACCTCCGCGTAGGAGAAGACGGGGGCGTTAACGTTGGCGTCGTACTTGGCCATGGTGGTTTTGAGGAACTGAGGGTCATTGCGGTCAGGGAAGTCGGGTTTGTAGTGGGCGCCGCGGGATTCGTCGCGCAGGCGCGCGCCCTGCACGATGACGCGGGCGAGATGAAGCATGTTCTGCAACTGGCGGGCGAAGGCGAAGCTGGTGTTGGCCCACTGCGTCTTGTCGGAGAGGTTGACGTTGCGGTAGCGGTCGAGGAGCTCGACGATCTTGGCGTCGGCTTCTTCGAGTCCCGAGTTATACCGGATTATTGTCGCGTGCTTGGTCATGGTGTCGCCCAGCTCGCGCCAGAGCTTGAAGGGGTTTTCCTGGATACCTTGGGGGCCGGGGTTGGAGAGCAGGGCGGCGTTCTTTTCTTTTTGACGCTGAAGCTCGGCGGCGTGGCCTCCGTCGCCTGGTTGCGCCGGGAGGGACTTGGCGTAGGCGAGGGCGTTGGGGCCGGCGAGGAAGCCGCCGCTGATGCAGGAGAGGAGGGAGTTTGCGCCGAGGCGGTTTGCGCCGTGGATGGAGTAGTCGGCCTCGCCGGCGGCGAAGATGCCGGGGATGTTGGTGTGCTGGTTGAAATCGACCCAGAGGCCGCCCATGGTGTAGTGCATGCCGGGGAAGATCTTCATGGGGACGTCGCGCGGATCGTCGCCGACAAACTTCTCGTAGATTTCGAGTATTCCTTCAAGCTTACGGTTCAATGTTTCACGATCGATGTGAGTTATATCGAGATAAACCATGGGCTGTCCGTCCAGGCCGAGGCCCAGCTCGTAGACGACTCGATGGATGGCGCGGGTGGCGATGTCGCGGGGGACGAGGTTGCCGTACTTTGGATACCACTCCTCGAGGAAGTAGAAGCGGTCGGCCTCGGGGATGGAGCGGGCGACGCGCTTCTCGTTCTTGTCGCGGGGGACCCAGACGCGGCCACCTTCGCCGCGGGCAGACTCGGACATGAGGCGGAGCTTGTCGTCGCCGGGGATGCAGGTGGGATGGACCTGGATGAACTCGCCGTTGGCGTAGACCGCTCCTTGCTGGTAGAGGGCGGACTGCGCGGAGCCGGTGCAGACGACGGAGTTGGTGGACTTGCCGAAGATGGCCCCGATGCCGCCTGTGCAGACGATGATGGCGTCGGCGGGGAAGGTTCGCGTCTCCATGGAGCGGAGGTCGAGGGCGCAGATGCCGCGGCAGACGCCGTTGGCGTCGAGCACGGCGGAGAGGAACTCCCAGCCTTCGTATTTGGTGACGCGGCCCTCGGACTCGTGGCGGCGAACCTGCTCGTCGAGGGCGTAGAGGAGCTGCTGGCCGGTGGTTGCTCCCGCGAAGGCGGTGCGCTGGTAGAGCGTGCCACCGAAGCGGCGGAAGTCGAGCAGGCCCTCATGGGTGCGGTTGAAGGGGACGCCCATGCGGTCGAGCAGGTCGATGATGGCAGGGGCGCGGGCGGTCATGTCGCGGACGGGGGTCTGGTCGGCGAGGAAGTCTCCGCCGTAGACGGTGTCGTCGAAGTGCTTGTATACGGTGTCTCCCTCGCCCTTGAGGTCTTTGGCGGCGTTGATGCCACCCTGCGCACAGACGGAGTGCGAACGCTTGACGGGAACGATGGAGAAGAGGTCGACGGTGCCGCCGGCCTCGGCGATCTTAATGACGGCGGAGAGACCGGCGAGGCCTCCTCCGATAACGACGATGCGGGGTGCGGGCATGAGTCTTCCTATTGAGCTGGTGGAGTGACGACGGGAGCGGGTTGGGTAATGGCGGGTGGTGTTGGTGGGGCGAAGGCGTCGGCGGGGGCGTTGGCGTACTTCGGGTTGCCGACGAAGGCGTAGATGCTGGCGAGGCCGAGGATGCAGAGGACGGTGCCGAAGACGGCGCAGATCTGGCCGAAGCGTTTGCGGGCGCGCGTGCCGGGAGTGATGCCCCACTTGGCGGCGAAGAGCCAGATGCCGTAGCTGAAGTGCCAGCAGGTGGCGATCATGGCGACGATGTAGAGGGTGAGCATCCAGGGGTTGTGCAACTCGTGCTGGACCTTGGCGAAGGCCGCGCCGGGATGCTCCGGGAGCATGACTCCGGAGAAGCGCTGACGCCAGACGTGCTGGAGGATGTAGGCGAAGGCGATGAGGCCGGTGATGCGCTGAGTGAGGTATCCCCAGTTGCCCGCCCAGGGGTAGATGTTGACGGTGGCGCGGCCGCGCAGGGCGATCTCCAGGCCGTAGAGGGCGTGGAAGGCGAGCGGGATGAAGATAAAGGTCCACTCCAGCACGCGTACCTGAGGCAGCGAGTTGAGCAGGCGCACCTGATGTCCGTAGGCCGCCGGACCGTTGAGGGTTTCGATGTTGGAGAGGATGTGCTCGATGAGGAACGCGCCGATGGGGACGAGGCCGGAGAGGGAGTGGAGCTTGCGCCAGAGGAAGGAATGGCCAGTGTCCGGGTGGAGAGGCTGGACTCCGCGCACGGGATGGTGCGTGGGGATGGGTGGGGCGGATGTTGCCATGGGCGCTGCTCCTGTGAGAGGGCTACCGTTTGGGATGCTGATTGAGCCGCTGTGGATTCGCGCGCGGAGATTGACGGCGGCAAGTGATTATTGCGCGTGGAGGGGGAGGCGTCAACCTGTGAAGGCAGCGAGTTAGCGAGTTAGCGGGTCAGCGAGTCAGCGGGAGGTGCTTCGCGCAGGTGGCGCAAGAGAGATTCGAGGGCGCGGCCTCGGTGGTTGAGGGCGAGGCGGTCGGCGGGAGGGAGTTCGGACATGGTGCGGTTGAGGGCGGGAAGGAAGAAGAGAGGATCGTAGCCGAAGCCGCCGGCTCCGCGCGGGGCGGTCAGGATGAGACCCTCGACCGTGCCTTCGGCGGTGTGGAGAACTTCGCCATTGCGGGCGAGAGCGAGAACGCAGCGGTAACGGGCCTGGCGGCGAGATTCGGGGACAGTGGCGAGAGCGGCGAGGAGGGTGGCGTTGTTGCGGTTGTCGGGGGTGTCAGTGTCGGCTGGGACGGCAAGGTCGGCGGCGAAGCGGGCGCTGCGGACTCCGGGGGCGTTGTCGAGGGCGGCGACTTCGAGGCCGGAGTCGTCGGCGAGGACGAGGAGGTTGGGTGCGCGGAGGGAGTAGTAGATGGCCTTGGCGCGGGCGTTGGCCTCGAAGGTGGGCTCGTCTTCGGGCGGGGAGGGGATGGCGGCGAGCGCGGGGAGGGGTTCGATGCGGATGGAGGGCGAAGACGCGGCGGCGCGGGCAAAGTCGCGGAGCTTGCCGGGATTTGTGGTGGCTGCGTAGATGTGCATGGATTCAGGTTCAGGCTCGGAGTGACAACAGGAGTGGGTGGGCGCGGCGGGTTCAGGTTCGGTGTGGCAGCAGGAGTGGGGAGCGGCGTTGGGGTTGGCGGGGGCGTTGCCCATCTCGCGCAACATGGCGGGGCCACCGGTGCGGAGGAAGCGGAAGAGCAGCGCCGCGCTGATTGCGAGGAAGAGGGCATTCAATGCTGAGGTGTAGTTCCAGGTGATGGCGGCGTTCATGATGGCTAGCTGGTGGTGGGCGGGAACGAGGTGCAGCGCAGAGAAGAGAGCTTCTACGATGAGCGCGGCGCCGGCCATGGCGATGTAGAAGGTGACGGCGAGGAGGGCGGCGACCCGGAGGCCGTAATATTTGCGGTAGATGTTGAGGATGGGGAGGATGAGCAGGTCGGCGAAGAGAAAGCTGATGACTCCGCCGAAGCTGATGCCGCCGTTCCAGAGGACAGCGGCGAGCGGGACGTTGCCGACCGAGCAGACAAACGATAGGACGGCGACGAGCGGGCCAATGAGCGGGCCCCAGATGCGGGTGAGGACTGGGTGGCCAGCGAGGAAGAAGGCCTGCCAGAAGCTGGATGGGACAAAGGCGGCGAGGATTCCGGAGATGAAGAGGCCGAGGGCGACGTCTGGGATGAGCCCGTACCAGTCCATCCAGTAGTAGTGGCTGGTGGCGGTGATGCCGCGGCGCGACGTGAGCTTTTGCAGGAAGGTGCCCTCGTGGAGGCTCATGTCCATTGCGGCGTGGCCCTCCATGCGTCCGGCGAGGCCGCGGTTGGCGTGGTCGCGGGCAGCTTCGATGATGCGTGGGCGGAGGGTGGCTCGGAGGAGAACGACGAGCAGGGCGATCATAATCGGACCGCCGATGAACTCGGCTGCCATGAACTGCCAGCCGAGCAGGACGCAGAGGAGAACGCTGAGCTCGACGACCAGATTGGTGGAGGCGAACTGGAAGGCCATGACGGCGATGAAGTCCGCGCCCTTGCGGAAGAGGGTTCGGGCGAGGGCAGTGGCGGCGTAGGAGCAGGAGGAGGATGCTGCGCCGAGGGCCGAGGCCTTAAGGATGGTCTTTGGCGAGGAGTCTGGCAGGAGACGGGAGAGCTGGGCCTTGGAGACGACCGACTCGACGATGGAAGAGAGCAGAAAGCCGAGCGAGAGCGCCCAGAGGATCTGCCATGCCATGATGCCGGTCATACGAAGGGCTTCGAGGGAATGATGCAGCATGGGTGGCTCCTTTGGAGGGGTAATTTTTTGGGAGGGCCTGAGGAAAGTATAGAGGAAGGGAGGAATCGCTTTGCGTTCAGGATGACGAGTGCAGGGCAATCGTCTGAAGCGTTGATGATTAGCTGTTGTGTACCCCCCCGTGGCTTTAGCGTAAAGTATTCAAAAAAATGTGGGTTAAGCTCGCGCTAAGCGCGTGAGACGTATAAAAGGCGAAGAAGAGAGTGGTAAGTGGTGCATTAAATGCGAAGGCCCGACGGGTTGGGCCGGGTCTGTTTGGTTTTGCTTACTGATTTAATTATACGGCGTGGAGCATAACTACTATGCCAACTTGTTTAAAGATTTAAGTTGTTTATTTGGTGTTTGTTAGGGGGAATTTTGGGATTCGAAGGTCTTGACAGAAAACCAGGGAACAGCAAGAGCAAGGGCGGAGTTCTGTGGGAGAAAGGGGTGAAGGGGTTGAGAGGGTATGAGTGGTATCGGGGTCCTTCGCGCTCGAAAGACGCGCTCAGGATGACAGCGTAAAACAAACAAAGGCAAGGGCAAAAGCAACGGCAACGGCAAAGGCAAATACGGAGATTCTGGCTGTGCCAGAATGACGACTCGTGGGTTGCGTCAGAATGACGAGCGGAGTAGTGGATGATGTGCAGTGGTGAAAGGACAAAAAGATGGCCGGGAGGTTTGAGCGCTCCCGGCCTGCTTTCGAGTTGAGGTTAAGGTTAAGGTTTGGGTGTGACTGGCGCGGTGGCTGGCGCAGGTGCGGCAGTCGGTGTTGGTGCGGCGGCTGGCGCGGGTGGAGTTGGCGGTTTGGGCGCGGTTGCGGCTGGAGGCTTGGGCGAGGGGTCCTTGTCGCTCTGGCTGACGAGTTCGACGTCGAAGATGAGATTGGACTTTGGGGGGATGTTTCCGTGAGCGCTGGGTCCGTAGGCGAGCTGGTAAGGGACAAAGAGGCGACGTTTGCCGCCAACCTTCATGCCATCGAGGCCGGTGTCCATTCCGGGAACGACCTGTCGCTGTCCTTGCGGGCCTTGTGGACCTTGCTGGAAGGTGAGGGGGGCGTGGTCTGGGTGGTCGAAGGAGGAGTCGAACTTGGTGCCATCGACGAGGTAGCCGGTGTAGTGGATGGTGTACCACTTGCGCGGGACGAGGAGAGCACCGCTGCCGACTTTGGTGTCGATGTAGCTAAGCGTGACGGTGATGGGCAACGGAATGCCGAGTGCATCGCGCAGGGCGGGGTCTTCCATGGGAGAGATGTCGGTGAGTTTAGCTGGAGGATTTGTGGTGATGGTGTAGAGCGGTTTGGCGCAGGAGATGCCGGCGGGAAGCGCTGGAATCTTGGGGGAGAGAGTGGGCAGCTTGACGCAGCCGCGCGCGGGTGCGGCGGTCTTCGCCGCGGTTGCCGGCGCGCTGCTTGCTGTCTTTGCCGGGGCTGCGGCGGAGGAGGTTGGTTTGGCAGTCTGCGCGCTGCCCGGAAGCGCAGCGATGGCCAAGGCGAGGATGGAGAGCGGAAGGATGGTTTTCATATCACTCCTACTTTACATAATTAAGACAAGATGTGTGGTTAGGTGGGGGTTCTGAGGAGGAGGTAGGAGCCGGTGATGGCGAAGAGGAGATCGGGAGACCAGGCGGCGAGCAGGGGTGGGAGGGTATTGATGTCTCCCAGTGAGCTGAAGATTCCGGCGACGACCCAGTAGGAGATGGCGACCGCGATGGCGGTGGCGATGCCGACGAGGCTTCCGCGCTTGCTCATGAAGAGGGCGAAGGGGACGGCGAGAATGGCCATGATGAGGGTAATGACGGGGTCGGCGATCTTGCGTTCGAGCTGGACGCGGAGACGGATGGTGTCGAAGCCGGACTGGCTGAGGTCAGCGATGTAGGCGGTCAGTTCGCCGTAGGTCATCTCCTGCGACTGTTTCTCTTCCTTGATGAAGTAGCTGGGCTGCTCGTGGATATCGGGGAAGCTGGCGAGGGTGAAGGTTTGATAGGAGGCGACAGTCTGCTTGCCGAAGGTGCGTTGCCAGCCGTTGTTGAAGACCCATTGGTTGGCGGTGGGGTCCCAGCGGACGCTCTTGGCAAAGATGCGTCGCTGGAGGGTGAAGGACTGAGGATCGAACTCGAAGACGGTAAGGCTGGCGAAGAGGTCGCGGTCGGGATCGAAGGCCTGGTAGTAGAAGATTCGAGCGGGCGAGCCGGCTGCACTGGACTGGCCGGAGATGAACTGACGGCCGGGGAGGAGGAAGGTCTGCGCGGGCTTGCCTTTGATCTCGGCGCGGAGGGCCTCCTGGCGGCGGTTTGCGTCGGGGAGATAGGACTCGTTGAAGGCGAAGAGGGCGGCGGAGAGGATGGCGGCGAGAACGACGACGGGAGCGACGACGCGGTAAAGGCTGATGCCGGTGGCCTTCATGGCGGTCAGTTCGGAGCTGCGGTTGAACGCGCTGAAGGTGATGAGGACAGCGAGCAGCGAACAGAGCGGAGTGACGGTGGAGACGATGTAGGGGATGAGGTTGAGGAGATAGTCGCCGACAGTGAGGAGCGCGGTGTGATTGCGGACGATGTCGCCAATGAGCTCGAAGAAGGTGAAGACTATGAAGAGCAGCGCGAATGTGCCGAGGGAGAGGATGAAGTTGGTGGCGTAGGCGCGCATGACGTACTCGTCGAGCAGGAGGGGGAAGTTGGTGTTGAAGAGACTTCTCAATCGCTGGACGAGAGTTGGGTGGGGACGGAGCGCGTGCGCGTGGGTGGGAAGGATGAAGTTGGGCGCGTCGTCGTTGGATGCGTGGATGGTTGCGATGTGTGCGGTGGCTGCGCTGACGGCTGGGCGGGACTTGGAACGGGTGAGGCGCGCTAGGGATGAACTGATGCGCGAGGGGGCGATGTGGGAGAGCACTTTGCCGAGGGATGCGGCGATGGAGGTGAAGAAGTTGAGGAGAAATCCTGTTCCGGCGAGTTGTTGCAAGAGAAGAATGCCGAAGGCGGTGAAGATAAAGTTAGCGGCCCAGACACCGAGGGTGGGGGAGAGATTGCCGGACTTGGCAAATGCGACGCCGATGTTGGAGATGAGATAGTAAGCGAAGACGAGGAGCAGCGTGAGGACAACGCCAATGCTCTTGCCACCGCGCCGGGACGAGAGACCGAGTGGGACGCCGATGAGCATGAGGACGATGCAGGCGAAGGGATAGGAGAAACGGAGGTTGAGTTCGATACGGGCGGCGCGGGCGTCGGCGGAGCTGAGAGAGTGCGGGTTGGGGCCGGCGGAGTGGATGCGCTGCATAAGTTCATGGAGCGAGAGCGCGTGCAGGGGAGTGTCTGAGCGCGAGATGTGCGTGTCATCCTGGGAGTTGAACTGGAGGGGCAGGTCGGTGGAGGCGAAGGTGGAGATGTCGTACTGGTCTGGATTGGTGGGGGAGATCTGGTGCTGGCCTCCGTCGAGCAGGTGGAGGCGGAGG
>Ga0181529_10003281_pt1 | contig 18561 bp, 14 predicted proteins | sample PEATcosm2014_Bin_36_FD_119763 | JGI IMG/M metagenome (GOLD analysis project Ga0181529, IMG submission 119763) | Peatland microbial communities from MTU Mesocosm Facility, Houghton, MI, USA - PEATcosm2014_Bin10_30_metaG | ecosystem: Environmental > Terrestrial > Soil > Wetlands > Peat | place... | reverse complement strand
TTTGGCGGCAAACTCGGCGTGGGCGAAACTTGGCTGATGCGTCATGCCGCGAAGTTTATGCCACCCGCGCCCCAGCGTCGCTACGAAACCAATACAAATGGATTAATTCAGCGTTTCCCTAAACGACAACTATGGAATGGAGGAACCCTTTCATTTGATAAGGAGTTCTCTTCTACAGCTAGATTTACTGTCAGTGGCAAAAATGATGCTATTGTATTGCGAATAGCAAATGAGCTTGAATTGCGCTTAACAGAGTTTAGGCCGTGGTATTCATGGCTTGCTAGAATTTCACCAATCATATTTGTTCCCATTATTTTTATTATTTTGTCCACCATATCTGTTTGGCACCGCGTTATAGTCACAAAAACACTTGATTCGCGTTCACTGCCAATTTTCGATTTGGTTTATTTATCACTTCCTTTTGTTGCGATCTACGGAGTTGCTATCATTTATTCTAACCGAGTATGGGAGTGGTTGTTCCCTAAGATATGGTTTTCAATCGGACGTCAGCAGTCAGAGTTGCAGCGACGAGAGAAGGCTCGTGGCTGGATTTTCGGGGGAATTCTTTTGGCGCTAGTTATCGGCGTAATCGGAAACCTTATCGCGGCAGCTTTGCTAAACAAGTGAATTAAGGGTTAATACCAAGTTAAACTGCGAATTTGTTTAAAAAATAAAAAACGCCCCGCAGTTTCCCGCGAGGCGTTTTGTGTTTTCAGAATTTCTTCAAGCGCCGACGCTCGCCAGTTCTTCGTTGTTCTCCACGTTCACAATCTTGAACTGTTCGGCGTGCATGCCGGTGTCGGCCCGGAAGGACAGCTTGCCGAAGTAACGCTTCTCCATCTCGATGAGGTGTTTCTCGTCCTCGGTGCGGAGCCGGTCCAGCACGGTGGGATGCACCACGATGCGGAGCTGGAAATCGGTCTCTTCGCGGTTGCGTTTCTTGAGGATTTCCTGGAGCTTGCGCTGGATCTCCACGCTCATGGTCACGACGCTCTTGACCTTGCCGCGGCCCTTGCAATAGGGGCAGTCGTCATAGACGGCGGAGCGGGTGCTTTCGCTGTGGCGCTGGCGCGTCATCTCCATGAGGCCGAGCTGGGAGATGGGCAGGATGTGGGTCTTGGCCTTGTCGCGGCGCAGGCCGTCCTTGACCCTGTTGTAGACCTGCTGCTGGTCGCGGCGGGATTTCATGTCAATGAAGTCGAGCACGATGAGGCCGCCCATGTTGCGGAGGCGGAGCTGGCGGGTGATTTCCTCGGCGGCTTCGAGGTTGACCTTGGCAATGGTGGCTTCCTGGTCGCGGCTGCCCTTGTGGCGTCCGGTGTTGACGCCAATCGCCACGAGCGCCTCGGTTTCATCAATGACGATGTAGCCGCCGCCTTTCAAATGCACCTGGCGGGAGAAGGTGTTTTCCAATTGCTTGGTCACGTTGAAGCGGTCGAACACGGGCTGCGCCTCGGAGTAGAGCATGACCTTCTTGGCCGCGCTCTTGGCCTTGATCTTGAGGATCATTTCGCGGATGCGGTCGTAGGCTTTCTGGTTGTCCACGACGATGCGGTCAACGTCCTCGGTGAGGAAGTCGCGGACGGTGCGTTCGATCAAGTCCGGCTCCTGGAACACGCAGGTGGCCATGGGCTGCTTTTTGATTTTTTCCTGGACGCCGCGCCATTCTTCAAGCAGCAGCGCGAGGTCGCGCATGAAATAGGGCTTGCGCTGGTTCTCGCCGGCGGTGCGCATGATGACGCCCATGCCTTCGGGGATGTTCAGCTCGCGCAGGATTTGCTTGAGCCGTTTGCGCTCCTCCTGGCTTTCAATCTTGCGAGAGATGCCGGACTGGTCGGAGTTCGGCAAAAGCACAAGATAGCGTCCGGGCAGGACGAGGTTCGTCGTGATGCGCGGGCCTTTGGTGCTGATGGGGCCTTTGGTGACCTGCACGATGATTTCGCTGCCGGGCGGATAGAGGCGGGGGATGTCGCGCTGGGTGATCTTGGGCCGTTGCGGGCGGCGGCCTTCGCGCTCGACGATCTCGACGCTGCTATCGAACTGGTTGGGCACGATGTCCCAGTAATGCAGGAACGCATTTTTCTCGAAGCCGATGTCCACGAACGCGGCCTTGAGGCCGTCTTCGAGGTTTCGAACCTTGCCCTTGAAGATGCTGCCGACGAGGCGTTCTTCGGTGGTGCGCTCGATGTTGAATTCCTCGAGCCTGCCTTCCTCCATGACGGCCACGCGGGTTTCGAGCGTTTCGGCGTTGATGACAACGTCCTTGTTCGTGCGCTTTTCCGGGCGGATGAGGCGCTGGACTTTCTTGACGATGCTGGTCGCGGCGGCCTTGATGGTTTCGACGATGCCTTTCGGTGCCGGTTCCTTGAGTTCCACCGGCTCGAATTTTTCCTCCTGCACTTCGGCAGGCGTGGCGAGGTTCGGTTCGCGGAAATCCTTTTTGTCCGCGTCATGCGAGTGTGGCGCGGCAGGCTCCGGCGTAGCGCCCTGCGGCGGCAAACCGGCGGCGATGTTTTCGGCGCGCTCGATTTCGTTCGAGTAGCGCTTGTCAAAAACGCGCTCGTTGCCGCCCTGTTCCGCGACGACCTCGGCGCGCGCTTGTGTCGCATCGCGGTCGGGCTTTTGCGGATTTTGATTTGGTCCCAGCCCGCCTTTTGGACGGAAGCGCATTCCACGGCGTCGCCGCGAGAAGTTGTTGTTGCTCATAATTAATATCCTCTTCGATGGATGTGGACGTTTTGCATCAGGCCCAGCGCGATCAACGAGCACAGCACTGAAGACCCGCCGTAACTTAACAGCGGCAGTGGGATGCCCGTCACCGGGACGATGCGAATGTTCATGCCGATATTGATGAAAACGTGGCTGAACAGGAGCATCACGACGCCCACCGCCACGAGTTTGCCAAGACGATCGCGCGCCTGGCCGGCGATTCTCAAACCGGTGAAGAGAACCACCGCATACAGCGCCAGCACCAGAATGGAGCCGGCGAATCCTTCCTCCTCGGCAATGACGGAGAAAATGAAATCATTGGGCGCTTCTTCCCACGGCAAAAATCCGAGCGAAATCTGGTCGCCTTTGCACCAGCCTTTACCCAGCAATCCGCCGGAGCCGACCGAAATCAACGCCTGTCTGCCTTGATACGAACTTTCAAATTGCGCACGGCGCGCCTCGGCTTTCTGTTCAGGAGTCGCCTTTGCGTCCGCAAAATCTTTTCCGAAATAAACCAGCAATCTTTGCCGTTGGTAATCCTGTATTGGAATCTGAAATTTATGCGGCGCAAATAAAACGTCCACAAGACACAATGTGCAAAAAATTCCAACGCCCGCGCCGAGTTTTAGCAAATATCGTTTCGGCGTGCCGGCGACAAACATCATCACCACGCCCGCTGGCAGTAATACGAGCGCCGAACCGAGGTCCGGTTCCTTCAAAATCAAAATAAAAGGCAATACCATCAGCCCGATGCCTTTCCAGAAAATTTCACGCTGCTTCAATTCATCAGGCGGACGGCTCAAGAAATTTGCCGCCGCGAAAATGAAGGCCAGCTTCGCAAATTCACCCGGCTGAAATTGGAACAGCCCGAGATTGATCCAACGCCTTGCGCCGTTATGCACCGTGCCAATTTTTGGAATCAAGACTGCAACCAGGCAAATAATCGCCGCCACATACACGACGAAAGACCAGCGCGCCAGTATGTGATAATCCACGAAGCAAATCGCCGTCGCCACGCCGAGGCCGATGGAATACCAGATGATCTGGCGAATCCATGTCTGGTCATACCACGGCAATAGCGATGAGTGAGCCGCCAGGGTCGCGCTGAACACGAACGCCGTGCCGATGAACATGAGCGCCGCCAGCGCGGCCAGTTGCAGCCGGTCGGGCCTTGGATGATGTTCGTTGATGGACGGGTCAACCATTTTAATTTGCCTCCGCCAACATTCTTGGCGTCGTGGTTGTGTTTTCCTTTTTCACAATCTCCGCGTAAATGTCATGCGCGATCGGCGCGCAAACAATTCCACCGCTGCCGCCGGATTCGGATTGCACCATCACGACGACGGCGTATTTTGGGTTTTCATAGGGCGCAAACGACGCGAACCAATAATTATGGCTGACAACCTGGTTGTTTTCGTTCTGCACCTGCGCCGTGCCGGTCTTTCCGCAAACGCGGATGTTCAAAGTTAAACCTTCTTGATGAAAGGCTGGGTAGCCGGAGCCCTCCGGGCTTTCAGTTTCAGTAAGCATCGCGTCGCGCAAAATTTTCAGACTGCGGGCGCTGACGCCGATTTTATCGCGCACGAAGCCGGAAGGGAAGTTTGTGGCCGCTTCGCCGCTCGCCGGGTCTTGCGGTTCGATGCGCTCGACAAGACGCGGCCATAAAACCGTTCCGCCGTTGGCGATGGCCGAATAGGCGACGGCAATTTGCATCGGCGTCACGGCAAGTTCTCCTTGTCCGAAACAAATGTTCGCCGAGTCGCCGTCGCGCCAGTCGGATGATTTCACCTGCTTGAGCGACGGGAAAATTCCCCGCGATTCCTGCCGCGTCGGCAGTCCGCTTGTATCGCCGAAATGAAATTTTTCCGCGAGCGCGACAATTCTTTGTATGCCCGTGCGCAATCCGTTGAAAATAAAATATGAATTGCTCGATTGCGCGATGGCGCGCTGGAAATTGTATGCGCCGGGTGAAACCGTGTCCTTGATTTTGCGCTGGCCGACGTAAATGCAGCCTTTGTTCGGCTCCAGCGGGTCAGGCTGCACGTCATAAATTTCGTTCGGGTTCAATCCGTTTTCCAAAGCGGCGAGTCCGACGATGGGCTTGAAAATGGAGCCGGGCGCGTAATTTCCGTAAGTCGCGCGGTTGATTTGCGGCTGCAATTTCGGGTCGTTCAAATAGGCCGGGGTGTTCGACATGTAAACCGGATTGATCGTCGGCGACGAAACCATCGCCAGCACGTCGCCGGTGCGGACATCCATGACGACGACCGCCGCGCGCGCATCCGCGCCCTGATGCGCCATGACCGCGTTTTCCGCCGCCTGCTGGATGTCGAGGTCAATCGTCAGCACGATGTTGTGGCCGGGTTCAGGCTGGCTCCAGATATTTTCCGACTGGCGATAACCAAGGCTGTTGACGAGAAGCGATTCTTCGCCGGCCTGTCCGCGCAGTTGCGCGTCGAAGCCGGCTTCGATGCCGACGACGCCGCGATAATCCGGCAGATAATAATTGAAGTAGGCGTCCTCGCCTTCCTTGGAACTGTCATCGCGCAAAACGTAGCCGAGCAAATGTGCCGCCGTCGTGCCGGAAGGATAGGCGCGGACGGATTGCAAATCCAAGTCAAGACCCATGACGCCGGGGAATTGCTCCTCGAAGCGGGCGATTTGATCGGTGCTGAGATTTTTCAAAACAGGAAAAGGCATCGCGAGTTGTTTTTCGTAGGCCGACTGGAATTTCTTCGGGTCGAGCGCGACAGGCTGGCCTAGTTTTCGTTGAACCTGTATGACGACCGCGTTGGCCACGTTGTAACGCGCCTGCCATGACAGTGCGTCAACCTGGCTTTGCTTCAGCCGCACACGCTGGGTTTCAACCGATTTGGATCGGCTCCAAATTTTCCAAAACGGAGGGGAATTGGTCACAAGCTTCACCGGCCGCAGACGGTCGTATTCTTTTTTAAACTGACCCTGCAAGTCATCGAGGAAAAGGCTCAAGTTGTAGCTCGGCTGATTTTCGGCGAGCACGCGGCCTTCGCGGTCGAGGATTTTTCCGCGCGCGGCGGGAATCCTGACCGAGCGATAGGCCTGTGTATCCAGATTTTCCTGATATTTGCCCGACGAGACGACCTGCACCCACCACAAGCCCGCGACCAAAATGCACAAGCCCGCCGCCAGCACCATCGCCACGAGGCGGAGCTGCGGGTCGTTCTTTTTCAGTTCGTCAAAGACTAACATTGTTAAATCGTTGAATGGTTAAATCGTTGAATCGTGAACCGGGCTGCGACAGCCGGTTTGACGATGTAACGATTTAACAATTCAACGCCTTTCATTTTATTTGGCCTTCTTGTCACGGTGAATTTCGCGGTCGGGACGGAAACTGCTTTCCGTCTGCAACTGATAGCCGAGCGCGTGGTTGCACCAGTCGAACAGCGCGAACAAGACCGGAGTCGCCGCCGCGCCGCCCGCCGTCATCACGAGCCATTGCCAGAGCGAACCCCAGCCGAGCAGAGGTTGATCGCCTCCGCTCAACAAAATCAAAATTGTAAAAGCGGGAACAAGCGCGCTGGCGAGCGCGCCAAGAAAAATCTGGGCGAACGGCAGTTCGCGCAAAATGAATTCGCGCTGCACACAGATGGGAAAGCCGACGGCCAGCAGCGGCAGAATTGTCACGCCGAGCGGATTCGCAGAAAGCGCGTCGAACCACAAGCCGCCCGCGACGGCGAGAATCGAAACGCTGACGACGTTTGTGTTCAGCGCGGCGTAAATCATCAGCGCCGGGAGCAAATCAACCTGCGCGCCGAGCAGATAGTGCGGCGCGGTAAAAACGGTCTCAAGGAACACCGCGAGGAACGCGGCTGCTAAAACCAAGATTGTGTTGAACAAATTCATTTTGATTTTAACGCAAAGGCGCAAAGACGCGGAGGACGCAAAGAAAATAACATTTTCTCTTTGCGTCTTTGTTCCTTTGCGTCTTTGCGTTGAATTTATTCATGGAAATAAAACCCAGACTTCTTCGAGCGCGCCGAGGTTGGCGTTGAGTTTCACGCGCGCTTCGGTGTAAAGACCGAACTCGACCTGCTGCGCGTCCACGATCTGGCCAATGGGAATTCCGGGCGGAAAAATCCCGCCTTCGCCGCTGGTCGCGACGTTCTGGCCGGATTTCAGGTTCGCGCCGCTGGAAAGATAGCTCAAGCCGACGAGCGAATCGTCGAGCGGGCCGCCTGCGCCAAGAACGCCGATGTCGTGCGTGGCATTTTCGACGCGCGCGGAAACGCGGCAGTTCGGGTCGCCGATCAAGATGATTTGCGATTTGAACTGGTCAACGGATGAAACGCGTCCGACCAGAAATCCTTCCGGCGACAAAATGGGAAGATTGACGGTCACTCCATTGCGGCTGCCCAGATCAATCTGCGCGGTGCGCCACCAGTTCGCCGGGTCGCGCATGACGACGTTGGCCAGTTTCAATTTCCAAGGCATTTGCTTCTGCCAGCCGATTGCGGCGCGGAGCTGGTCGTTTTCGCGCACGGTGGCGGCGGTTTGCAATTGAAGAAATTTTAACTGCTGGTTTTCGCGGCGGAGATTTTCAAGCTGTTTGAGCAGTTCGCGGCGGGAGAGAATGGCGTCGGCGGCGGTGACGGGCAGTTGCTGCGCGGTGTTGGCGAGGCCGAACAGCGGCAAAAACAGGCTGCCGACGGCGAGCTTGAGCCGGGAAGCAGCGCGTGGCGGCAGGCTGAATATTGCCAGCGTCACCAGAACGACCGCGCCGAGCGCAAAATAATTTTTTCGTTTGAACATCCTGCATTTGCCCCGGCATTTTTACCGGGGCGCGCAGGCAAACACACTGGCAAGAAATCAATACTTCGGACGGACGGCCTGGTTCTTTATGAATTCCAGTTGCTCCAAAACCCGTCCTGTTCCCTCGGCCACGGCGCTCATCGGGTCGTCTGCCAGATGGATTGGCAATCCTGTTTCCTCGGCCACCAGCCGGTCAATTCCGCGCAGCAGCGAGCCGCCGCCGGCCATGACCAGGCCGCGATCAACCAGATCGGAGGCGAGTTCGGGCGGACAGCGTTCCAGCGTGAGGCGGATGGATTCCAAAATGCTCGAGAGCGGTTCCTGCAATGCTTCGCGAACCTCCTCAGAACGAATGGTCAATGTTTTTGGCAGCCCTGCCGCAAGGTCTCGGCCTTTGACGTCCATGGTCAATTCCTGTTCCAGGGGAAATGCAGAGCCGATGCGTATCTTGATTTCTTCCGCAGTGCGTTCACCTATCATCATGTTGTAGGCGCGTTTCATGTGGGCGATGATCGTGTTGTCGAATTCGTCCCCGCCCACCCTCAGGCTGCGGCTGAAGACGATGTTGGCGAGGGAGACGATTGCGATCTCGCAAGTCCCGCCGCCGATGTCCACGATCATGTTGCCCGCCGGCTCATGCACCGGCAGACCGACGCCGATGGCCGAGGCCAGCGGCTGGTCAATCAGGATCACATCCCGCGCGCCTGCGTGGGTGGCGGAATCCTTGACCGCCCGTTTTTCAACTTCCGTGATGCCCGAAGGCACGGCCACGACAACGCGTGGCGCGATCAACTTTTTATGCTGAACCTTCTTGATGAAATGCCGGAGCATCGCCTCGGTGATCTCAAAATCGGCGATCACGCCGTCTTTCATCGGGCGTATGGCGATGATGTTTCCCGGCGTGCGACCGAGCCAGCGCTTGGCTTCCTCACCGACGGCCAGCACATTGTTCGTGCCCGCCTGGATGGCGACCACGGAAGGTTCCCGCAGGACAATGCCGCGTCCCCCGACATACACGAGACAATTGGCGGTGCCCAGGTCAATTCCAATATCGTTGGAAAACAGGCTTTTAAGTTGTGCGAACATGAATTTGCCTATAACGAAACGAATTAAATCCTTTGCCGGCCCAAAGGTCAAGCTGTGAATAACTTTTTACAATGGCCGGTTTGGTCGGGCGTGCCAATCCGTTCGCGCCGGACAGGCACGGCTTTGACGGACTTTTCCCATCGTTTGATTTCCAACTTGGAAAATTCAAACGAATGGCAGTCCATTAAATAAGGAAGACAGGAATTCATGAAACGGATTCCTGCTTTCTTGCTTCCTTAATTAAAATTTTTGCTTCCTCGACGTTTTTAATGGGTCAAACATTCTTCATTGCGGAACAGTTGCGCGAATTGGTGCCGGAGGCACAACCGGAAATCAGCCAGATACGAAGTGTCTGGTATCGCGGCGGAATGGAATCCGTCCTGAAAGGACGGTGGAATGGCACCCACACGCTTCATCCATCATTCCATCGTCCTTTCAGGACGGATGCCTTCGCGCGGTTTGACCAGACACTGGCGTGTCTGGCTAATTTCCACAGTCGCTCCGCGACCGCCCGAATGTCCCGGAAACAGCCTTGCCCATGATAAACGTCGAGGAAGCAAATATTTGCGGCTTTAATTTCACGGCGTTTTGAGCCGGTAATAACCGCTGCTGTTGGACGGCGAGAGAATTACTTCGTTCTGCAAATTGGTAAGGTTCAGCACCGGCGCGTTCGTCACGTCTGACCACGAAGCCAGATCGGAACTTTGCTGCATCACAAAATTTGTCGAAGGAATGAGCCATGAAAGTTTGAAGCTGCCGTTTGTCGGCGTGATGTTCATTTGCGGCGACGGTGTGGAAAATGAAGTGTAAATCGCGTCTGGAAAAGTTGTTGTTATTGTGCGCCCACCAGCTAAAGAATTCGTCACAGTCACTTCTGCGACGAATGCTGATTTGTTTCCATCTGCCGAGAGTGCTGATATGGACGCAGGAATGTTGGTTTCTTGAATCCAAGTCGTTCCTGAATCGGTTGAAACATAAATTCCGCTGCCATTACCCGCGATGAGTTTGCTTCCGTCAGCCGACGATGCTATGGAACCAGCGTTAAAATTGCCGTTGGTTGTCCAACTTGCGCCGGAATTTGCTGATATGCCGATGCCGCCGGGAGAAGAATTAGTCCTGCCTGTAGGCGAAGTAAAGCTCGTTGAAATGCCAACGGTCGCTAACTTATTTCCATCCGCCGAGGAGCAAACAGATGACCAGTTTAGAGAAGGTAAATCAGTTTGTGTCCATGTTGCGCCTGAATCTTCTGAAATCCAAACTTGACTGCCATTTGCCGCAATCGCTTTTGTCCCATCAGCAGAACAAGCAATTGAATTCCAATTCGTGATTGGTGCATCGGATTCTGTCCAATCCAAACCGGAATTTGTTGAAAAATAAATTCCATCGCCATTGGCTGCTGCGGCTAGTGTTGCTCCATCTGCCGATGAAGCGACAGCCGACCAGCTATTTGATGGTGCGCTTGTCGCCGCCCAATCAGACCCTAAATTGGTTGAAGTGTAAATTAAATCGCCTGACGCGGCGGCCACCAATTTCGTTCCCTCCGCTGACGAAGCGACTGCAGACCAATTATTTGATAGCGCGCCGGATTGTATCCAGTCAGCACCTGAATTCGTTGAAATATAAATCAAGCCGTCACCGTAAGTAGTAATAGTCCTGCCATCAGGTGAAGTTGCGCGTGTTATTGAAAGGGAAACGGCCGCCAACGTATTTCCATCCGCCGAGGAAGCGACGGAAGCCCAATCATTGCTCGGCGCGCTGGTCTGCGTCCAAGTCTGTGCAAAAGCGCAATTGACCATCATTAAAATGGCCATGCCCGGCAGCAGCATCTTGAAAATTTTCATCGGAAGCCTTTTGGACTTTCAGCAATGTCGCAAACTTCCAACCATTTGCCAAATCCGAAATCAATTCACTGCGCCGAAATTTCGCCGGCCTGCCGGGCCGAAGCTCAAAGCGAAGGCTGGTGCCAGCGGGAGGAATTGAACCTCCGACCAAAGGCTTATGAGTCCTCTGCTCTACCCCTGAGCTACGCTGGCAAACCATTTATTAAAGACATCTATGAAGACGATGCTTTTTCATTGGACACGGCTTTTGTATCTGCATGATGCTCAATTATGGCTAACGAGCATCCCAAGACACCCCAAAGCATCTTCACACCAACCAAAGACGGATTGCCGCGTCTGGTGTCGTCTGGTGTATATTATGCACGCTTCAAATACGCTGGCAAGCAATTCAAGAAGCGCCTTCAAGCCACGGATAAAACACGCGCGCGCCGCGAATTGGCTCAATATCGGATGGTCACGCCAGCTCCACGCCCAATGGAAGGACGCTCCTTCTCCGCTTGCCGCCTTTTTGAATTTGAGCGGTTCAATGACAGCCGCAACCATGCCCGCACGAGCCTTCTTCCAAATCTTCCGCGCTTGGAATGCGGCCCAGTTCAAGCGTCTTGGCAATGTGCTTTTGGATCGAGTGCTGCATCTCGTGCAGCTCCTCCTGCGCGTCGAGAAAACCCCGCGCGACCGGGTTGCCCAGCAGCGCCTCGCGGCTCTTTTCAAACTCGGCGATCTCCGCAGGCGCGAGCGCCTGGCCATGCTGCTGCTTTTCCTGCAACGCCTGGCCCTTGCCCATCAGCGCCTCATACTGCCCGCGCGCCGACCCGTCCGCCAGAAATGTGTCAATCCGCCTGCGGATGGAGATCATTTCCGGCTGCGCGATGATTGTCTGGCAAAGCTCGGCCGTTTTCTCTTCGATTTTTGTGCTCATAAGGTTTTTTCTGCGCGTGTAATTAATCACACTTCCCCGCCAAAAGCAATTGGATTGACACACATGCACAAATAACCAATTCTTTGTAGAATTTATGCGCTCAAAACTTTCTTTCACAGCGTTGCATTTGCCATGACAAGCCTTCAACAACTCGCCGCAAGCGTTTCCGCCGCCTTTCAAAAACATCATGGCCGCCCACCGCGCTGGATCGTCGCCGCCCCCGGCCGCGTCAACGTCATCGGCGAGCACATTGATTACAACGACGGCTTCGTCCTGCCGATGGCCATCGAGCGTTATGCCGTGATGGCTGCGGATTCCGCCGCGTCGCCATCCTCATCCGTCTTTTCCATTTACGACACGCAATTCCAGGAGACCGCGACGATTGACATCTCCGCGCCAGTGACCAAGGCCGCCCCAAAATGGTCCAATTACATCCGGGGCGTGCTCGCCGGATTCCAGGATCGCGGCGTGAAAATTCCCGCCCTCGATGTCGTCTTTACGTCCACCGTCCCCCTCGGCGGCGGATTGAGCAGCAGCGCCGCGCTCGAAGTCTGCACCGCCACGCTGATTGAAGCCGCCACCGGCAAAAAAATTGATCCCGTCGAAAAGGCGCTCCTTGCGCAGAGGGCGGAGCACGAATTTGCCGGCGTCCCCTGCGGCATCATGGACCAGTTCATTTCCACCCTCGGACGCACAGGTCATTTGTTGCTGCTCGACTGCCGTTCGCACAAGACGGAACTTGTGCCGATGGACAGCCCGTCCGTCGCGCTGCTCATCATCAACACCAACGTCAAGCACGAGTTGGGCGACGGCGAATACGCCAGGCGCCGCGCCGAATGCGAGGCCGCCGCCAAAATCCTCGGCGTCGCCTCCCTGCGCGACGCCACCGCCGAAAAGCTGCAAAGCGCCAATGGCAAAATGAGCGGAGTCGTTTATCGCCGCGCCCGGCACGTCGTTGGTGAGATCGAGCGCACCCTTCACGCGGCGGAAGCCATCCGCAATTCCAACTGGACCGCCGCCGGCAACCTCATGTATGCCAGCCACGACTCGCTGCGCGACGACTACCAGGTGAGCTGCAAGGAACTCGACGCCGTCGTTGAGATTGCCGGGGACATCGGCGTCAAGGGCGGGATTTACGGCTGCCGCATGACGGGCGGCGGATTTGGCGGCTGCGCGGTGGCGCTGGTAAAATCCGAGAACGTCGAGGCCATCACCAGACAGATTGCCGAGGGTTACAAGACAAAGACCGGGATTGACGCGACGATTTTTGTCTCGCGCCCGGCGTCCGGCGCGACCGTCATCCAGGGTGATGCCGAGGAAAAACATTTTTGCAGGGCAGCGGATGCAATCCGGCAGCCTGAACAAATGAATCACGCGGGCTATTTGCCAGCCATTTCAGCACTCTTCGGCAAAAACGCACGATCAATGGCTTGACCGGTTGTCCTGGCCGTTTTGCCCCGGCAATGGCTTTTTTCCAATTGGGAAAAAGCCATTTTTGCTGGATGATGTCTTTGACAAATAATGATGGCAAAATTGGCCGGGCGGGCAGTCCGCCGCCCGCCGAACGCGTGGATTTGCAAACGGCGGCGCGCACGGAGTGACGCGCCCTACCTCCGCGCCAGCGTCCTGGAGTGCGGCGGCCCTCCGCCGCTTTTAAGGCCGCATCCCCGTTGAAAAAACTTCAAAATTTACTGCCTGATTTCGCCTCCATCGGCAATAAATAGTCAGATGCCAGATGTGAACGACATGGATTTGTTGCGGGATTACGGACAGCAAGGCTCGGAAACCGCCTTTGCCTCGCTCGTGGAACGCCATGTCAACCTCGTCTATTCCGCTGCACTGCGCCAAGTCTCCATTGCCGCGCACGCGGAGGAAATCACGCAGGCGGTTTTCATCATTCTCGCCCGCAAAGCCGCCAGCCTGCGCCCGGACACGGTGCTGGACGCCTGGCTCTACGAAACCACGCGGCTGACCTCGTTGAGCTTTCTGCGCGGGGAACGTCGGCGGCAATTCCGCGAACAGGAGGCCTATATGCAATCCACCCAGCCCGAATCCACCGATGCCGCCCTCTGGCTCCAGCTCGCCCCGCTGCTCGACGAGGCGATGGCGCGGCTGGGCAAAAAGGACCGCGAAGCCGTGGTGCTGCGCTATTTCAGCGACAAGAATTTGAGCGAAGTCGCTGCGGCGATGAAAACAACCGAGGCGGCGGCGCAAAGCCGGGTGCATCGCGCGGTGCAAAAGCTGCGGAAGTTTTTCACCAAACGCGGAGTGGACTCCACCACGGCCATCATTGCCGGGGCGATTTCCGCCAATTCCGTCCAGGCCGCGCCGGTGGGCTTGGCCAAAACCATTTCTGTCGTCGCAGTGGCGAAGGGGGCGGCGGCGGCAAGCGCTTCAACCTTGGCGCTTGTGAAAGGAACCATGAAAATGATGACGTGGATCAAAATAAAAACGGTGGTAGTTATTGGCGTGGGCGTGTTGCTCACGATGGGAGTGGTCGCTGTCAGTGATAGTGAAAGCAAATCACCCGGAAAAGGTGTGGTTGTTTTTACTGCCGCAGGATTTGTTTCAAGCGAATTTCATAAACAGCCCTTTGACACCAACAACGTTATTACGTCAGACGGCAAAGTTTTGTTTTTGTATAGCAACAGTGTTTGGCAGATTCAATTTGTTTATCAGCATTTTTATGAGCCGCCGCTGAATATTCCAGGACATCCAGAATTAAGTAATCCCGGCACCCCGGTGGGCGAGACGATTGATGTCAAAAGAATTCCAGACGGGACCAGGGAAATTATTACTGCTCCGGCCAAAGCAAATGAAATCAAACCGGCAAATTATAGCCCGTCGGCGATCGTTCGATCCGATACCTTCCCAGACGTTGGAGAACAGGGATTATTTCTTCCTTGGTTGAGTCTTTGCCCGAACCCTGAATTGCCGCTGGTTAGTTCGAACCGGATACATTTTACTTTTAATCCTAAACTTTTTGGCACCCCCAAGGATGAGGGCGGATTCAAGGCGAGTTACATTGAACCTGAAAAACAATTTTTGTCAGAGCTGACCATCACCAACAATGGCAAAGGCTCTACGTCTGATGGGAACACGTTTGAATATCCAGCCCCATTTAATAACGGATGGATTTGTTTTTCCTACAAGGTGCTTGAGACTACAAATTGTGATGGGATCAACTTTCCGTTGACTGCTGTGCTTTATCAATATGTTCCGTTGCCAAACGGCAAATCCCCCGAAGACACATATCAGGCAGTCATTACCAAGATAAACATTCAGCAAATAGATGTTGGAGGCCGAAATCTGACCCTCGTTCCCGTTCCTGCAACAGTGGTTGCTTTGGACGAGCGTTTTGGGTTGCCCGGTGGCAGGACCGTGAATTACGGCGTTTCAAATGATCAATGGGGTTCGCTGACAAACGCAAGGTTGCAGCAGCTTGGCAAGATGTATCGTCTTTGGATTTCCAAGCCGGATGGAATACAAAACAAATAATCTACATTCAAAATCACAATTGGATATTGGATTAGCACAAATGAAACTCAAAAGATCTGCCCGCGCCGTGGAGAAAGCGCCAGGGGGCTGGCGCAGTCCAAGACGCTTCGCGCACGCAGGAGCCGTAAAATTCGCGCCAGCGTTTTGGACTGCGGCGGCCCTCCGCCGCTTTGTCCCGGGCAACGGAGTTTGTTCGGCGACCGCGCTGCCTGTTTTGTCCAGCGCCGGCGCAGGAGACAAGGATATGGGTTGAACGTGAAAAATCATCAGGGAATTGTCTGCGGCTGGGTTGCGGGAGTTTGGCTGGCCTGGCCGCGCCGTGGAGAAAGCGCCAGGGGGCTGGCGCAGTCCAAGACGCTTCGCGCACGCGGGAGCCGCAGCCTTCGCGCCAGCGTCTTGGAGTGCGGCGGCCCTCCGCCGCTTTTGGTTTTATGAAAAACATAAAATCAGCAGTTAAAAATGATTCATGCACGGATCGCAACCATCTGCCGCTGGCCATTTTGGCGGTGGCGGCAAAGCGCCGGTAGGGCGCGCAGTCCCCTGCGTGCCGCCGGCTGCCAACCGGCGCATTCGGTTTAACTACGACGGCGCGCACGGAGTGACGCGCCCTACCTCCGCGCCAGCGTCCTGGAGTGCGGCGGCCCTCCGCCGCTTTTGGACGCCCTCGCAAAATAATTTGTTACCTTTTCGAGCGGGCGGGGATATACCGTTGAAATGCTGAACGACGACCTGACGTTGCTGCGAGAGTATTCCCGGAACCATTCCGAGTCCGCTTTCGCCTCGCTGGTGGAACGCCACATCAATCTCGTTCATTCCGTGGCATTGCGGCAGGTGGGCGACGCTCATCTGGCGGAGGAAATCACGCAGGCGGTCTTTATCATCCTCGCGCGCAAGGCGGATAAATTGTCGCACCACACCGTGCTGTCAGGCTGGCTCTGCCGCACGGCGCGCTACGTCAGCTTGAGGGCGATGCGCGGCGAATGGCGGCGACAGCAGCGCGAACAGGAGGCGCACATGCAATCTATCTTGAACGAACCTGAATCCGAAACCTGGACGCACATCGCCCCGCTGCTTGACGGCGCGCTTGAACAGCTTGGCCGGAAAGACCATGACGCCCTCGTGCTGCGATTTTTCGAGAACAAGAATTTTGCCGAAGTCGGCGCGGCGCTGGGCGCCAGCGAAGACGCCGCCAAAATGCGTGTCAGCCGCGCCTTGGAAAAGCTGCGGAAGTTTTTCACGAAACGCGGCGTGGACTCCACCACCGCCATCATTGCCGGGGCCATTTCCGCCAATTCCGTCCAGGCCGCGCCGGTGGGCTTGGCCAAGGCCGTGACGGCCATCGCAATGGCAAAAGGCGTCGCGGCCAGCGGTTCAACTTTAATTCTGGTAAAAGGAGCATTGAAAATTATGGCTTGGGGGAAGTTGAAAATTATCTGTGGCTTCGGTGTGGCTGTCTTGCTGGCCGGGAGCGTTGTTGGCATCTATGTAACAAGCGCGGCACAGAATGCCACGGCTGACGATGGAGAGCGCTATCAGATTGATGGCGAAGTATTGTATCATCGGCCAAGCGTTGACTATATCACATCTCAATCACCAAGCTACGACGATGTTCGCCATTTTACTTTAACGGTCAATGGCTCTAATTGGGCAATTCACCTGACAGATCCTCAAATGCACGGTATCCAGTATGAGGAGGTTGTCCAGTTAAACGGCTCTGTTTATCGCTATGATTATTATGGGAAGCCAAGCCCGGGTGCTTCTATAAACAGCGGCAGCGCTGTTATTAAATATGGCGATTTTCCAGAAGAGGATGGCACTTTAGCTAACTTTGTTGGGGCTGGCTTGGCGTCATCTGCATATTTCGCTCGTGCAACCGATGGCAAAGTAGCATCACTTTGGAGTCGTCCGCAAGATGCCAGCACATACAAAGTCAAAGCCAACTGGCAATTAAACAGTGCGCCGCCGCACCTTCCGACATCCATTGATTACTTCCATGGCTCGGAAGAACAGAGGCCGACTCCATTTGACAATGGCTGGAAAGAAGCTCAATTGAGGGTGTTGGCAGAAACCAACGTTGGGAATATGGCGTTCCCATTGGTTTTTACTTGCGAGCAACTCTGGCCAAAAAGAAATGGCGCGGTCACGTCAAACGACGTTGAGCAAGCTGCCATTTTTACGATCAATGTTCATGCGATTCGCCTTGATTCCGTGCCGGACGTTCTCCCGCCAAAAACAGAAGGAACGACGGCGGTGGGCGAAACCAGATTTCCGAACAATACTGCGGATAAACAAACGGTCTATTTCTCCACTTTGGATCGCTTGCCGGAAAAACTAGAAGAAGAAGCAATCAAAGCATACAAACAACAGGCAGCATCCCATTCAACGATGGCAAGCCTTCGTCGAATCAAATCGGGGAGACTTTCCAACCACAAATGGATTTGGCTTTCTGCAATTTTGATTATTTCGACCATCGCGGTGATTGTGGGACTGATGAAAAGCAATCGGAGAAAATAGTGACACAATTAACGGAAGTTCTTTTCAGTTGTTCGTCTTGGTGCTGGTAGGGCGCGCAGTCCTCTGCGCGCCGCTGACTGCCAACGGGAGCGTCCGGGTTCACCACGGCGGCGCGCACGGAGTGACGCGCCCCACCTTCGCGCCGGCATTTTGCAGCGCGGAGGGTTCCCGCCAAAAATATTTTCACTTTTTTTGAAAGATTTTTGGTTTTGCCGCGTATCCCTATTTAAAGCCCCATGTCCCAGTTTGTCCGCGCGGTTGCGGCGGCGGGACGGGAGGGCGGGACTGGCATGAAAAATCAAAAGTCAGAAGTTAAAAAAGTTTCGTGCATAGATCGCAGCCATATGCCGCTGGCGGTTTTGGCGCTGGCAGCCGTTTTCCGCGAAATGCGCGAACAGCTAGGGCTGAATTTCAGCCAGCTTGAAGAACTCTGTCACGTGTCGCGGCAGACTCTTATGTCCATCGAGAAGCAGGAATATTTTCCCATGGTCGAGACCATGGCGCGCGTGGCCGAGGGGATGGGGTTTTCCTTCGGCGAATTTGGCGTGAAGGTGGACGTCTGGATGGCCCGGCAGCCGCGCTGCTGCCCGGCATGTCGGTATTCTTGCATGGAAGATGGGAGATTAATTGATTTAGACTCCCATCGTCAATGCAAGCGCCTTCAAAAAGCACCGCCAGCCTCCCCGGCAACTCCGCCGGTCGTGAAGTTGTAGCGTCCGGCCTGTGGCCGGAATTCCGCCGCCTTTCCGGCAATTGTTCGAGGCACAGCCCCGACACTACAGGTTTTGCGAAAGTTTCCCGCAGCCTCCAAAACAGCCCGCGCAGCCCCGGCGGCAACTTTTTGAATGCTTCCGTCAGTTGGCCGGAGGTTTCCGGCAATTATACCGAGGTCCCGGACAATTTTACCGAAGGCCGCAACAATTATCCAAGGGCTTGCAGAAGTTATACGAGGCTCCTGGCCAATTGTTTTGAACGCCGCTACAACCCGACGAACGGTCTGGCCAATTATCCAGAAGGTTCGTCCAATTGTCCAGAAGACCTGGCCAATTGTTCGGAAGGCTTGGCTAATTGTTTGGAAGACCTGGCTAAGGAGACGCTGATTAAAGCGAAGTTATGAAATTTCGAGGTTGGCTGATGGCCGGTGATTCTCAAGCGGCCTGGAAAACACATCTGACGGCGTGGCGTAGCGTGGCGGTTCTGGTTTGG
>Ga0181529_10003279_pt1 | contig 18565 bp, 13 predicted proteins | sample PEATcosm2014_Bin_36_FD_119763 | JGI IMG/M metagenome (GOLD analysis project Ga0181529, IMG submission 119763) | Peatland microbial communities from MTU Mesocosm Facility, Houghton, MI, USA - PEATcosm2014_Bin10_30_metaG | ecosystem: Environmental > Terrestrial > Soil > Wetlands > Peat | place... | reverse complement strand
GCTGGAGATCGCCGCCGCCGGCAGCCACAACATCCTGCTGGTCGGCCCACCCGGCTCCGGCAAGTCGATGCTGGCGGCCCGGCTGCCCGGGCTGCTGCCCGACCTCACGCCGATGGAGGCGCTGGAGGTGTCGATGATCCACTCGGTCGCCGGCATGCTGGACGGCGGCCGCCTGGTGATGCGCCCGCCGTTTCGCGAACCGCACCATACCGCGTCGCAGGCGGCGCTGACCGGCGGCGGGCAGCGCGCCAAGCCGGGCGAGGCGAGTCTCGCGCATCGCGGCGTTTTGTTCCTCGACGAGTTGCCGGAGTTTCCCCGCCAGTCCCTCGATTCGCTGCGCCAGCCGATGGAGAGCGGCCACACCACGGTGGCCCGCGCCGCCGCGCACGTTACTTACCCGTCCCGTTTCCTGCTGATCGCGGCGATGAATCCGTGCCGCTGCGGCTACCTGGGCGACGCCGCGCGCGAATGCGGCCGGGCGCCGCGCTGCGCCGAGGAGTATCAGAACCGGCTGAGCGGGCCGCTGCTCGACCGCATCGATCTCTCGATCGCCGTGCAGCCCACCTCGCCGGCCGAATTGTCGCGCGCCCCGCCCGGCGAGGCGACCGCCGTGGTGGCCGCCCGGGTCGCCGCCGCGCGCCGCGCCCAGGCTGCCCGCGCCGGCGCGGGTGGGCCGGCGACCAATGCCGAGGCCGACCCGCACAAGCTGGAGTTGCTACCGGAGGCGCGCGCGCTCGCCGAGCAGGCGGCCGAGCGGCTGCGCCTGTCGCCGCGCGGTTTCACCCGCACGCTGCGGGTGGCGCGCAGCATCGCCGACCTGGCAGGCGCGGCCCCGATCCGCCGTCAGGATGTGGCCGAGGCGCTGGCCTTCCGGCACCGCCTGCCGGGGCGGAAGGTGTAGGCGGCCGGTCAGTTGGCCACCTTGTAGGCCGCCAGTTCCTCGAGGAAGCGGTCGTTCCGCACCCCGTTGCTGTCGTAGTATTCCTCGTCGGACTTCACCCAGCGTTTGACCGCCGGCACGTACCAGAACGCCTTGTAGGTCCGTCCGGTGGCGGTCGTCGCAGTTGCCCGGCCGGTCTGCACCACCGTGGTCGAACCGCGCGCATCCGTCCGCGTGCCCGCCACCGCCGAGTTGGCGGGCGCGATGACGGTCGTCCAGGTTCCCTCGGCTTCGATCTTGATCGCATGGAAGGTGCCGGCGGGCACGGTGACATCCTCCCAGCCCGTCGCCTTGTAGGTCGAACGATAGTGCTCGCTGCTGTGCTGACGGTTGGACGGCTGGTTATCGGTGTAGTCGAGGTCCCAGCTCTTGCCGACGCTGAGCGGAAAGGCCAGCGGCCGGTTGACCACGGTTTCATGGCCGTCGATGCTGCGCACACGGCTCCAGTCCGGGCCGACCAACTGTTCGGTCGGCGGCATCGTCGAACCCGCCGGCTTGTTGGCCAGCACGATCGACGAGGGTCCGACCCGGACAACCGTGGCGTCCATGCGGGTCTGCCGCCAGCCCGCCCGGCTCTCCGTCGTATCCTGGTAGGTCCAACTGTCGTCCGTGCTGACCCGCGGCGCCGCGACCGGCTGCGCCGCCGCGGCCGCGGCCAGGAATACGCCGACGGAAACGAGCAGAATCGTCCGCATGGGCCACCACCTTGTACACCGTGAATCACGACCGGGTGGTCGGGACCATGACTCCCCGGCAACCGGTTGTGAACCGAAATCACTTGCCCCGCGCGTGGGCGTCCAGCAGCGCCCGCCACGCGGCCAGCCGCTCTTCCGCCTTCGGGCGTTGCTCGTCGGTGAGGCGGTTGCGGGCGTTGGCCAGATTGGCGGTGGCCTGGCCGCGCACTTCGGCCATCGGCAGCGTCCGCTCCACCGCCAAGGTCAGCACGGCCACCGCCTCGGGAATGTCGTCCTGCTCATCGAGCCCCGTCAGGATCGCCGACCCCAGCAGGTTGAGCGCGTCCGGATCGCCCTGGACCGCCGCCTTGTGCGCCCAGTCCAGCATTTTCCCGTAGTCCTGCTTCACCCCGTCGCCGATGCGGTAGGCCACCGCCAGCATGTACTGGGCGGTGGCGTCGCCACGGTCGGCGGCAAGCTGGAAATGCTGGACCGCCTCGATCCGGTCCAGCGCCGCGCCGTTGCGGCCGAACCACAGGCAGAGCGCCAGATTCACCTCGCCGGCGGTGTTGCCCGCGGCGGCGGCCCGGCGGAACAACCCCAGCGCCTCGGCCGGGCCGGCCGGCACGTCGCGTGCGTTCTCCAGCATCAGCCCGAGCGCTACCATGGCGTTGACGTTGCCGTGCCCGGCGGCGGCGCGGTACCACGTCAGCGCCGCCGCGTCGTCGGGCAGCAGCCCCAGTTCGCCCAGACGATAGGCCTGCCCCAGGCGCAGCTCGGCGAAGGGTTCGCCGTGCGCGGCCGCGGTGCGGTACTGCTCCAGCGCCGCCGCGGCGTCGGCGGGGGCGCCGCGGCCATGCTCCAGCATCCAGCCCAGGTTGGCCTGGGCCGGCGGCAGGCCGAGCGCGGCGGCGCGGCGGTACAGCGCCACCGCCGCGGCATCGTCGTGCGGCTGGCCCAGCGTGCCGTCGCGCGCCGCGTCGCCCAGCCGCATCAGCGCCGCCGGCCACTCGGCCGTGGCGGCGCGGCGATAAAAGCCCAGCGCCACGTCGGTGTCCGCCGGCTGGCCCTCGCCCGCCTCCGCCATCACGCCGAGCATGAACACCGCGCCGGGCAGGCCACGGTCGGCGGCGATGTGATACAGGCGCAGCGCCTCGGCGGGGTCGCGCGGCAGCCCGAGCCGGCCGGTGCGGTAACCGTCGGCCAGGTGCTGCTGGCCCAGCGGCTCGCCGTGCGCCCCCGCCAGCCGGAACCACACCTGCGCCTCGTCCTCGTCGTGCACGCCGCCGGCGCCGCTTTCCAGCATCTCGCCCAGCGCCACCCAGGCCGGCACATGGCCGAGCGCGGCGGCGCGGCGATACCAGGCCAGCGCCTCGGCCTCCGGGTTCTTCTGGGCGGCAGGGATCCAGCCCGCCCGCAATCCCTGGGCGAGGTTGAAAGCCGCCGGCGCCGAGCCTTTTTCCGCCGCCTCGCGGAACAGGGTCGCCGCCCGGGCCGGGTCCTTGTCCACCCCGGTTCCGGTCCAGTACAGCCGCGCCAGTTCGTTCATCGCGTCGGCGTTCTGCTCCGCGGCCAGGGCGATCAGCGCCACGCCGCGGGGCGGATCGGGCAGGCCGGCGCCTCCCTCGGTCAGCAATTGGCCGAGCAGCAGGCGTGTCGAGGCAAGCTGGCGCGCCTCGGGCGAACCGGGATCGGGGGTGTGGAACAGCGCCTCGATGCGGGCCGTCGCCAACGCCGCTTCCAGCCAGCGCCGGGCCTCGGCCAGGTCGCGCCGGGGCGCGGTGACGCCCCAGAACCAGCGCTCGCCCACCATGCTCTCGGCCATGAAGTCGCCCGCCTCGGCGGAACGCAGCAGCCACTGCCAGGACTGCATGTGGTCCTGCGGCAGGCCGTGCCCCTCCTCACAGGCGATGGCCAGCAGGAAAGCGGCGGTGCCGTCGCCCTGGCCAGCGGCCGCGGTCAGCCAGCCCACCGCTTCGCTGTCGTCGCGCGCCACGCCGATACCCTGGCTGTAGGCGATGCCGACGCTGCGCTGGCCGATGCGATCGCCGTCCCGGGCGGCGCGCATGTAGAGCGCGAAAGCCGCCTCGGGGTCCCGCGGCAGGCCCAGGCCACGCTGTTGCAGACTGCCCAGGCGCACCATGGCGCGCGGATAGTTCTGGTCGGCCGCACGCCGGTACCAGGTGGCCGCCGCCGCCGGGTCGACGCCAACGCCGCGGCCGAATTCGTAATACTCGCCGAGGTTGGTCTCAGCGGTCGGATTGCCCTGCTCCGCCGCCTTGCGGCTCCAGTTCACCGCGGCGGCGAAGTCCTGCGTCACCCCGAGCCCCAGCGCGTAGGAGGCTCCCAGGGCCGCCTGGGCCGGCGCGTCACCGGCATCGGCGGCCTGGCGCAGCAGCTCGATGCCGCGCGCCGGCTCCTTGGCCACCGCCTCGCCCTGCAACAGCAGCAGCCCCATCTCGCGGTTGGCGGCGGCACTGCCCTGCTTGGCGGCCCGGCTGAGCCACAGCATCGCCGCCTCGCCGTCCCGCGGTACCCCCCAACCGTGGCCGAAGCGCAAGCCGAGTTCGATCTGCGCCTGGACCTCGCCCCGGTCGGCGCGCGCGCGCAGGCTGTCAGGGTCGTTGCGCACCGCCGCGGGCGGCGTCGGATCGGGGGCGAGTATCGAACGGTCGGATGGCGCCGCTCCGGCCAGCAGCGGCAGGACGAGAACGAGGGCGGCAAGGCGACGGACGGCCATATGAGCTTCCTCGGGGTCGGGGCTGCGATCGTAACCTGGGGCTATGGCCGGCGGGCCGCCGCGATGGCGAGCGCCTGGTCGATCAGTTGCAGCGTCTGCATCCGATCGCCGCTGGCCAGCGCCGCGCGCGCCGCAGCGATGCGCGCCACCAGCGGCTGCGGGCTGGGCAGGGCGGCGCGCGAGGGCCGCACCGAGCGGTCCAGCGCCCGGCTCTCGGCCCGCTCCAGCGCTTCCTGCGCCTCGCCTTCGCGACCCGCGGCAATCGCCCCGCGGGCGGCGTTCAGGAAGGCCATGGGCGGGGCATTCTCGTCGACGTCCGGCATCGGCAGGCGGACGCCGTACGGCGAAACCACATCCGGGTTCGCCGGGGTCTGCCCGGCGGCCGGCAGGCACAGGCCGGCCAGAACGGCGGCAAAACAAAGACATGACAGGCGCATCGGCCGGCTCCTCGGCAACCTATCGGGGTTACCCTTGCATACTCCGCGCCGGCGCGCCGGTCATCCCTCCAGGCGGAAGGCGTCGGCGATGCGGCGCACCGCGCCGGCGGCATCGACCAGCAGCACGTCGAAACGCACGCCGTTGCGGCCCCACTGGGGATTTTCCGCCAGCAGGATGGCGGCGGCGGCAAGCAGGCGGGTGCGCTGGCGCGGCGACAGCGCCGCCGCGGCGTCGGCCAGGGTGGGCCGGCTTTTCACCTCCAGCACGGCGAGCAGCCCGTCCTTTTCGGCCACCGCGTCGACCTCGCCCGCCTCGGTGCGCAGGCGGCGGCCGAGTACGGTCCAGCCCTCGGCTTCAAGCGCGGCGCAGGCGGCCGCCTCGGCGGCAAGGCCGCGGCGTTGGGCGGTGCGCCCCCGGGCTCTGCGACCCGGGGGAGCGCGGACGGCCGGCGGGGATGGCGGAACTGTCATGCGGCGGAGGTTTCCAGGATGCGGCGGTCGTTGGCAACACGCCGCGATCGGCAGTAGAATAAAGCATGCGCCCGTGGCCCGGCCTGTTCATCATTTGCCTCGGCCTGGGGGTTGCCTTCGGCTTGCCGGCGGCGGGCGAGCCGGCGCAGGCGCGCCACCACATGATCATCGCCGCCGAACCGCTGGCCGCTGAGGCCGGGCGCGACGTGCTGCGCGCCGGCGGCTCGGCGGTGGATGCCGCGATCGCGGCGCAGGCCGTCCTGGCACTGGTGGAACCGCAGGCGTCCGGCCTGGGCGGCGGGGCGGTGATGCTGCACTACGCGGCGGCGAGCGGGAAGGTGACCGCCTGGGACGGCCGCGAGACCGCACCGGCGGCCGCCGGGTCCGACCTCTTCCTGGCCGCGGACGGCCGGCCGATGGGCTTCCACGCGGCCGGCGTGGGCGGGCGGGCCGTCGGCGTGCCGGGCGCGCTGAGCATGCTGGAGGCCGCGCACCGCGCCTATGGACGGCTGCCCTGGGCGCAGCTGTTCGCCTCCGCCATCGGGCTGGCCGAGCAGGGCTTCGCCGTGCCGCCGCGCCTGTCCGCCGCGATCGCCGCGGATGCCCAGCGGCTGGGCTCGCGGCCGGCGGCGCGGGCGTATTTCTTCCACCCCGACGGCACCCCCTTGCAGGCCGGCGAGACGCTGGTGAACCGGCCGCTGGCCGAGGCGCTGGGCGCGGTTGCCGCCGGTGGCGCGGCCGCACTGCAGCGCGGGGCGCTGGCGGTGGCGATCGCGACCGCCGTGCGCACCGACGCCAACCCGGGCCTGCTGACCGCCGACGACCTCGCCGCCTATGCGCCGAAACAGCGTGAGCCGGTGTGTGGGCCGTACCGGGCCTGGCGGGTGTGCGGTATGGGGCCGCCCTCCTCCGGCGGGACGACGGTGCTGGAAACGCTGGGGCTGCTGGCGCATCTGGATATCCCCGGGCTGGCGCACGACGCCGGCACGCCGGGGGTGGATGCGGCGCATCTTATCGTCGAGGCCGAGCGGCTGGCCCGGGCGGATCGGGCGCTCTATCTCGCCGACAGCGATTTCGTGGGCCTGCCGCTGCCCGGCCTGCTGGCGGCGGATTATCTGACCGCGCGGGCCCAACTGATCGACCGCGACCGGGCGATGGCCAGCGTGCGCGCGGGCAACCCGGACTGGCCGGCGCCGGAACTCGCCCCGGCCCCGCCGCAGCCGGAGCACGGTACCAGCCAGATCTCGGTGGTGGACGACGACGGCAACGCGGTGAGCCTGACCACCACGGTGCAGGACGTCTTCGGCTCACGGCTGCTGGTCAGCGGGTTCCTGCTCAACAACGAGCTGACCGACTTCTCCTTGGTCCCGTCGGTGGATGGCCGGGCGGTGGCGAACCGGGTGGAACCGGGCAAGCGGCCGCTCAGTTCGATGGCGCCCACGCTGGTGTTCGACCGCACGGGCCGGTTGCGTTTCGTGCTCGGCTCGGTGGGCGGGGCGCGCATCATCGGCGACGTGACGCAGGCGCTGGTGGAACTGCTGGACTGGGGGGTGGACCCGGCCACCGCCGCCGCCGCGCCGCACGTTTCCACCCTCGACGACAAAGCCGATCTGGAGGCGGGGACGCCGCTTGCCGCGCTGGCGCCGGCGCTGGCGGCGCGCGGGCAGACCGTGCGGAGCTACACGTCGATCAGCGGGCTGGCCATCATCGCGCTGACGCCGGAGGGGTTCGCAGGCGGCGCCGATCCGCGGCGCGAGGGCGTGGCGGCGGGGGATTGAACGGGCGTGCCGGCCTGTTCCTGCCGCCGAGGCGCTGCGGATGCCGATCTGAGTATTTCCCGATCCTGGCCAAGGCAAGCCGCACACGCCCATGATGCGCACTGCGGTTTCGCTGATCCCCCATCGGCGTCCGCAGGCCCACTTCAGGTGGGTCCCCGCAATGGATTATTCCTCCTCAACTTGAGACTCCGGCTGCTCAGCCGGAGTCTCTTTTTGTGACTGGAGATCGCGCTCCCGTTTTCTCCGCTTCAGGCACCATCACCGTTCACGCACCGCCGCCACGGCGCTGGCGCCGGAGGGGTTCGCGGGCAACCGGATGATTGAAGATCGCGCCGAACCGGGCCTAACCTGTCGCGGGATGGACGAACATCTCAAATCGCGATGGAGACCAGGCATGGATTACGTTCAGCTCGGAAACTCGGGATTGCGCGTCTCGAAGTTTGTTTTCGGAACCATGACATTCGCCGGCACGCATGGCTTCGAGGGGTTGGGCTCCGCCACCGGCGAGACCGCCCGCCGGCAGATCGACATCGCGCTGGATGCCGGCGTCAACGCCATCGACACGGCCAACGTCTATTCACGCGGTGATTCCGAGCGTGTCCTCGGCGAGGCGCTCGCGGGGCGGCGCGACAAGGTGCTGATCTTCACCAAGGTCGGCTTCCCGATGGTTGCGGGCCCGAACGGCCCGGGCACGTCGCGCCTGCAGGTGACCGCTCAGATCGAGGCGTCGCTGCGGCGCCTGCAAACCGATTACGTGGACCTCTACTTCACCCATCGCTGGGACGGGGTCACCCCGGTCGAGGAAACGGTCGAAACCATGACCAGCCTCATCAAGGCCGGCAAGATCCGCTATTGGGGTGTCTCGAACCACAGCGCCTGGGCACTGACCAAGACCGTGATGACTGCCCGGGCCTGCGGCCTGATCGCGCCGATCGCGCAGCAGATCTACTACACGGCCGAGGGGCGGGAGGCCGAATACGAGCTGCTCCCCGCGGGAGCGGATCTCGGTGTGGGTGCGATGATCTGGAGCCCGCTGGGCCAGGGCCTGTTGACCGGTAAGGTCACCCGCGACCAGGGTGCCCCGGAAGGCTCCCGGCAGGCCACCAAATGGCCCGAACCCTGGATCATGGACTGGGACCGCCTGTGGCGTGTCGTCGACGCGCTGAAGGCGGTGGCGGCCGAGCAGCACGCCACGGTCGCGCAGATCGCCCTGGCGTGGTTGCAGGCGCGTCCCAATGTCGGACCGATCGTGATCGGCGCACGCACCGACGAGCAGCTTCGCGAAAGTCTCGACGCCGCCGCGATCACCCTGACGGCGGACCAGCACGACCGTATCGAGGCGGTTGCCCGGCCGGCGCCGATCTATCCGCTCTGGCACCGCGCTAGGACCTCGATCGACCGCGCCAGCCCGGCCGAGGTGGGATACCTGCGCGGCCATCGTCAGACGCTCGGCCTCGATTGAGCGGCGAGGTGTTTGTGGTGGCGTAGAGACGGCAGCCGGCGGAGGAAAGGTCCGCCGAAACGCCACCATGTGATCCAGCCCTGCAATTGCGGGCGGCGGTCAGGTCAGGCTTACGGAGGCGGAGCCAGGACCAGGTTGAACACCGAAGAATTGACGGCGAGGAGTCTCCGCAGGTTGTCGTCCGCGACGACGAAAATCCGATCGCCATAGCGCGTCAGCCGCTTCAACAGGTGCCTGATCTCCTCGGATTGCGTGGCCTGCACGCTGCCAATCCGAAGAGTGATGCTGGCGGGCGTGTGTTTCAGCAGCCGCCGCAGGTGCAGCGCCGCGTCGGCGAAAAAGCGGCGGTCCAGCGACCCGTTCAAGGCAATGGCCAGGTTGGGAACCGAAGTCTCGCGCAGGGTCACGGTCACCTTGCCTTGCGCCAGGTAGCTGCCGATGGCGGCGCGCAGCGAAGCCGCCCGACGATCGAGCGCGGCGGAGACGGCTGCTTCGGCGGTCAGGCGGTGCTGTGCGAAGTCGCGCATCGACAGGCCGACGATCCAGTCACAGATCACCGCGGGAATCCCAGAGGGCGAAACGACCACCAGGCTGCGCAGGAACTGCACGGTCTGCCCGATGCCCCCGGGAAGAATGCCCTTGCAGAGCAGCCGGACGACGATACCAATCTGTTGCCAGCCCGAGTAGCCGCTGCGGTACTGCGGCGCACGAAGGAAGCGCATCTTGTTGCGGATGCGCCGACCGATTTCCGCGCTGGTGAGCAGCCGGCGGTAGAGCGCCCGGTACGCTTCGGCCATCGCATCGTCGCGCATGGTCTTCGGCACGATGTTGGTCATGGCGCGCGTGTTGTCGCCCGCTTCTTCGAGCGGTCTGAGACGCCCCTCCCGGCGCAGCCGCTCATAGAGCGGCGTATGCGGCATGGCCGTGAGCAGGCCGATCATCGCCGACTGGATACCGGCAGCGGTGATGAAGCGGTACTGGTGATCGAAGGTCTCCAGCGTATCGTTGTCGAAGCCGATGATGAAACCGCCCATGACATCGATGCCGTAGGAGTAGATTCGCCGAACCGATGTCAGGGCGTCTTCCTTCAGGTTCTGCGTCTTGAGAGCTTCCCTGAGGTTCGCCGGATCGGGCGATTCGATGCCGATGAAAACCCAACCGAAGTGGGCATCCCGCAACAGGCGGAGCAGTTCCTCGTCTTGCGCCAGATTGAGCGAGGCTTCGGTGCCGAAGCAGAAATCATAATGATGCGCGTCCTGGTACTCCTTCAGGAAGCGCAGCATTTCCTTTGCATGTGGCCGGTCGCCGATCAGATTGTCGTCCACGAAGAAAACGCTGCGCATCCCGAGCCGGCGCAGCTCGTCCAGTTCCCGCCCCACCTGCGCCAGGCTCTTGACGCGGGGCTTGCGTCCAAACATGACGATGATATCGCAGAACTCGCAGCGGAAGGGGCAGCCGCGGGAATACTGCAGCGTGGCACTCGCGTAACGCTCGAGTTTCAGCAGATCGAAGCGGGGAACAGGAGAATCGGTGAGTGCAACCGTTCCGGTTTCCTGGTACAGCGGCTTAGGCGCATGGCGTTCGAAATCCTGGCAGAACTCCTTCCAGATGTATTCCGCCTCGCCAGCGACGACAGTATCGGCCAGGAGGGTGTAATCCTCGCGGCACAGCGAGGCGTAACTGCCGCCGGCCACCACGTAGCATCCATGGCTCCGGTAATACGCCAACAACTCTCGCTGACGCGCGAACTGTACGCCCATGCCGCAAACCCCGACGATATCGGCATCGGGTGCGAGAGGGACCGATTCAATGTTCTCGTCAACGATCTGGACCTGCCAGTCGTTCGGGCACAGGGCCGCCAGTGTTGCCAGACCCAGCGGCGGGTTTACGGCCCGCTTGCCCGGCAGAATCTCATTGATCGCCCATTTGAAGCTCCAGAAACTCTCGGGGAACTTCGGATTGATGAGGAGAAGGCGCATGGGCTGTGTCGCGATGGTGGTGAAAGCGAGGGTCAGCGGGCGCTCCGACAGCCCCGGAGGAATCGCTTCGCGTGGCAAGATCGATCGGCCGGGGCGCTGGGGGTCACCGAGTGTCTGTCACCCATCGGCCTTGTGCGGGGTGATCTGACCGGAGGCCGGGAGTGCCCGGAACGGCATTGTCGCGTTACCTTCGGGCGGCCAAGCTTGGAGCCAGGGAGACTATCGCGCGGCGCACGCCACAAGTCCAGATCGGCGTCGGCCGGGAGACGCCGGATCGAAACCGGCCTCGACCCGCGGCAACTATTCCCGCGGCGTCGGGTGTTCGCGGAGATACAGCGATGCGGCTTTCAGCCACTCGGCGTGTTCGGGCCGCACCGACTGGCGTCCCGTTTCAATCTGGCGGATGGAATTTTCCGACGCATAGCCGAGGCGCCGGGCCAGGGCCGCACGGTCCCAGCCAAGCGCCTCGCGGGCGGAACGGAATTCGGTGGGGGTCATCGGTTGCGATACCGGTAAGCAATCACCCCGCCGCCGTCCACCCTGGCGGTCGGAACTGTTGGGCTGCAGGGCATTCCCTGTCGGTCGTCTGTCGTCTTTCAGGTCGGTTCCAGCCCAACGCGTGAGTCAGGGCTCCTCGTTGGGGTCAAAGGTTTCATCAAGCAGGCGGCGCCACACGACAAGGTCGATATCGTCCGTGCCCTTCCCCCCGTAGCCGGCGCGCAACAGGGTCAGCAAAAAGGTGGCGGCATCCTCTGGCGCGGCGACGGTATTGGTCCGGGCCGCCATGATCTCGGCCAACTCATCCAGGTTGGCGGTCGGCGAAATCAGCATCAGAGCCTCCTTCGTCCCATCGGTCCGGCCATCCCGTCCCGACCGGCCGAATATGCGTCAAAAACGCATAAAATGCAACTGAAATTATCGGAAATTGCCCGGATGGACGGCCATCCAGCCGTCGCCAAGCTTCGCATCCGTGCCAACTGCATCCCAACGGACAGGATAACATCCGCCCGGGCCATGACGATCTCAGCCGCGCCCTGACGGGTTGGTCATGACGTCGCCTGGAAACGACGATTGCGCATTGAGTCATAACTGTGGATTGGCGGAGGGAGGGTCCGCCTAGTGGGATTATAGCCTGGTCTACTAGAGTGCCAAGACCAGCAGGAATCCTTGGCTTTCTGACTGCATCAAAGGCAGGAGCGTCTACGTCAACCTAGTTGCATCTAACCTACCATTGGGGGTAGGTTTGTGGATAGAAAATTTGGGGGTAGGAAGCATGTACCCCCAAAAAATGGGAGACCCCAATGGGCAAGCTGACCGCGCTCTCGGTTCGATCCCTACAATGTCCGTCGAACTCACGGCGGCCGGTGCGGTTTGGGGACGGCGGCGGCCTGTATCTCCAGGTCGCCCCCGCCACCAAGGAGGGGGCACAATACGATACAAAATCCTGGCTGTTCCGGTTCATGTTGCACGGCAAGTCGCGGGAAATGGGCCTGGGGCCGGTCGGGGAGCCGCCCGGCGGTGTGCCACTGTCCGAGGCGCGCAAGCTGGCCGCGGCGGCGCGGGCGTCTCTCCGGGAAGGGCGCGACCCGATAGTGGCGCGGCGGGAACGCAAGGCAGCGCTACGCCGGGCCGCGCTGGAAGAGGCGGAGCGCACCTTCAAGGCGGCGGCCGAGGCGCTGGTGAAGGCGAAATCCGCCGGCTGGAAGAACGCGAAGCACGCGGCGCAGTGGACCGCGACCCTTGAGGCGCACGTCTACCCCGTGATCGGCGACATGGCGGTTGCCCGCGTCGCCACCGACGACGTGCTGCGGGTACTGCGCCCGATCTGGGAACGGGTGCCCGAGACGGCATCGCGGGTGCGCCAGCGCATCGAAGCCGTGCTGGACGCGGCCAGCGTGAAGGGGTGGCGCACGGGGGACAACCCAGCTCGCTGGAAGGGGCACCTGGCAGGCGAACTGCCGCCGCCTCGCAAGGTGAAGCGGGTTGCGCACCGGCCGGCGCTGCCCTGGCAGCAGATGGGCGCGTTCATGGCGGCGCTGGCCAAGCGCGAGGGCGCGGCGGCGCTGGCGCTTCGCTTCGTGATCCTGACCGCGGCCCGGACGGGCGAGGTGCGGGGCATGCGGTGGCGCGAGGTGGACCTTGACGCAAAGGTTTGGGCGGTCCCGGGCGACCGCATGAAGGCGGGCATCCTGCACCGGGTTCCGCTATCGCCTTCCGCGCTGGCGGTGCTAGCCGAGGTGCGCCCGCTGATGAAGGGGCCGAACGATTTGGTGTTCCCCGGCGGGCGGAAGCGCGTGCCGTTGTCCGACATGGCGCTGTCGGAGGTGGTGCGGCGGATGAACGAGGGCGCGGAGGAAGGCGCGTTGCCGCCGTGGCGCGACGTGGAAGGGCGGGCGGTAGTGCCGCACGGGTTCCGCAGCACGTTCCGCGACTGGGCGGGCGAGACGCGCAGCGATGGGCATGACGTGGTGGAGGCGGCGCTTGCCCACACGATCAGGAACAAGGCCGAGGCGGCGTATGCGCGCTCCGACCTGTTGGAGCGTCGGCGGCCGCTGATGGAGGCGTGGGCCGAGCATTGCGGGCGGCTGCCGGGCGAGGTGGTGGCGCTGCCGGGGCGGCTGACGGTGGCGGGCTGACGGCGGGCGGCGTCCCGCACCGTCCCGCCCCCCTTCTTCCTTTCGCGCGTGAGATTCTGATTCCCAGTGTGTCCGCTTCCCCGGTCCGGGGGGCGGTCATCCTCTTTTTTCGGTTCCCCCTGATTTTCGCCCGGAACGGTCGGGACGCTCGGGACATGGCTGATTTGCTGGGTTTGTAGGCGTCCCGACCTGGCGGCGGGGACTCGGGACAGGTCGGGACGGCACTCCATCAACCCGGACCAAGGCACCGCAATACGGAGCAAAAAGGAACGGCGGGCCGTAGCCCGCCGCTCATCTGGTGCACCCAAAGGCGCTTGTTAACGGAAGGCCCGCATTCCCCCATCGGTTACACTGGAACGGCAGTCTTCCGGTACCACCTTGCAATGGACGACGTCCCGGCGTCAAGTTCACCGGCATGACATACCGTTTGGGTCTCGACATCGGCGCCAACTCCATCGGCTGGTGCCTGCTCGACCTGGATGCCGCCGTGCCACCGCACCCTTGCGGCATCCGCGCTATCGGCGTGCGCGTCTTCCCCGATGGCCGCGACCCGAAGACCAGCGTCTCGCTGGCCGCTGCGCGGCGGCTGGCGCGCCAGTCACGGCGGCGGCGCGACCGCTATCTGCAACGGCGGCAAGCGTTGCTCAACGCGCTTATCCGCAACGGGTTGATGCCGGCCGACCCCGCCGCGCGCGCGGCCATCGCGACGCTGGACCCATACGCGCTGCGGGCTGACGCGCTGGCTCGCCGGCTGGAGCCGTACGAACTCGGGCGGGTGGTGTTCCACCTCAATCAGCGGCGCGGCTTCCGGAGCAACCGCAAGACGGATCGGGATAACGAGGACGAAAAGGGCAAGGTCCGTAGTGCCGCGGATCGCCTGACCGCTGAAATCGCCCGTGGTGGGCACAAGACACTGGGGGCGTGGCTGGCAGCCCGACACGCCCGGCATGCCGACGTGAGGGCGCGCCTGCATGGGGCCGGGGCAAGGGCGGAATATCCATTCTATCCGACGCGCGAAATGGTGGCCGCGGAATTCGATGCGATCTGGGCGGCTCAGTCGCAGTGGAATCCAACGTTGGCACCCGCCGCGCGCGACGAACTGCGGACGATCCTATTTTTCCAGCGCGATCTGCGGGACCCGCCAGTGGGCCGTTGCTGGCTGGAGCCAAACGAGAACCGCGCGCCCCGCGCGCTACCCAGCACGCAGGCGTTCCGCATCGCGCAAGACCTCGCACATCTGGCAATCCGGCGGGTTGGCGAGCCGGACCAACCCTTGACCGACAAGCAACGCGACCTGCTGGATGCACTGCTGGACGCCGGCCGTGATCTCTCCTTCGGCCAGATCCGCAAGCAACTCGGTCTGGTCCACGGCGAAACATTCAATCTGGAATCGCGTGCGCGCGAGGGGCTGAAAGGCAGCGAAACCGCGGCGCGGCTGGCTGGCGGGGCAAAAGGCAAGGTCAAGCCGCTTACCACGCTATGGAGTGGCTTTGATCTGACCAAGCGAGACGCGATCGCGTCGGCGATCCAGGATGCCGAAAGTGACGAAGAGGCGGTCGCGGCTCTGGAATCGCTCGGCGTGCCGCGCGTGGCAGCGGAAGCGGCAGCCGCGACGACGCTGCCTGACGGGCATGCCTCGCTGTCCACCAAAGCCATACTGGCCATCCTGCCGCATTTGCGTGCCGGGCTGGTCTACAGTGCCGCCGTGCAGGCGGCCGGTTACCGGCACCATTCCGACGACCGCGACGGCGTGATCCATCCAACGCTGCCGTATTACGGCGAGGTGCTGGCCGAACGTCTCGGCATCGGGACCGGCAAGCCGGAGGACGCGAAAGACCCCGAGCGGTTCTTTGGCCGCGCCCCCAACCCGACCGTGCATGTGGCGCTCAATCAGGTGCGCCAGGTGGTCAACGCCCTGATCGCGCAGTACGGCCACCCGGCTGAGATTGTGGTAGAAGTGCTGCGCGAGCTTGGCCAGTCGGCGTTCGAGCGCTCGCGGGTGGAGAAGGAGCAGAAAGCAAACAAAGACCGCCGTGCCGCCTGGGAGGAGCAGCTGAAGGAGTGCGATCAGCGCGTGAACGGTCGCAACATGGCGTTCATGCGCCTGTGGACCGAGCAGGCTGCGGACCCGAAAGACCGGGTGTGTCCGTACACCGGCGAGCGCATCAGCATCGAGCGCCTGTTCTCGGGCGAGGTGGAAGAAGACCATATCCTGCCGTTCGCGCTGACATTGGACGACAGCTTCAACAACCGCGTTTTGGCGATGCGCGAGGCGAACCGCCGCAAGGCGCGGCAGACCCCTTACGATGCGTTCGGGGCGTCACCGGACTGGCCCGCCATCAAGGCACGGGCGGCGCTGCTGCCCGGTGGCAAGGCGTGGCGGTTCGCGCCGGATGCAATGGCGAAATGGCAGGGCGAGTACGGCGACGACTTCCAGGCCCGGCTGCTGACCGACAGCGCCTATTTATCGCGGCTGGCGGGGTTGTATCTGCGCGCCATCTGCGACCCAAACCGGGTGTGGGGTGTGCCCGGGCGGCTGACGGCGATGCTGCGGGATAAGCTGGCGCTAAACAGCGCCACGGTGCTGGGCAAGGGTGGCGCGCGCAAGGAGCGCACCGACCACCGCCACCACGCCATCGACGCACTGACCGTGGATTTGATTGACCGCTCGCTGCTGCAACGTGTTTCCACGGCGGCGCGCCGGGCGCAGGAGACCGGACGGCGGCTGCTGGACGATCTGGAGGAACCATGGCCCGGCTTCGTCGCCGAGGCGGCGGCGCGTGTGGGCGGCATCGTGGTGTCGTTTAAGCCGGACATCGCGCCATTGGGAGCGCTCCACAACGATACCGCCTATGCCGCCGTGGAGGGGGCAAGGCCGCGCGAGCCGAACGTGGCGCATCGCGTGCCGGTGACTTCGTTCGCAGGCTGGAAACCGGCCGACCTTGATGCGGCGGTGCCCGATCCCCGATTGCGCGACCATATCCGTGCCGCTCTCGGGATCGAGGGCAAGCCCGCCCAGGCGGCGGCGCTGTCGCAAATTCCGCACGCACCCGGTGTTTCGGTGCGGCGGGTTCAGGTGCGCGAGCGGCTGGACGGCACGGCGGAAATTGCCGACCGACGGACCGGGCGCCCGTACAAGCGCGTGAAGCTGGACGCCAACCATTGCGCGGAATTCTGGTGCCTGCCCGCAACGGGCGGCAAGCCCGGCAAGGTGGTCATGGTGGTTGTGCCGATGATGCAAGCCGCCATGGACGCGGAGGCGAAGCGGTTGGGCCGCAAGTTGGCGGACCGAAGACCGCACCCTGCCGCGCGATTGCTGATGCGGCTGCACAAGAATGACGTGGTGGCATTCGGCGTCGGCGAAGTGCGCCGGCTGCTGCGGGTGGTGAAGTTCAGCGAGGGCAGGGCGACGCTGGCTCCGCTGTATGAGGCAGGCAACCTCAAGGCTCGGGATGCCGACCGAAACGATACCTTCAAGTATATCAACGGCAGTATCGCTCGGTTCCGCGAGGAAGCGGCACGGAAGGTGCAGGTCGATCCGGCCGGCCGCGTGCGCGATCCCGGACCGCTAGACTGGTGAGCGATGACCAGCCCGCTCGGCCGTGTCGTCGAGATCGCCGAAGAGGGCCGTCACCTCTCCAAAGAGCGCGGGTTTTTGGTGGTCAGCACGGGGCGTGCGGAAGTTGGGCGGGTGCCGCTCGACGACATTGCGGCCGTGTTGGCGACCGCGCGTGGCACCTCGGTGTCCGTCGCGTTGCTCGCGGCCTTGGCCGAGCGCGGTCTACCGTTCATTGTGCCGGCTGCGAATTTTGCCCCGACGGCGCTGCTGTGGCCGTTGTTTGGGCACCATGCGGCGTCGCGCCGCATGGCGGCACAGATCGAACGCACACGGCCGATGGAAAAACGGCTGTGGGCGCTGGTGGTGGCTGCCAAGTTTCGCCGGCAGGGTTGGACACTGCAATGCCTCGGACGGCCGACGGGCGCGTTCGCGCGGTTGGCCCGCTCGGTGAAGGCGGGCGATCCGGATAATCTGGAGGCCCAGGCCGCACGTCGCTACTGGCCGCTGTTGTTCGATGCAGGATTTCGCCGTGACCCGGATGCAGCCGGGGCCAATGCACTGTTGAACTACGGTTACGCCGTGCTGCGCGCGGCGGTGGCGCGGTCGCTTTGCGCGGCCGGACTGCATCCTGGCCTGGGGATTTTTCATCGCCATCCACAAGACCCGATGCCGTTGGCCGACGACATGATGGAGCCGTTCCGCCCAGTGGTGGACGAGGAGGTGGTTCGCCTGCTCGCCGACGGTATCGCAGCGGTCACGGTACCAGCCAAACGGCGGCTGGCGGCGATTCTGCTGAAGGACGAGCAGACGGCGGCGGGGACCAGTCCGTTGGCGACCGCGCTGCTGCGCTGTGCCGCAAGCCTTGCCGACAGTTACCTGACGGGAGAGCCGGCGTTGGAATTCCCGGTATTGCGGCTCAAGGACACTGCCGATGACGCTGACCCTGAGTGGTTACCGGATCATGTGGCTGGTACTGATGTTCGATCTGCCGGTGATGACGAAGCCACAGCGGAGGGCGGCAACCGGCTTTAGACAATGGCTGCTGGACGAAGGCTGGGAGATGAGCCAGTTCAGTGTCTATCTCCGTTGGTCTGCTGGCAAGGAGCAGGCGGACACCCGGTTGCGCGCGGTGGCGCGCAAGGTGCCGACGGAGGGGAAGGTGCATGTGTTGACCGTAACTGACCGGCAATTTGAAACCATGGCGGTGTTTCGTGGCGGCGAGCGCGAACGGCGCGGCCACCGCACGCCGGACCAACTGACACTGTTCTGATGCGCCGGATTTTAGGGCACCCGATCACCGTCAACCCAATGTCTTTTCAAGGGGTTGACGACGATCAGGTTATAGCCGATGGGGGAATGCGGGCCAACCGCAACCGTGGCGCCGGCAGGCCGTAAGCACGGGCGGTTATAGCCGATGGGGGAATGCGGGCCAACCGCAACTCGCGGTGAACGGTCAGCACGCGATACCGGGTTATAGCCGATGGGGGAATGCGGGCCAACCGCAACGTCGGCTATCGCCGCCGCTGGTGTCGGTCAGTTATAGCCGATGGGGGAATGCGGGCCAACCGCAACTTACCTTAGCCTTGCCAGCGCAGGATCACCGTTATAGCCGATGGGGGAATGCGGGCCAACCGCAACGCCGCTGATGTGGTAGTTGCTGGCGCTGACGTTATAGCCGATGGGGGAATGCGGGCCAACCGCAACTGGTGTTGGTGTTGGCATTACGCGCGGCGAGTTATAGCCGATGGGGGAATGCGGGCCAACCGCAACGGCTGTCATCCTGGCCCGCACCATCTGTTGGTTATAGCCGATGGGGGAATGCGGGCCAACCGCAACTTTGCCCGTGCTGGCGATGCGCCGCCCGCAGTTATAGCCGATGGGGGAATGCG
>Ga0181529_10003278_pt1 | contig 18567 bp, 17 predicted proteins | sample PEATcosm2014_Bin_36_FD_119763 | JGI IMG/M metagenome (GOLD analysis project Ga0181529, IMG submission 119763) | Peatland microbial communities from MTU Mesocosm Facility, Houghton, MI, USA - PEATcosm2014_Bin10_30_metaG | ecosystem: Environmental > Terrestrial > Soil > Wetlands > Peat | place... | reverse complement strand
TTTCATAGCGATATTATACAACTTTTATATGATGCAAGCCAGGCTGATTATTTAATTCGTTGACATTAAAAAACGCCCTTTCGGGCGATTTTATTTCTATTCGTATCTCAATGCTTCTATCGGGTTAAGGTTTGAAGCTCTTGCTGCTGGATAATATCCAAAAACAATTCCTATAATGGCGGAAACTCCGAATGCTAATATTACAGATACTAAGGAAACATCCGCAGTTTCCATTCCAGTAATGGTCAATACCCACGATATTGTCATGCCAAGGATAATCCCTATGATTCCGCCGATGATAGTAAGCATCATCGACTCAATTAAAAATTGCAGGCGGATGTCTCCTTTTTTAGCACCGATTGCTTTTCTCAAACCAATTTCCCTTGTTCTTTCCGTAACAGTTGTGAGCATCATATTCATGATTCCGATTCCTCCGACGAGCAAAGATATTCCGGCGATTGCTGCAAGCAAAGCGGTCATTGTTCCTGTGATTGAGGAAGCTGTAGACAAAATATCAGATTGATTTAATGTGCTGAAGTCTGCTTTTGTCGGATCGGAAATATTATGTCTTTGCAATAATAATGCCGTAACCTCATTTTGAACATTTGTGACAAGTTCCGAAGTTTTTGCTTCTATGCTTATATTTGAAACATATTGATTTCCGATAAAATATTGCTGAGCAACTGTAAGCGGAATATATATTTCATCGTCAGTTGTATTTCCCGCAGATCCACCTTTAGATGTGGTAATACCTATAACTGTAAATACATTTCCGTTTATTCTTATCGTTTGTCCGATTGGATCAACATCTGCAGCAAAAAGATCAGCTTCTGTTGTTGGACCGAGAACTGCAACTTTTGCCAAACTTGTAACTTGATCATCTGTAAAAAAAGTTCCTGTATCTACGCTGACATCTCTTACTGTTAAATATGCTGGAGTTACGCCTATGACGGATGTATTTGTGTTCATTCCCGGTGCAACAACTTGTTCTCTGGACGTTACAGAAGCTGCAACTGCCTCCGCATCTGGAATTTGACTTGATATAGCAGTTACATCATCCATAGTTAAAGTTTTAGCTGAACCACTGCTTGCTCTAACTTGTGTTCCAACAGATCTCGGTGCTCCGGGAGTGACTTCAACAAGATTTGAACCTATAGATTCAATTTTTGCTTGGATGGTGTTTGAAGAGCCGTTACCGATTGCAAGCATTGCAATGACGGAAGCAACACCAATGACAATACCAAGCATAGTAAGACCGGTGCGCACTTTATTGCTCAATAATCCTGTTGATGTTTGATCTAGTAAGTCTCGTATTGTCATTTTAATTTTTTTGTTTAACTATTTCGCTGCATTCAGCTGTAATTTTTTCTTCATTTTCATTTTCACACAACGATATGTTACTAATTCTTTTATTTTTATTTTTTTCATCGCTGACAATTACTCCATCTCTGATGTGAATAATCCTGTCAGCATGTTCTGCAATATCAAGCTCGTGTGTAATGAGAATAATTGTGTGACCTTCTTTTTTATTTAAATCTTGAAAAGTTTTTAAAACAATTTCGCCGGTTCTTGTGTCCAAATTTCCCGTTGGCTCGTCTGCCATAATAAGAGACGGGTCGTTTACAAGAGCTCTCGCGATAGCTACGCGTTGAATTTGTCCTCCGGAAAGCTGGTTTGAAAGATGATGCCATCTAGTTTGTTCAAGTCCAGCTGATAACAGCGCTTGTTCCGCTCTTTTTATTCTTTCCACTGGATCAACTTTTAAATAAATTAATGGGAGAATAACATTTTTAATAACTTCTGTTCTTGGCAAAAGATTGAAAGATTGAAAAACAAATCCGATTTGGTTTGCTCGAATATCGGATAATTGATCGTCCGTAAGTTTAGAAACATCTTTTCCATCCAAAAAATATTGACCGGAAGTCGGAGTATCAAGTGCGCCAAGAATGTGCATGAGGGTAGATTTTCCAGAACCGGATGGTCCCATTATTGCCACGAATTCTCCATCTTGGATAGTAAACGAAACACCTTTAACAGCTTTGGTTACTTCATCACCATTTATGTAATCTTTTTTTATATCTTTGCATTCAATCATTATTGTAGAATAGAAAAATTATAGGCCTCTTGCTCCTCCGTAGCTTCCACCGCCAGTTCCGCCACTTATCATCGCAGCTCCTCCGCCGAAATCGCCTCCGCTGGGAAATCCGCCAGCTCCTCCACTGACTCTTGTGGTTGCAGATGTCGCTGCACTTTTTGTCGCGGTTGTAGATGATTTTACTGTTGTTGTTTTTGTAACCACGAGCTGACCTGCAGTAATTCCTGTCAAGACTTCTGTTGTCGTGTCATTTGAAATTCCAGTCGTAATTTGAACTTTTACCACAGGATATTGTGTTGTTATTGATGCAGAAGACAATGTCCTGCTTGCAGATGAGCTTCCAAATTGTCTTGAAGATGATGCTCTTGTTGTTGAGGCAAAATTATAAGATGATGTTGCAAAACTTCTTGCAGTTGATGAAGCTGATGACGTGCCGTTGATCATTGGTATATTTGCAATCAAGACATATTTTTTTCCTCCAGATGTTTGAATTGCTGAAGTCGGAATAATAAGTGTATTGTCGTGTTCTGTTGTCGTGATTGTGACTTCCGCAGTCATACCAGTTTCAATTTGGCTATTTTGCGTATCCATCGATATTTGAACGGCGTAACTCACAACACCTTGGCTTACTGTTCCAAGTGGATCTATATATGAAACTTTTCCTGTCATTGAAACATTTGGTAGTGCATCAAAAGTGATTGCAACGGCATCTCCGGCAGAAACTTTCGCGGCGTCTATTTCATTTAATGTAACATTAATTACTTTTTGAGATGTGATAAGTGTTCCAAGCGAATCAGAAGAAGAAACCTCTTGTCCAACACTTGCATTAAGACCCCCGATTTGTCCGTCAAATGGAGCGGTAATAATTCTGCTGTCATAAGCTTGCTGTGCTGTTGTAAGATTTGCTTCCGCATTGTCCAAACTTGCTTTGGCGACCGCAACGTCATCTGCAGATGGTGGTTCTTGCTGTATTGAGAAGTTTTCTTGATCCTGCTGAAGCTGTGTTATGTTGTTGTTATATGATTGCAAAGTTGATGTCAAACTGCTTATTAAAGAATCTATATTTCCTCTCGCACTTGAAGCAGTTCCTTTGTCTGAATTAATTGAAGATTGTCCGCTTGAATCTGATGAAACACTATAAAGTGAGAACAGTGTTGTCATATCGTCAAAATAATTTCTTACTGTATTCAAATCGGATATGGTTTGATTTATTGATCCTATTATGTAGTCGTCTGTAGTTGATGCGGCTATCATATTTTCTTGTTCTTGAATCGTGTTGTCCCAAGCACTGAGAATTGCTTGTATATTGTATCTTCCCTGATTTACATTATTTTGATATTGCTGGTTTGTGAAGTTAACCCCGTCTATATTTATGGTTGGATTTGCGGTGGTTGGATTTGTAAAAAATGAATCTGTGTTTAAATAAACATCATTTGTAACCGATGTATAAGCACTTTGCAGTTGTATTAAAATATTTTGCTTGGCATTGCTTAAGGTTGTTTGAGCTGATGTTAAACTGTTGTTAAGTGAAAATAATTGTGCATCGGTAAGTCCGCCAGTCAATTTATCGTAGCTTGCTTGAGAACTCATGACACTTGATTGTGCTTGATTCAAGGCTTGAAGCGCATTTTTTCCGTCAAGAATTGCAACAACTTGTCCAGCTTTTACATAATCTCCATTTTTAACTTCAACCGAAGTAATTTGTCCGAGTGTTTGAGTTTGTCCGGTTGTATTCGGCTTTATGTCCACCTGGCTCAAGGTTGAAACCTGTCCTGAACCAGCGACACTTATGACTAGATTGCCTCTAGTTACTCTTTGAAATGTATATTGAATCGTGGAACCGGATGAAGAAATTTTTGAGACACCGAAATATCCAGCTGCAATTATTGCAACCGCAATCACTATAGACCATATTTTGTGGACTTTGATGAAAGATTTTGTACTTTGAAAAATTTTGCTCGAAGCCATGTTTTTGAAAAATTTTGATGTGTTATTCATTTTATTATTTGGTTCCATGTTTTTATTTTTAATTTTGTAAATCTGTTCCGGTAGCAAACGGTATGCTTCCAGGATCAGGCATTATTCTTATAAGTTTCGCATCGACTTCCGCATTGTTTGTTGGATCGCCTATTACTGTTACAAATTCATCAACTTTCAAATCTTCTGGTTTTATAGAATTTTTGAATTGGACGATAGTTGTGCTTGCATCTGTCACTATTGTTTTTTCCGTTCCATCTTTGTCAGCAACAATGAACGTTGGTAGTTTTATGCTTATTATTTTTCCTGCCGCTCCGTGTGAATCTAATAAATCGCGATTCATTTCCATAAAATCATCATTCGGCATTCCATTCATCTGGCGAAAATATTGTTCGCCTGTCTGAAAAGAAAAGCTAGCTTTATTGAATCCGAAATACATTCCAGCCTGGAATATCAAAAGCGCAACTACGATTGCGCCGAGAGTGCATATTATCCATTTCATTTTAGATTTTTTCAAGATTTCTTTTACTTGTTCCATTTGATTATTAAAAATTAATTTACCTTATAAAAAATTGCTCTCGTATTTTTAAATATTGTCATCGCTTTATTTAGAGACCATGCAAAAACCCAGATTGAAGCGAAAAAAATCGTAATTTGAAGTATTGGCAGCGATTCTATGATAGACATGATATATGATTGCCAATAAGATATCAACGATGCGCCATCTGAGAATATAAGAGAAAGATATTCAGAAAGCCCTGATTGATATGCATCTCTGACTATGCTGATTACAAAAAAAATTGTGGCCGATATGGAAACCAAAGATGCAGCAGAACTGAGAACCACTTCATATGTGGCTTTTTTGATTTCTTCTTTTCTGATTTTCTCCATGATGGAAATTTTTAGATTTCCACTTGGTTCTATCATGCTGAATAATTGATTTTCGTTTTTCATACAATGGTCTATACGTTTATTTTGATAATTTGGGTGCATTTATTATTGATTTTCTCATCTTTTGCAAAGCTCTTCTGTGATGGCTTTTTGCGGTGTCTATCGGTATTTTCATGACTTCAGCAACTTCTGATAATGACATTTCATTCATATATTTAAGGACAATTACTTCTTTCTGCACAATCGTCAATATTTCCATAATTTTTTCTACATTCAGTTTGTTTTGGCTGAGGGCAAATATTTCGTCCGGCTTCAATTCTTCATCAACCAATGTATCTTCGATGACATTTCCTCCATCATCATTGTCGAACGCGGACATCGGCACATCTTTTCTTTTTCGCAGATGATCTATGCAAGTATTTTTTGCAATGGAAAAAATCCAAGTTCTGAAACTTTTTTTTGCGTTGAATTTTTTTAAATTTTTCCAGACTTTTAAGAAAATTTCCTGCGAGATATCTTCGGCTTCTTTCTGATTTCCTACTAGCCTGTATGCAAAATTGTAAATAAGTTTTAAATATCGATTTACAATTTCATTGAATGAATTTTCATCTCCTTCCAGATAATTTTCTACCAGCTGTTCATCCGTTTTTTCCATTTTTTATTAAACCAAAAATAAAATTATTTGTTCAAAGCTGCTCTCGTTCCAGGACCGACAGAACCAAGCTGTTCAAGATTGTTTTCTTTTTGGAACAATTTTACCGCTGTGGTTGTGAGCGAGCCATAATATCCTGTTATCGGTCCGGTGTAAACTCCTTTTGCAGTCAATCTTTTTTGCAATTCTGTCACAGCTTTGCTTGTCATACCGTATTCCAAGTGTACTGAAAATACATATCCGTCTCCAATAGTGGCAGAAACTGAACTTGTTGTTTGTGTAATTTGATTTACAACGACTGAAATTGATGCACAGACATTTGATGATGAGCATACCGACAATGTTCCCGAACCCGCAGCTTTTCCTGTAATAATCAATTCACCTCCGTTTACATAAACTCCGATTGCATTTGAATTTGAATTGTACGAAATATAATATCCAACTCCAGACCCTCCTGTTACATTTATATCAGTCGTGTCTCCGACATTCATATTTACTGATGATTTGTCAAAAGTCAGAGGAACCGAGCTGGCTGTCGCCGTTGTCGAGTTGCTGACTGTAAGATAAATGGTATTGCATTGTCCTCCAGTCTGGCAAACTGTAACATTTGCCGAGCCGACATTTATTCCGAATATAACGACGCTGTTTGCGCTGATTGCAGCCGAGATAATATTTGGATTTGAATTATTTGAAACATAATATCCGCCATTGCCTGACAAATAAACTGCGACAGTTTGATTGGTGTTCATCGAAAAATTATTTTGGCTGAATGATGGTTCCACTCCGGAAACTGCAGAATTTGTTACGTTGCCGGTTACAGTCACGGCCAATGTTACGCAAGCACCTCCGGCAGAACAGATCGTTGTTGAAGAATTTCCTGCAGAAACTCCTGTGACGGTGACAATACTGCCGCTCAAGCTGTATTGAGCTTTGCCGTCATTGCTTTGAATTATTGAATAAGGAGCTGTGCCTCCAGAAATTGTGACACTTATTATTTGTCCGGTCATCAAACTCAAACTTGTCTGGCTGAGTGAAAGTGCTCCGCCTGATGCGCTTGCAACCATTGCATTTATCGTTCCGCATTCTCCCGATGGTGCGCAGACTATAATTGTAGAATTTCCTGGAGCTCCGCCGTAAATTGAAATTGTATTGCCGGAAATATATGTTTGCACAATATTAGTATTTGAGTTTGATGAAATATAATAATTTCCGGAACCTCCGCTTATTGTTATTGATTGAGTTTGTCCCATTATAACGGTCGGATAATTTTGACTCAAAGAAAGTCCACTTCCAGTTGTCGTATATGTTCCGACTGAGGCGACGACATTTCCGCAAGAGCTCATATCTGTGGAGCAGACTGTTATTGTGCTTGAACCTGTCGCTCCAATTGCATAAAGAGTAAGTACTGGACCATTCAAACTTGCGCTTATTGCAGTGGAGCTTGAATTATTTTGAATTTGATAGAAGCCATTTCCACCAGTTATATTTATTGAAACATTTTGTCCGCTGATTATTGAAGTATTATTTTGGCTGAAAGAAAGCAATGCTGTTCCGGAATTTTGTACAATAACATAAACGCTTGCGCAGTTTGTCGTTGAAGTGTTTGTTGTGATGTAGCAGAAATTTGCGGTTGTCTGACCTGCTGATAATCCTGTAACTGATATCTGATTTCCGCTGATTGAAAAATTTGCGACTTGAGGATTTGTATTGCTGGACAAATAAAGTGATGCTGTTCCATTATTCGATGCAGTAATTGTTGTAGATTGTCCGACCATCGTTGCGATGCTTGTTTGGCTAAAAGTCAGATTATTTGAAGATGTGACTGTTGAAGAGTAAGGCCACGCGATTGAATTTGATTGTACTCCGTCAACCAAAACATAAATGTTACTATTTTGCGTGATATTGTAATCATTTAAAGATATGCCGGAAGAATATGTACCAGATGAATTTGTGTTTCCGATATATTTTAGCTGCGGACCGGAGACATTTGCAGAATAATAGTACAGAACTATGCTTGAGTTTGCATCTCCTGTGATATTCAAATTAGCAATAGTATTGACGTTTGGATCGGATGACACTGAAAATGACGGAGTCATCGCGAAAACATTGCTTGCGAATAAAAATATTGCTAAGGAGATGATTGCAATGGAGATTTTTTTAATGTTTTGCATTTGAAAATTAAATTAATCTAATAAAAATTAAAGATGCTCGTCAAATTATATCACAATCGTCCAGCTTTTACATTTTGGCCGACATATGCAACTTAATACGGATGAAAAGGCTTTTTGTGCACTGTTACAAATCAAAATTAAACAAAGGTGCCGCGGATTACCGCGGCGCCCAGAAAATTTTTAGTGTTTTTTAAATCTGTATCTTCGTAAAGAAATAACTTCCGAGCGACAGGAAAAATAGAGTTGTTATTGATAAAACTATTACATCAACATGCAAACTGAATGTTGTTGTGTTTATAAGCACGGCTCTGAAAGAGTCGATTCCGTATGCAAGCGGATCAAAAGCTGCGATTGAACTCAGCACTTTTGATACGCCCGTCAGAGGGAAAATTGCGCCAGATAGGAAAAATAATGGCATGACCATGAAGTTTACGATGAGCTGAAAGCCTTGCATATCGTCAAGAAGCGAAGCAATCATTGTTCCGACTGCGGTGAAAAGCAAAGCGACGAGAAGCATAAGCAAAATAAATATAGGAATGAGATACCAGTTTGTTGGGCGAAAACCGATAAAAAGTGAAATGACAAAAACAATAGAACCTTGCATGACGGACTGTGTTGCTCCGCCGAGTGTCCTTCCGAGCATTATATTGAAACGAGAAACCGGTGCGACGAGAGTTTCTTTCAAAAAACCAAACTGCTTGTCCCAGATTATTTCTATTCCGGAAAATACTGCGGAGAAAATTATGCTCATGCCGATGATTCCGGGAACCAAAAAATTAATATAATTTCCTTCACCTGCTTTTGCAAAAACCGGTCCGAGTCCGAAGCCCAAAGCAACCATGAATAGCAAGGGCTGAGCAAGAGATCCAATCATTCTTGATTTCGATCTGAAATATCTTTTCATTTGTCTAAGCCAAAGTATGTAAATTGTTGTCATCCTGTAAAGAAATTTTAATGTTTTGATAATTTCGACTAATTTTTATTAATTGATTCTATGTTTATTACTCTAAATTTTGTGTTATGGTGAATTTCACACGGGACAAGTTTTATTTTTTGAAAATTATCTTCTTGTCCTTGCCATATGCCTCATTCTCATTCCGTCGCTTGCGTCGGCATCTTCGTGGCGAATATCTCTTCCGGTAAAATTCAAAAACGCCTCTTCAAGCGAGCTGGCATTGTTTGCTTGTGTTCTTAATTCTTCTGCTGTTCCTGAAGCGATTATTTTTCCGTGATCCATGATTGAAATCTTCTGTGCGACTTTCTCAGCTTCTTCCATATAATGTGTTGTGAAGAAAATTGTCGTGCCTTCTTTTTTGTTCAATTCAATCAAATAATTCCACATGCTGTTTCTAGTCTGTGGATCAAGTCCTGTTGTCGGTTCATCAAGGAAAATTATTTTCGGATGATGCAAAAGTCCGCGGGCGATTTCCAATCTCCTTTTCATTCCACCGGAAAATTCTTTTACCAAACTGTCTTTTCTGTCCCAAACTTCGACAAATTTCATAAGATATTCTATTCTTTCTCTTCTAATTTTTTTAGGAACTTTATAAAGCACTCCGTGGAATTCCATATTTTCCCAAGCGGTCAGTTCGTCGTCCAAACTTGGATCTTGGAATACGATTCCGAATGATCGTCTTGCTTCGGTCGGTTCTGTCACAGGATCGTGTCCGTCGAGAGTGATGCTTCCTGAAGTCGGATTAAGTAGAGTCGTCAATATTTTTATTGTCGTAGTTTTTCCTGCGCCATTCGGCCCGAGAAAAGCGAAAATTTCTCCTTTTCCGACATTGAAAGAAATATCGTCAACAGCTGTGATGCCGTCAAATTTCTTCACAAGATTTTTTACTTCGATTATATTCATGTTTTTATATTATATAAAATAATAATTGATTAGGCAATCTAAATAAATAATACTTTTTATTCCACCAACACTTTTACATCCGTTCTTTCATTTTTCAATTTTAAAAAGAGAATCGTAAATGCACCGAGGAACACGATGATTGCAGAAACAAGAAAAACGTAAACATATCCGTCCACCTGTGCTTTCAATTCTATGAGTGCGATATATTTTTGGAAATCAAGCGGATTTATGCTGTGGATGAAACTGAAACTATTTATTTTCAGCACATTGCTGTTTATATTATTGCTCAGCAAAGTTCCAAATATCGCGATACCGAATGCTCCGGCGATGTTTCTCACGAGCGCAAGTATGGATGATGCCACGCCGATTTCATGAGGATTGACGATTGAAGCAACAATATTTGTTCTTTGTGCCATTCCAAATCCAAGTCCGAAAGCCATGATGCATAGCGGTATTATGATATCCATTGCGCTAGATTTTGGATCGAGATAAACAGAAAACAAAAATATTCCGAGTGCTGCGACAACTGTGCTGGCAAAAATAACATATTTCGCTTTTACTTTTCCTATGAGTGCGCCTCCAACCGGCGAAGCGAGAAGCATTGCTGCCGCCATCGGCATAAAAAGATATCCCGATTGTGTCGCGGTGTATCCCATAAATGTTTGGGCAAAAACGGGAATCAAAAACATTGATCCCATCATTCCCATAAAAACAATAAAATTATTTGCCAGCACGTTTACAAAAGTCGGCATTTTGAAAAAATTCAAATCGACAATCGGTTCTTTCACTCTTTTTTCAATCATCACAAATATTTTGAATAGTGCGATGCATAGTGCATAGCAGATTATACTTCCGACAGAAAGCCATCCCCAATCCGATCCTCTGTCGAGTACGAGAACGAGTGCTGAAAGTGCGCCGCCCAAGCTCAAAGCTCCCCACCAATCGAAGTAAACCATTTTTTGCATTGCACGAGATTCATGCACGAATTTTATCGCCATGAAAAGTCCAAGAAGTCCGACAGGAAGATTTACAAGAAAAATTGATCTCCATCCAAAATTATCGATAAGAGGTCCGCCGATAAGCGGTCCGAAAACTGCTGCAGCGGCAAATGATGAAGACCAGATTCCGAGAGCTTGCGCGCGTTCTTTTCCTTCTTTGAAAGTTACTGCAATAATTGACATAGCTGTCGGATAATCCGCCGAGCCTGCAATTGCCTGGATGACTCTGAAAACAATCAATGAAGGAAAATTCCACGAAAGTCCGGCAAGTACCGAACCTATGATGAACATTGCAAATCCGATTATGTAAACTTTTTTCCTTCCGATAGTATCTCCAAGTTTTCCCCAGATCGGAACGAATATTGCGTTTGCCAGAATATATGCGGTGGCAATCCATCCAGCATTGCTGACTGTGATGCTGAAGTCGCTGATTATTTTTGGCAAAGCAAGATTTACAATCGTCTGATCAAGACGACCGAGAAATGTTCCGATTATAACGGTGACGAGAACCCACCATCTCAGACTGGATCCTTTTTCTTTCATGCTAATTATTTGTGTAGACAGTTATTTTTGCAGACATTCCGCTTTTTAATTCCGGATATTTGCTGTCGTCAAAACTAACTTTTATATCGAATTTTTTGACTGGACGATCATCAGAGATTGAAAATACTACTCCGGTATCTTCAGAAACTGGACTGACTTCTTCAACAATTCCTTCATAAGTTTTTCCAGGAAATGCATCGACTGTAAAAGTTGCGCGCTCGCCTGCGACAATATTTTTCAAACCTTTAGTTTCATCGACAGAACCGATGACTTTCATCTGGCTGTCATCAACTATTGATATAACTGTTTGTCCCGGAGAATAATATGATCCGGTGACTTCAGGCGCGCTTGAAACTATTCCGCCATTTTTTGAATATAATATTTCTGAACCGACGACTGCAATCTGGCTGTTTGGAGCGACGATGTCGCCTTCTTTTACATAAATTTCGTTTAACATTCCTGGTGCAGTCGGTGAAATATTTGCGACCGGAGCATCTAGATATGAATTTTCAACTGAAATCGTATTTTTGACCGAGAGCCAAATTAAAAATACTGCAAGAACTCCAAAAATAATTACGATTGAAATGACGCTTTGAACCCAAGGCGTTTTTAAATGATTTTTCTTTTCAATATGTGTTGTTGTGTTTTCCATGATTTTATTTTAATGAGTTGCTACTTCGTCGCCTGCTAATATTCCAGAAAGAACTTCTGTGTTTGTCGCATCGCTTGAACCGATTGTAATTTCTTTTTCTTCAGTGCCACTGCCGGATTTTACTAAAACATAAAACTTTCCAGCTCTATCGATGATTGAATTGTTCGGTATCATAAGCGATACATTTTTAGAAATTGTTTCTCCAGACAAGTCGATGGCCGGAACATTCGGCGAAGCAATTTGTCCTGCAGAAATATAAACTGCCGTCACTATTCCATTGCCTGGAGATGTGATAATTCTATTTTGATATGCCGATTGCGCTATTTGCACCGCTCCAGATGCGTTTGAAACTTGCGCTTCTGCTGAAACGACATCTTCAGGTCGGGCGGAAGAAGTTTTCAAAGCCAAGCTAGCTTGATTTTGATTTACACCAGCCTCCGCTGAAGAAACCGCTTGTGTCGCATTCGTCAATGAAGCTATCTGCGCCGTAATCGAAGCACGCGTGCCGACAATGTTACTTATATCTGCATTCAGCATCGTTTGAGAGTTTTGATTCACGAAAGAATATTTCGTAAAGAGAGAATTTAAATCATCAAGATAATTTGCAACTGAAAGCAAATCGGATTCTGCATCGTTTGATAATGTGGACAAGTCGCTGTTTGAATTTACTCCAACAAGTTCCTGTTTCCAAGACGAAATCGTATCATTTAATGGTTTTCTCTCGCTTTCAATCTGATTTTGCAAATTCTGATTTGTAAAGCTTAAATTATTTTCAATGAGTTGCGGAGTGATTGAATATGGATTATTAAAAAATATATCCGTATTGCTCACGGCATTATTTGCAGAAACAAAAGAATCATTCAACGACTGAACCAATATTTCTTTGCTGTGTTCAAGAGCTGTTTGCGCGGACTGAAGTGAAGAACTGCTTACTGCAACATCCGCTGAAGTGGCGCCATTTACCAATTTATTATAATTTGCGACTGCCGATGCATACGCGGCTTTTGCCTGTGTCAATGCTCCAAGAGTATTTTCAGGATCAAGAGTTGCCAGCACTTCTCCGCTTTTTACTGAATCGCCGACTTTGACTGACACGCTTTCAATTTCTCCGGAAGTCAAGAAACTCAAAGTTAGATTTTGTCCTAATGCGCTTGTGCTCGTGCTGAGGCTCCAAGTATCTTGTATTGTTCCTGATTGCGCTTTTACAAATTGATATTCTGGCGCTCGATTTATAAAAATAAAACCTAAAGTTCCGATGATGATTGCAATCGTGATAGATATTGCGATTATATGTTTTGGCTTGTGTATGATTTTTAAAATATTTTTCATATTATTTTTCAATTATAATTTTTATTATTCTCTCAAAATGATTCTTGTCCGTCTGTGATAATTTATCAATAATTTTTTTAAGCAATTTTTCTTTATGTTTTCTCAGAGCTTTCAAATGTTTTTTTGTCTTTGCTGTCAGACTTATATAAACTATTCTCTTATCTTTTATGTCACGCTTTCGGCTTAGCAATCCCCTTTTTTCCATTTTATGAACCATTGATGTTGCTGATGGCGGAGTTATTTTTAAGTAGTCAGCGATTGATTCCATGCTTCTTTTACCGTTGAAGCCAATAAACCATAATATTTCGAATTGAGGAAATGTCAGCTCATTTTTCAAAGAATTTTCCTTGGTGCTTTCTTTTATTTTCCTGCTGAATCCGAGCATGAGCTCGAATATATTGTCTTTATTTGTCAACATAATATTATTAATAATAGTTAGATTGTGAAAGTATATTGAAATAATTGAAAAAGTCAAATCAATTTTTTGATCTTTATTTCAATTCATATGCGACATAGAGCCGCGGACTACCGCGGCTCTTTCATTTCGTGCTCGCTTTTATTTAAGAATAATATTGCGATATACAAAACAACCATCAAAACTATTGAAATAATATTTCCTGAAACGCTGTTCATGTAGTTTGGGATAAATGAATCGATGTTTAATATTTTGAAATAATTCATAATATAAATATTTGCATCTTTGATTGATAGATAAGCGAGAATAAGCAAGTGAACGATTGCGGTGAATAACATCAAAATAAATAGTGCGTTCAGATATTTATTTTTTACGATTGTGATTTTCATATTCTGAATATAGCAAATTTAATGCATTTGAAAAGCGCCGCGGACTACCGCGGCGCCATTTCACTTTCCTCCTTTATGTTTAAAATATTCAACTTGTTGCAATCTTTTCACGGCTTCACCGCGCAATTTGTATGGCCCGCCCAGATTTTTCCGAGTTTTCTCGGAGATAACATGATATCCATCTTTGCGTTTTACAATCATAGGTCTATTTTATCACAATTTTAAATTAAACACAGCGTCACAAACTATCACGACATTCTCTCTATTTTAATTGTTTATTTTATCAATAATATTTTGAGTATTATTGCAATGGTTAATGCTATAAATTTAGTATTAAAATTACTCACAACAATAAAATCCCAGAGACTTTTATTATTTTCATTATCTGCATTCTCGTGCGTATATTTTTTTATAACTGATAAAAGTTTTTCTAAATCTTCTACTTTTTTAATTTCCCCGTTTTTTGCTATAGAGATTTCCCCTCTTTCTTCTGAAACAATGATGGCAAGAGCATCAGTTTGTTCTGTAATGCCTATGCCAGCGCGATGTCTTGTTCCCATACGAGAAAAATTCTTGAAATTTTCGGCAAGTGGCAAATGTAATCCAAATTTCTTTATGCGGAAATTTTCTATAAGCATCGCTCCATCGTGTCCTGGTGTATTTGTATCAAAAATACTCAAAATAACTTGAGTAGAAATTTTTCCGTCAAGCAAAAATCCACCTTGCACGATATCATCAATCGGACTTTTTCCAGGAAAAACAATCAGGGCTCCAACTTTATTCTTTGCCATTTCCGATACGGCACTGACAATTTGTTCAGAGATTTTTTCGTTGCTATCGTTTGTTTTAATTAAATTTTTTGGAGAGGATATCCAGTGGAAGAATCGCCTAATATCATTTTGAAAGACAATAACAAAAATCACAGCAAGAAGTGTTATGAGTGGCTGGAGAATATTTTGAGAAAGTTCTAGATTAAAAAATTTTGATATAAAATATGAAAAAATAACGACTATGAAAGTTCCAATTATAAATCGGGATTTTGTTTGCTGTAAGAAAAGTATAACTACATAAATAAAAAATGTAGCCAAGAGCACATCTATAATATCTTTAAAATGTAACACTAAAAAATTCAACATATTTTTGTTTTATAACTTATATTTATTACGTAGATTATATCAATAAAGGCGCACTATTAATAATAATTAATGTGATAAAAGATGCGCCACCTGCGTCGCACTTATAGGACGGTTACGCGACTTTGTTTACTTATGAGCTGTACTCAGCGATTTAGTAAACAAGAAGTACTCTTGTGGTGCGACGTGACTTCGCTAAGTCAACCGCGGCGCAATTTCCTACTTTATCTCTCCAGAAAAAACATAAAATGCCACATCGCACGGACATTGCACCGGCTCATTTGCTTTTGTTCCTTTAAAATTTGTATCGAAGCGGATGATTATATATTCACTGCCTTTTTTGTATGCAGTAATATCAGATCCTGGCCCGCCTGCTGCAAGTGAATTATCTACTGTCCAGCCGAGCGACTCAAGTTTTTCCGAATAATATTTTTCAAAAGGACTAGAAACTTCTGCAATATTTGAAATATTTTTTGCTGCGCTTGCTGAAACTTCATATCCAACAAGATTAGAATATTCATCAGTCGAAGAAGCATTGCTCCAAGATAGTCCACCGTAAAGCGGATAAACATCTGGATTCAAAGAAATTGATTCAGAAGAATTATTCGTATCAATGGATATATTTTTATTTAAAAATATAAAGCTGATTGCAATCACAACAAGTAATAATACAAATACGATTATGATAATTATATTTTTGTTTTTCATAATTAGTTTATCTTGATTAATTTCTTTTTCTCTTCTCTCGTCATCGCCTTCACCCTCGCCTCCTCTTTCGACGCCAAACTTCTATTCTTAAACTTTTTTGAATACACGAGCTTCACCGGTCGTCGCCCACACGTATATTTCGCCCCAAGTTTTGAGGTGTTATGTTCGGCAACACGTCGCGCGAGGTCGGTGGTTATACCGGTGTAGAGGGATTTATCGGAACAGAGGAGGATGTAGAGGTAGTACATAATTTTTTTTGTGATTGAGATTTTAATTCTTATATGTTTTCTGCGATTTCTACGGCGGCATCTTCATCCACACCTTCGTTAATCAATTCTTGAGCTTTCTCGGCAGTTTCTTCATCGATATCGTGATCTTTCATCAGTTCAATAGTTTCTTCTTCAGCTCCATTTTTTCTAGCTTCGATTTCAGAATCTCCCATTTCTTCAACTTCCTCAGGTTCAACCCCAAGTTCTTCCGCTATTTCTTCTTTTTCATCGTCGTCCATATATTACAAATTCTTTATTTTAACAAGAACTTCCTCAATGTTTTTATTATGCACCAAGAAAAAATGAAGTTTACCTTTACCTAATTTTTCCCAAACTTCAGCAATGGTAATCTTATAAGCAGTATCTTCGTTACTTATTCTATCTTCACCTTTCCACTCAAGTACGACAATATTACCTTTTTTGGTTACAGCAACAAAATCAGGATAAAACTTATTTCTTTGCCATCCCTGAATATAAAATGGATCTATTTTTTCTCGATTACGCACCCAAAATTCAATATTAGGCAAAGTATCTAAATCAAGCCGTTCAATAAACTGTTTTTCCTCACCGTTTAGTTTATTTATTTTTTTGTAATAGCTTTTATTAAATGTCTGGGGAATTTCTTGACTAATGATGATAGCAACAGGAAATTTTTCAAGTTCTTTCACTATGATTTTTCCTTTCTTCATAAAATCATCGAACTTTTTCTTGCTATAGTTTTCCAAAATACCTTCAATAATATCGTGCAACTTGTCACATAAAATATAACGATTCACCGACAATTCAGTTAGTGTTCGTTTTTTTGTACTCAGTTGATACTCGAGTGCTTTTGTGATAAAACTAACTTTCTCTTTTCTTTCGATAAGAGTAAATTTCAATCGCTTATCAAGCCACTGCACCAATTCTGCCTCCGTCACATTTCTATCTTGGTATATCAAATTGAGTGACTTTTGTGATTCTCGCACCCACTCATTTTCTTTTTTTATATCAATAATAGCTCGTCCGTCATTGTCGTAGTGAATATCAAAATCAAACTTGTAATCCTGTTTTGAAAGCTGAAAATCCTCGCCAATTAAATCTTCAAACGACAGCTTTTCTCCATCATAGCTCACCATTGGCACAGCTAAATCTTTCTTAAATGCACGCTCGACTTCAAGCTCATATTTTTGTTCTTTCTTGGTGCCATCAATAAGATCAGATCGGCTGTAGCCGTTATCTTCAAGACCGGAAATGATCGCTTCTGCAGCCTCGTTAAAATTCTTTGCCGATGCGAAGATATAGCTTCTATTCAATTCCTCATTATCTTTTCTTTTTGCATATGGCATTCTCAAAATACGTCCAATGATCTGCTCAACGGCAATTTTCGCTCCAACATTGGCAAGTGATACAAGCACATAGGCAAATGAGCAATCCCATCCTTCAGCGAGCGCGTTTACGGTAATAATATATTTGACTGGACATTTTTTGGACAACAAATCAATTCCTTCAAGTCCGTTTTTACCTGAAATTTTAATCGCAATCTCTTCTTCTGGAATCTTTGCTTTAAGGAGGTATTCTTTCACAACCTCTACCGTCACGTGCTTGCTCGTCTTGCTTTCCGGCTGCGCCTGTATAAGCACGATTGGGCGGATGTATTCCTTTTTGTTTTTATTGGCTTCTTTTTCAAGATCAGCACGCTTTTTTAATCCTCGATCAAGAGCGCTTTCCCATTGGACTGCGCTTTCAAGGACAATTGGAATTTTTACCATCTGCTCTTCTTTCAATTCAGATGCAAAAACATCCACAAGAATATTGCTTCCCGTGCGAGGCGTGGCGGTATACTCAATGACAAAAGATGGATTCAAATCCTTTATGAAATCTATTGAGAGTTTAGTCTGTGTTTTGTGCCCTTCGTCTATGACTACAAGCGGATTATCCATCCGCACGACATTTGCAAGAGAGTTGGTGACTGTGCCGTCGCTGTCTTTTTCCAAAACATCGTCTTCTTTAAGATTTTCAAAATGACTGAGTAGCTCACCGTTTTCTTTATACACTTTGTATTTTTTCTGCAATGACTTATCTTTACGGAACGCTTCCAAAGAAGCGATGATAATACAAATATTATTTTCTACATCGCCCTTCCGAATCCTGAGTGCTTCCTCGTTTGAAAAGACGATAACTTTATTATCAAACGCTTCATCTAACGACTGCCTATGCCAATCGGTGCGATCCTTGAATTTCTTGAGAGTCTGCGTTTTAATCGCTTCTGAGGGAACAAACCATAGGACGATTCCACGATCCATTTTATTCTTTAAAATTGTTTGAAATATCTCAGACACTGCATTAGAACCGACAAGCGTCTTTCCTCCGCCAGTTGGTATTTTCATACACACGAATGGCACTTCGCCAAAGAATTCAGTTTTATATGGTTGTCCTGTCACACCAATAAAAGCATACTTGGGTCCAACCTTGGCGGTCTCCTTTAAGTATTCTCGTAATTTCTCTATT
>Ga0181529_10003277_pt1 | contig 18572 bp, 19 predicted proteins | sample PEATcosm2014_Bin_36_FD_119763 | JGI IMG/M metagenome (GOLD analysis project Ga0181529, IMG submission 119763) | Peatland microbial communities from MTU Mesocosm Facility, Houghton, MI, USA - PEATcosm2014_Bin10_30_metaG | ecosystem: Environmental > Terrestrial > Soil > Wetlands > Peat | place... | reverse complement strand
GACAATTACGCCGCCGAAGATTGCCTTGGCAAAGCTCTGGAAAACATCGGCAAGAATGATGAAGCAGAGAAACTTTACGCCGATGCCGTCCGCATAGAGCCGGATTATCCGATGGCGCAGTTCGATCTGGGAATGATTGAAATCGAACAGGGCAACCTGGACGACGCGTCAAACCATCTTGCCATTGCCGTGCAGCTTTCGCCGCAAAATCCGGTGATGCAGTTTGATTTCGGCACTTATTTAATGCAGCACGGCAATCCGGCGGAGGCCGCGAACCATTTCAAGGCCGCGCTCGCCGACAGGCCGGAATTTCCCGAAGCGCGCCACAGTCTTGACCGGATTTTGGGAAAGATTAAAACAATGCCACCAACAAACCAACCGACGCAGTAAATGCCTATTGATTCCAGAGGAATATTTCCGCAAGCCATGCCGCCAGCCAAATTGACAAGAAACCAGTTATCCGGCCTCATTTGTTTTGCGCTGGCCGCTGTGACGTTCATTGTCTATTGGCCGGTTGCACAACACGGTTTCACCAACATTGACGATGACGGCTACATCACGCGAAATTCCCATGTCAAAGCCGGGCTGACGTGGAATGGAATCGTCTGGGCTTTTCAAACCGGTTTTGCCGGCAACTGGCATCCGCTGACGTGGATTTCGCACATGACAGACTGCCAGTTGTTCGGGCTCAATCCAGAGGGTCATCACCTGATGAACCTGTCTTTCCACACGGCGGACACGCTGCTGCTGTTTCTGCTGCTGGAGAAATTGACGGGCGCGCTGTGGCGCAGCGCATTCGTGGCGGCGCTGTTCGCGTGGCATCCGCTGCACGTCGAGTCCGTCGCGTGGGCGTCGGAACGCAAGGATGTGTTGAGCGCATTTTTCTGGATGCTCACGCTGCTGGCCTATGTGAGATACGCGCAAATCAAGAAATCACACGACTCTCACCCCTCAACCCTCAACTATTCGCTCGCTTTGATTTTCTTCGCCTGCGGACTGATGTCCAAGCCGATGGTGGTGACGCTGCCGTTCGTCTTGCTGCTGCTGGATTTCTGGCCGCTGGGGCGAATGCGGAATGCGGAATGCGGAATGCGGAATGTTGCATCCTTACTGCTTGAAAAGATTCCCTTCTTCGCGCTGTCGCTGGCGTCGTGCATTACAACTTTTGTCGTCCAAAGAAACGGCGGCGCGATAAGCAATTTTTCATTTCACTTCCGCGTCGCAAACGCGCTGGTGTCCTGTTTGCGCTACGTTTCCAAAATGTTCTGGCCGACCGATCTCGCCCTGCCCTATCCACTGCCGCATCAATGGCCCATTGCTTTGGTCATGTTCGCGGCGCTGTTTCTGGCAACCTGTTCGGGAATTTTTGTTTTTTTGGCACGGCGGCTTCCCTATCTGGCCGTCGGGTGGTTCTGGTTTTTGGGAACCTTGTTTCCCACCAGCGGCCTGATGGTGCAGGTCGGCGTGCAATCCATGGCAGACCGTTACACTTACATTCCAAGCATCGGATTGTTCATCCTTGTTGTCTGGGGACTGAATGATTTGCTGAATTTGCAGCCGCAAAAGATTAAAATCACGGCAGTTGCAGGAACCCTGGCGCTCGCCGGTTGTTTGATCTGCACTTCACTGCAATTAAGATACTGGCAGGACAGCATCCGGCTATTCCTGCACTCCATCCAGGTCACCACGGACAATTATCTCGCCTACAACTGCCTCGGCAACGCCCTCGAAGAAACCGGACGCAAGGACGAGGCGCTGGCGCTCTACACCGAATCCGTCCGCGTCGAGCCAGGCTACGCGCCGGGGCAATTTAACCTGGGCATGATGCTTTTGGAAAAAGGCGATTCAGACGGAGCGTCAAACCACTTGAATAACGCCGTGCAATTGTCGCCGACCAATCCCCTGTATCAATTCAACCTCGCCATGTTTTTGTCGCAGCATGGCCAGCCGGACGAAGCCGCCAGACATTTTGCCGCCGCCATCAAGGAAGATCCCGACTTCACCCTCGCGCACAACAGTCTAGCGCAGATTTTATCCGGCCAGCACAAGCTGGATGAGGCCACCTTCCATTATCGCGAAGCGCTCCGCGTGTGGCCGGAATTTCCCGAGGCGCACAACGGACTTGGATTAATCCTGCTCCGGCAAAACAAACTGGACGACGCCATTCTCCAATTCTCCGAAGCCGCCAGGCTCAAGCCGGATTTCGCCGAAGCAAAAACCAATCTCGCCGCAGCCCTGGCCGAACGCGGCAAGAAATGACCTCATGCCCAAGCTCGACACACCAGCCGGTTTTTGAAAAGCTTCGCGCCCATGAAACAATCAATCGTCACCTTGGACATGGAAGGCGTGCTGACGCCGGAAATCTGGATTGCCGTCGCCGAGAAGACCAAAATCCCGGAACTGCGCCGCACCACGCGCGACGAACCGGATTACGACAAGCTCATGCGCGGTCGGCTGGCGATTCTGGACAAACACAAATTGAAATTGTCGGACATCCAAAATGTCATCGGCTCGCTGAAGCCGCTCGACGGTGCGAAAGAATTTTTGGACGAATTGCGGACGCTTGTTCAGGTCGTCATTTTGTCCGACACGTTTGAGCAATTCGCGTCTCCATTGCTCCGCCAGTTGAACTGGCCGACACTGCTTTGTCACAAGCTCGTCGTGGAGAACGACCGCATTGTGGATTACAAGCTGCGCGTGCCGGATCAGAAGAAAAAAGCCGTCGCAGCCTTCAAGGCGCTGAATTACCGCGTCATTTCCGCCGGCGATTCCTACAACGACACGGCCATGCTTCTGGAGGCGCACACCGGCTTCCTGATTCACGCGCCGGAAAATGTGAAGAAGGAATTTCCGCAGTTCAAAGCAGTGGAGTCGCACGCCGAACTGCTCAAGCTCATCAAAGGAGCCTTGTAAATGCCCACTAAAAAAGGCTCAGTAAAGTTTTTTACGTTTGCCGGCATCACCGTCTATGTGCACTGGATGTGGTTCCTCGTGGCCGTGCTGTCCTTCCAATCCCGCACCCATGCCTATTCCTCGTTGGGCTGGAATGCGCTGGAATACCTGTCCTTGTTCCTGATTGTATTGATCCACGAATTCGGTCATCAACTCGCCTGCCGCTCGGTCGGCGGGCAAACCCACGACATCGTCCTCTGGTTCCTCGGTGGCGTGGCTTACGTCAGCCCGCCGCAGCGGCCCGGCGCACAGCTTTGGAGCATCGCCGCCGGCCCGCTGGTGAACGTGGCGCTGATACCTGTATTCTCCTTGTTGGTGTCGGTGAGTTCCCATCTCGGCTGGTATGACACAAACCCCGACTTGTATAACCTGATCCACAACGTCTGGTGGATTAACGTCGGCCTGTTGATCTTTAACATGATGCCGGTCTATCCACTCGACGGCGGGCAAATTCTTAGGTCGCTGCTCTGGTTTCCGTTTGGTCGCGCGACGAGCCTGCTGGTGGCAACCATCATTGGCTTCATCGGGCTGGCAGGATTAGTCTTGCTGGCGGCCTTTATCTTATTCGTTTACAAGGATCAGCAGTCTGCCATCTGGATCGGGATTATGGCAGTGTTCATTGCCGTCAATTGCTGGAGCGGACTGAGACACGCGTTGGCGCTGGCACGCATCGCGAAAATTCCCCGCCGCGAAGGTTTCGCATGTCCCTCGTGCCACACCGCGCCGCCGCTCGGCGAACTCTGGCGCTGCGGAAAATGCGGCCATGCCTTCGACACTTTTCTCACGCAGGGAACCTGCCCGCATTGCGCGACGCAGTTCAACGCGACCCAATGTCTCGACTGCGGAACCTCCTCGCCATTTGCCGCCTGGATTCCACAGCGGTAATCCTCATCATCCTCATGCTCATCGTCATCCTCGGCTTTTGAAAATGAGGATGACGATGAGGATGAGCAGGATTGAAATCAATCCTCGGCTTTGAACGCCCGCGAAATCAAGTCGCGCACGGCTTTCTTCGGTTCCTTGCCTTCGTAAAGCATCGCGTGGACTTCGTCAATGATCGGCGTCGCCACTTTTTTCTCGCGCGCGAGCCGGTGCGCCGAGCGCGCCGTGGGATAACCTTCGGCCAGCTTCGGATGCGACGCTACAATTGCCTGAATCGTTTCACCGCGACCGAGCCGTTCGCCGAGATCACGATTGCGGCTTTGTTTTGAAAAACAGGTGAGCATCAAATCACCAAGACCGCTCAAACCGGAAAAAGTTTCCGGCTGTCCGCCGCAAGCCACGCCAAGCCGCCGCATCTCCGACAACGCGCGTGTGACGAGGCCGGCTTTGGTGTTGTCGCCGAAACCAAGCCCGTCGCTCACGCCGGCGGCGATGGCGATGATGTTTTTCAGCGCGCCGCCGTATTCCACGCCAAGTATGTCCGTGCTGCGGTAAATGCGAAATTCAGGGCGATGAAAAAGTCCCTGCACGGTCTTGGCCGTGCCGTCGTTCTCGCAGGCGCACACAACCGTCGTCGGGACTCCGAGCGCCACTTCTCGCGCAAAGCTCGGTCCCGACAACGCGACGACGCGGTCCGCCGAGGCTTGCTCGCGCAAAATGCGGCTCATCGTCTCGCCCGTTTCAAATTCGATTCCTTTCGTCATGCTGACAAAAATTCCCGGATGCCCCTTCAATTTTGCCGCGACCGACCGGAACGCCTCCGACGGAACCGCCAGCACGAGACATTCCGCGCCGCCGATGGCCTTCGCGAAATCCGGCTCCGTTTTCCAATCCGTCGGCAGCGTCACACCCGGCAGATATTTTTCGCTGCGTCCGTTCTGGATTTCCGCGAGCGTCACGGCGTTGATGTCCCAGATCGTCACGGCGTTGCCGTTTTCGCGGAGCGCCTTGGCCAGCGCCGTTCCCCAAGCGCCCGCGCCGAGCACGGTGGTTTTCATTTCGCGTCCTCCGGTTTCTTCCCAAAACGGCTTTCTGTTCCTGCCATAAGTCTTTTGATGTTTGATTTATGCTTGTAAATCGCCAACGCGCAAAGCGCAATGGTGACAATCCGCAAAACCATGTTTTCATTCGTGAACCAGACCGCAAGCGGTAAAACTGCCGCCGACAGAATTGAGCCGACGGAAACATAGCGCGTAATCACGATGCTCAAAATGAAAACCGCCAGCGCAATGAGAAGAGCAACGGGCGCGAGCGCAAGATAAACCCCTGCCGTCGTGGCGATGCCTTTGCCGCCCTTGAACTTCAGCCAGCAGGTGTAATTGTGACCGAGCACGGCGCAAATTCCGGCAAGCAAATGAAATTGAATTTGAGATTCCATCGGTTCGTCTTGGAAAGGTCGTGCCATACCCATCGTAAAATGTAATTGCAAGCCATCGAGCCAATTCCAAATCAGCGGCGGAGTCAAAGCACACGCGACATAACCTTTCGCCGCATCCACCAGCATCACGAAAATCCCCGCTGGTTTTCCCAGCACGCGCATCGCGTTCGTCGCGCCGATGTTGCCGCTGCCGGATTTTTGGATGTCAATTCCCTTCGCCCACGCCATGAGATAGCCCGTCGGTATCGAGCCGAGCAGATACGCCGCGACCGCGACGATGATGTAAGCGAGAACTGGCACGGCAACAATCGTAGGAGACGAGGTAACGAGTCTCAAATTAAAAAAGATAGAGACTCCTCACGTCGTCTCCTGCAAATTTTCAGTTTAAGTGAGCCGCCTTCACTGGCAAACTCTGCGCATGGCAAAAATCAAAGTCGCCGTCCTCGGCACCGGCTCGCTCGGCCAGCATCACACCCGCATTTATACCGAACTCGCCGCCGCCGGACTCGTTGAACTCACCGGCATTTACGACGCGCACGCCGAAACCGCCCGGAAAATCGCCGAGAAACACAAGCTGCGCATCTTCAATTCCATCGCCGAGGCCGCCGCCGCCAGCGATGCGCTCAATATCGTCACGCCCACCACCACGCATTTTGACATCGCCAAGCAATTGCTCGCGCTGGGCAAACACGTCCTCGTCGAGAAACCGATGACCGACAATTCCGCGCAGGCCGGCGAACTCATCGAACTCGCGAAGGAAAACAAATGCGTCCTGCAAGTCGGCCACGTCGAGCGGTTCAATCCCGTTTTCAAATACGTCGCCGGCGTCGCCAACGACCCGCGCTACATCAAGTGCCAGCGCCTCTCGCCGTTTCCCGCGCGCTCCATGGATGTCGGCGTGGTGCTCGACCTGATGATCCACGACCTCGACATCGTGCTCGCGCTCGTCCATTCGCCCGTGACCGGCGTGGACGCCGTGGGCATGACCGTCTTGAGCCGGAGCGAGGACATTGCCAACGCGCGGCTGCGATTTGCCAACGGCTGCGTGGCCAGCATCACCGCCAGCCGCGTGAGCGCCGACCGCCTCCGCAAAATCCGCCTCTACAACGGCCCGGCCAATCCCTGCTACATCTCCGCCGACTTCCGTTTGCAGGAAGGCCACATCAGCCGCCTCGCCGCAGCTTCCGCCGTGGCACCGGGCGCGAGCATCGTCAGCGAATTTGGCGACAAGAAAATCCTGCGCGAACCTGCGCCGATTGAGAAGGCCGAGCCGCTGAAACTGGAGCTGCAAAGTTTTGTGGAATGTGTCCGCGACAAAAAAACGCCGCTCGTCACCGGCGAATCCGCCAAAGCCGCGCTGGACCTGGCGTTTGAGATCACGCGGCAGGTTCAAACTCAAAAATAAATTATGCCCAATAATTTAGAATCGAAGGATTTTTTACCGTTTGCCACTTCACTATTTGGCGCATTTTTCGGCGCACTGGGAGCATACTTTGTAGGTCGCTTCAAAGAGAAACGTGACGAAAATAATCGGCGGCACACCGCATTGCTCGCTACGCAATACGCTTTATTTTCTCAATGGAACATAGTTGAAGATATTCGTAAAAACTTTCTTGAGCCATTTCGGAAAGACCCTCAAAAATACTCTAAGCAATTAGAATAACCTGCTTGGCTTTAGTTCGCAGTGCAGCTATAATCCAACCATGAAACGTATGAAGACAATCATACCCTCGTGCGGAGCAGGCTTCACGTTGGTGGAAATCATGATTGTCGTGGCCATCATCGGCCTGCTGGCTGCGATTGCGATCCCCAACTTCATCCGCGCGCGCGCCACGTCGCAGTGCACCGCCTGCATCAACAACCTCCGTCAGATTGATTATGGCATCAACGAATGGGCGCTGGAAAATGGACAGTCCACCGGCTCACCCGTTGCAAGCCCCAGCACTGTTTCCAGCTACATCAAGCTGAACTCCCGTGGCAGCGTCCCCAGTTGCCCGGCGGGAGGCACTTACACCACTTCCACCGTGGGTGCAACGCCTCAGGTCAGTTGCAGTCTCTCTACGCTGACGCCGGGGCATTTCCTGCCATAAAAGCCAATTTGCTTTATTCAAACAGTCCCGAAGCATTACAACTCCGGCTTTTTTGCTTTTGAATGTGGCAATTGACTTCGATGCCGGTTTGGTTTAAGAAGTTGCCAGTGTTTAGCAACCGTTTTGTCTGGCCATGAGCGTCATCCTGAAAACGGAAAAATTGCGCGTGGAATTCAAGAGCCGCGAATTCCGGCAAACGCCGAAAGTCGCCCTGCGCGGCCTCGACCTTGAGGTTGGCACCGGCGAAGTTTTCGGCTTTCTCGGCCCGAATGGCGCGGGCAAGACCACCACCATCAACGTCCTGCTGGGTTTCGTGCAGCCCACCAGCGGGGCGGCGGCGCTCTTCGGGATTGACGTGCGCCAGCCCATCGCCCGCCAGCGCATCGGATACCTGCCGGAGATGACTTACTACTACAAATTTCTTTCCGCCGAGGAATTGCTCCGCTTCTATGCGAAAATTTTTGGCCTGTCGCGCGGTGAAACCGACAAGCGCATCGCGCAACTTCTCAAGCTCGTCGAGCTAGAACACGCGAGCAAGCGCCAGATCAAAACATATTCCAAGGGAATGCAGCAGCGCGTCGGCCTTGCACAGGCGCTCATCAACAACCCCGATCTGCTCGTCCTCGACGAACCGACCAGCGGCCTCGACCCCGTGGGCCGCATGAAAGTCCGCGAAATCATCCAGCGGTTGAAGAACGAGGGCAAGACGGTCTTCTTTGCCTCGCACGAACTGGGCGAAGTCGAGACCGTCTGCGACCGCGTCGCCATCATCAGCGAAGGCGAACTGAAGGCGATTGGCCGCGTCAGCGAAATCGTCGCGCAGCATCCGAGCCTGGAAAAGGCGTTTCTGGAAGTCATCGGCTACAAACCGCAACTCGCATGAGAACCATTTTTGCATTGGCGGGCGTTGTCATCAAGGAATTGTATCGCCGGAAGGATTTCTACGTCCTGTTCATCCTCACCATCGTCATCTGCGTCATCATGGCGTCGGTCAATATTTTCAACGACAACCAGATCGTCCGCTACCTGAAAGAACTTTGCCTGCTGCTCATCTGGGTCTCGTCGCTCGTCATTGCCATCACCACCACCGCGCGCCAGATTCCGGCGGAACGCGAACAGCGCACCCTGCTGCCGCTGCTCGCCAAGCCGCTGACGCGGACGCAGCTGATACTCGGAAAATTCCTCGGCTGCTGGCTCGCCTGCGGTCTGGTTCTGATCTGCTTCTACGCATTCTTCGGCGCACTGGCCGCAAGCCGCGAGCACGCATGGCCGCTGCTCAGTTATTTTCAGGCCGCCATTTTGCATTGGATGGCGCTCGGCGTTGTGATCGCGATGACATTGCTCGGGTCGCTCGTCTTCGCCGCGCCATCGTCCAACTCCACCATCTGCTTCGTCGTGGTCGCAACCATTTTATGCGTCGGCCGGTATCTTGATGCCGTCGCGCTTTCACTGCATGAGCCCCTGCGCTCCGTCATTTACGCCATTTATTACGCCATCCCGCACGTCGAAATCCCGTTTGAGATGCGCAATCTCATCGTCCACGACTGGCCGCTCATCGGCTGGAAATTCATCGGCCTGGACATCCTCTACCTGCTGGCTTACATGGCGATTTTTCTCGTCGCCGCCTGCCTCGTCTTCCGCCGCAAGCCGGTGAATTGAGCCATGAACCCGGCACGAACACTCTGGCTGCTGCTCGTCGCGCTCTTCGTCTTTTCTTTCGGCCTCGCCGCGAAGCTCCAGCCGCAGTTTCAATCGCTCGAAAGCACCCGCCGCCAGTCCGCCAACTTTTTCAGCCTGCTTCTCGGCGACAGCAGCAAGATTTTTGCGAACTCCTTTTTCGTGAAGGCCGACGCCTATTATCACAGCGGCTATTACCCGACCATTTTCGACAACAATTCCGCCTTCCAGACGCCGCACATCGCCGAGGACACCGGTGCCGTGGCCAGCCACAATCAGGGTGCGGAAGACATCGGTTTCATGGGGCCGCCGCGCGACTGGATTGACGCCTTTGGCCGCAATTTTATTCCCAACCGCCACACGCATCTCGACGAAGGCGGCCCGACCGACGACTTGAGCAAAAGTTCCCAGGTGCGCGAAATCCTGCCCTGGCTGAAACTCTCCGCCGAGCTTGACCCCGAAAACATCCAGACCTACCTCGTCACCACGTTCTGGCTGCGCACACGGCTGGACAAGGTTTCCGAGGCCGAGCAGGTCCTGCGCGAAGGCCTGCGCAACAATCCCGGCAACCCCCAGCTCTTTTTCGAGCTTGGCCAGATTTACGATGAAAATTATCACGACATCGCCCGCGCGCGGAACATCTGGGAAGCCGCGCTGCGAAGCTGGGCGCGCGAGGAGCCGGACGTCCCCCAATCCGACCGGCTCAAGATGACCCTTGAAAACTTCGACGACCGCTTCATGTTCGAACAGCTCCAGACCAGCCTCGCGCTCCTTGAAGAAAAGTCCGGCAACACCGCCACCGCCATCGCGCGCTGGCAGCAGGCCATCCTCGCAGCGCCCTCGACCGCCGACATGCAGCAGCACATCGAAGACCTCAAGCATAAGCTGGCCGAGCAGCCGTCTCCGGCCTCCTCCAAATAAGCGCGCAATTGCGCTTTGTTTTTCCCGGTCCGATTTGTTTCAATGGTCACAATGAAAGCTCGGCAGTCAAACATCTCGCGCAACACGAAGGAAACCCGGATATCCCTCCGCCTCAACCTCGACGGCACCGGCAAATCCTCCGTCAAGACCGGCATCCCTTTTTTCGACCACATGCTCACGCTTTTCGCCAGGCACGCCATCGTGGACCTGCGTCTCAAGTGCAGGGGCGACCTCGAAGTGGACGCGCACCACACCGTCGAGGACTGCGGCATCGCCCTCGGACAGGCGTTTGCGAACGCGCTTGGCGACAAAAAAGGGATTCGTCGTTATGGGTGGTTTGCACCACGGCCACCGGGAGGGAAAATAGTGGCAGCACCGCAAGGTGCGGAAGCCTATGTGCCCATGGACGAATGCCTCGCGCGCTGCGTGGTGGATTTTGGCGGACGGCCGCACCTCGTCTGGCGCGGGCTGGACAAGTTTGCGCAGAAGAACATCACCGACGCCGAGAAGACCCAGGACGCCTCCAGCGCATTCCGGTTCGGCCTCGCGCGCGAATTTTTCCAGGGCTTTGCCAACGAGGCCCGCTGCAACCTGCACCTGGAACTGCTTTACGGCGACGAACCGCATCACATCGTCGAGGCGCTGTTCAAGGCGTTCGCGCGGGCCGTGGACGCCGCCAGCCGGCACGACCCCCGCATCGCCGGCCAGTTGCCCAGCACCAAGGGGAAATTGTAAAATCTTTCCACTTTATTACGGGCCGGACGGCATCATTTGGGCTGGCGATTCTTGGAGATGAAACCCCTCAACTCACGGTCAACCTCGTCAATTGGACGCCGTTGACGGATTTGACTTTTGGCCATACGAACCTTTCCGGACAGTTCAACCTAGTTGCGTCAACGAACAACAGCCCCCGTGGGATTTATCGGGTGATCGGGCCTTGAGCGTTGCGTCACTTCGGGGGCACCTTGGCCTGTTTCTGGATGAACCCCCACGTCCATTGCTCGCCCATCGGGTAACTGTATCCCGCGTCGTCCACCCATTTGATGGCCTGCCACTGCGCGGAATTGTGAAGCGCGTCGGCATCCTTGAGAATCTGCGCCCGGGTCAATTTGATCAGGTTGGTGCGAAAGATGCCGTTGTCCCGGCAATACTCGATGTAATGCTTCGGCTCCTCCATCACATGGTTGTCGTCCGAATAGCTTTCGCCCAGGACAAAATACGTAGAGCCGTAAAGCGCGACCGGGTAAAGCGGCCAGTTCTCAACCGGCATGAATTTTTCAGGAAGGTTCAGCTTTCCGAACTTTGGTGCGCGAAGGTAAGGCTGCTCTGCATCGCTCTTTGGCTGGAAAAGGATGCGGCACACCCAGGCGATGCGCTCGTTGATGCTGAATCCCCTCGGGTTGAAGCCGCGGTTCTTTTCCACCTCGGCGGCTTCCACTTCGGAGAGATCCTCAAGTTCCTTCACCGCCGCGTCCTCGCCGAGGATGACGTAATGGTTCACCGCAGTTGCAAGCGTCATCGCGTTGAACGACTGTTCGCTGAACAGCTTCGGGACATCAGCGTGTGCGAGTCCGAGCGTCGTCGCGAAGAGCAAAACAAACAAGCGCGTCAGTGCAGACATTTTGGCAACAATCGGGAAACGATCAGGTTTATTCCCTCACAATTCAATTGAGAATGCGCCGGGGTTCTGAATTTGTCGAGCAAAGTTTGCGGCGCATTTCAATTCCATTCTTGAACTTCGCCGCAAAATCCGTAGATTCTTTTTGCCCAAATTATGAATTATAAAATCTCCCATCGCGCCGCCTCATTGTCGCCATCGCTCACCCTCGCCATTGACGCCAAGGCAAAGGCCATGAAGGCTGCGGGCGAGGATGTCGTCGGTTTCGGCGCGGGCGAACCGGACTTCGACACGCCGCAGCACATCAAGGACGCCGCCGCCAAGGCGCTCGCCGCCGGGTTCACCAAATACACGCCCAGCAGCGGCATCCCGGAATTGCGCGAAGCCATCGCCGCGAAATTTTTGCGCGAGAACGGGCTGACCTACAAACCTTCGCAAATCATCGTGAGCTGCGGCGGCAAACATTCCTGCTACAACGTCATCCTCGCGACGTGCGAGGCGGGCGACGAAGTGATCATTCCCGCGCCGTATTGGCTGAGCTATCCGGAAATGGTCAAGCTCGCCGGCGCCAAGCCGGTGATTTTGCAGACCACCGACAAGACCGAATTCAAGGTCACTCCGGCCCAACTGCGCGCCGCCATCACGCCGAACACGCGCTTGTTCATCCTCAATTCGCCGAGCAACCCCACCGGCAGCGTTTACACGCCCGAAGAAGTGAAGGCGCTCGGCGACATCTGCATTGAGAAGAACGTCCTCATCATGAGCGACGAGATTTACGAGCACCTGCTTTACGATGGCGCGGTTCACAAGAGCGTCGCCAGTTTTTCGCCGGCACATCAGGAACACACCATCATCGTTCACGGTCTGGCGAAGGCATATTCGATGACCGGCTGGCGGCTGGGCTTTCTCGCCGCGCCGGAGCCGATTGCCAAGGCGATTGACGCCGTGCAAAGCCACAGCACGAGCAACCCGACTTCCTTTGCGCAAAAAGGCGGCGTGGCCGCGCTCACCGGCCCGCAGGATCATCTGCCCGTCTGGCTCGCGGAATACGACAAGCGCCGCCGCTACGCGCACGCGAAGCTCAACAGCATTCCCGGCATCACCTGCGTGAATGCGAAAGGCGCGTTTTATCTGTTCCCGAACATTTCCAAGACCGGCCTCAAGTCCGCCGAGTTCTGCGCGAAGCTGCTGGAGCAGGAAAAAGTCGCCGCAGTGCCCGGCATCGCGTTTGGCGCGGACGACTACATCCGCCTGAGCTACGCCACCAGCATGGCCAACATCGAGAAGGGGCTGGACAGGATTGATAAGTTCTGCCGGACGCTGGTGAATTAGACAAAATCCACACTCCGCAATCTCCATTCCGCAATTGAGCGGCTCTTTCCCTGTATTCAGTTTGGGATGGGCGAGAAAACAATTTGCACTTGCCCAAATCCCATTTCCGGCGACAATTGCATTATGATAACGACGGTCGAGGCCATTTACGAACACGGCAAACTCCTTTTGCCCGCGCCGTTGTCGCTGCCGGAAAAATCCCATGTCCGCGTGACCATTGAATCCGACATGGAGCGCGAGGCATGGCTGACACTTTCGGAGGAAAAATTGTTGAAGACCTGGAGCAACCCTGACGACGACGTTTTCAATGAATTGCTCGCGAAATGATGTCGTTCTCCTTCCGATACCGTTCACGGATTTGAGCAGCCGCAAAGTTCGTCCGGCCATCGTCGTTGGCCGCAACGGTGCGGATTTGTTTCTGGCTCCCATTTCATCGGTTCTGGCCAACACGGATTTTCCCCTGGCGGAATGGCGGACGGCCGGACTAAACGTGCCTTCCGGCATCAAAGCGCAACTCGCCACCGTTGAAGAAAGACTCGTGGTAAAAATTGTCGGGAAACTGGCAACTGCCGATTTGCAATTGTTAAATCAACGCCTGCGAACGTGGTTGAATTTGTAATTCCGAATGCCGCAGGGGCGACAGGGCGCGGGGCTCGCCCTGTGAAATACGGCGGAGACGATGGGAAGCCTTGGCGCGGGGCATTATTTCACAGGACGAGGCGCACGATGCTGGGCGTTGCCGGAGAGCCGGACGGCTGGTTCACCTGACGACGGCACTTCGTGCTTTTCGAAAACAGTTTGGAGGATTCGGAATGCTCAACACGCAATCCAATTACTTTCGAGTTTTTCCTGAAGGCTAAGGCGGCATCCCGATGTCTTTTGTGATCCGCTCGGCGGCGGCGGGGTCAACCCATTTCACGAGGGCGATGAAGTTGAGGAGCGCGGGGCTGTCGGCCTTGACCTTGAACATGTTTCGCAGCGCGTGGACGACCTTGGCGTAGGTGGCGGCGTATTTTTCGTGCGTGAGCCGGACGGCGTAGGATTCCAGGACGGCGCGCGCCACGGGGTCGGTCTCGCCGCCGGGCAGGTAGGGCAGCAGGCAGAAGACGCGCACGAGCAGCATGGGGTCGGACTCGGTGAGGATGACCCAGCTTTGCTTGACCTCGGTGTCGTCGTATTTGGCGTGGAGCTGGCGGCGGATGGCCTCGGTGATCTCGGCGGGGGTGGCGCGGCTGCCGATGAGTTCGCGGATGATGTCCCACGCGCTCATCTGGGTCTTGTCCGAGGGGCCGCCGGACTCGAACTTGGCGGGGAGTTCCGGCAGGCCCAGTTCCTTGATGAGTTCCTTGACGAGCGCCTCGCAATCTTCGCGGCGCAGGCGGTCGGAGTTGAGGATGGCGCGCACGACGGTTTTCTGCGCGTCGGTGTTGACGAGCCGGAGGATCGCGGCGAGCGGCGCGGACGACCGGGTCTTTGTGTCCGACAGGAGATGCTTCACAAATTCCGCCGTGACCGGGTCGTGCTCGGCGATGATGGCGGAGCGGAAGGTCAGCACGAAGCGCAGCGTGCGCGCCACGCCGCCGCCCTTGCCGAAATTGTTGACGACGGACTGCCGGTAATCGGCGTTGAGGACGAAGGCCAGCAATTCCTCCGCCTGCTTGATCAGATTTTCATCCAGCGCGTCCGTCTCGCCGGTGACGACGAGCTGTTCCACGAGCGGCGGCAGGCGCTGTGCGAAAATCACGTCCGGCGATTCCGTGCTGGGATTTTCGTAGTAGTTCAGCAGTTCCAAAATGAACGAGAGCTTCAGGAACGCGGATTTCTGCGCGCGCGAGGCGCGGCTGTGCTGGATTTTTTTGTGCAGCGCGGCCAGCTCCGCGTGCTTGGCGGGAACGACGTTTGGATTTTGCTTGAGCAGCGTTTCAAAATCGTTTCTGAAGCCGAGCATGATCTCCTCCGGCTTGGGGCGCGGATTGAACTTGGCATCCGTCGTCAAATCCTTGAAAAAAAACAGCGCCTCCTCGCCGAAATCCTTGATGATCTGCTCGCGCGCGACCTGTCCCTTCACAAAGCTGCGGCTCGCGCGGACGGCGGCCGGGGCGAAAAAAGTCTGCGGCTTGACGGCCAGCTCCCGGAGCAACGCCGGGTCGAGCGGCGAATCGAGCTTGATCAATTCCTCGACCAGCGGCTTGATGGAGGCCGTCAGGTCGCGCTTCGCCTTGTCCAGCGCCTTGAGGATGGCGGGCTGGAGGAGGTTTTCCTCGTTCTTGCCGTTGACGAGCGCGGCGCTGACGTCGTTGACCGCCGTGCTGTGCTCCACCAGCCGCGAGACGATCACGCCCACGTCGTTGATCGGCATCTTCGTCGCGAGCGTGGTGATGAGGTTGACGAGTTCGCCGTGGGATTTTTTGCGGTGCTCCACGACGCGTTCCAGCAGGGAGCGCAGCGCCTTGTTTTCGGCCTCCAGCGCGTGGCATTCGGATTCCGACTGCCGCACCCGCAACGTGAGGTCGCCCCAATTGCGCTGGATTTCTTCCAGCGAAGGCAGCGGGGCGTCGGGTTTGTCCGATTGCGGCATGACGTAACTTTATCCAAAGGCGCGGTTCTTGCCATCCCTTTTTTCCAAATGAAGGCGCAAATGACTTTTCTACCTCATCCTCATGCTCATCCTCATCGTCAGTTGGCGGGTTTTTTGAGGATGAGGATGAGGATGACGACAAGGATGATTCGACCCCGGTGAATTGTCAGACAGGCTTTTACACTTCCATCGGCTGATGCAGTTCCTTCTTTTCTTCTTCCGACTGGTTCGCCACAGCCTCGTTGCGCAATTCCTCCAGCGGGCGGAACCGGTCGGCACGAAAACCGCGTTCCAGCGCCGACTTGGAATCGGCATTCGGATTGACGAGGCCGATGAGCAGCACCGACACGTCGCCTTCCAGCGTCAGGTTGATGCCCAGCCGGATGTCGCGCACGACGTAGGTGGAATCCTTCACCGGCAATGCGTCGTAAAGCTTGCTGATATCCGGCGGGAACTTGTCATCCACGCAAACCACCTTGTCACCAATGCCGTAATTGAGCATGGCGCATTATTCCATTTGCGCGGATTAAAATCAACGGCGCTCACGGAGCGACGCGACCTGATCATGATGGAAGGCGGATGCAGCCCCCAAATGCACGCGGCGTCTTTGCCTGCTGAAAAAATCTCCGCGGCATTAAGGCCATTCCGGCCGTCCGCTTTGTTCTGGAAGCAGTCCCCTTGTGAAAGTTTCCCTCGCCCGGTTCTTCGACATTTATTGTGGGCAAGGCTGTTTCCGGGACATTCAGGCGGTCGCGGAGCGACTGTGGAAATTAGCCAGACACGCCAGTGTCTGGTCACACCGCGCGAAGGCATTCGTCCTGAAAGGACGATGGAATAATGCATGATGCATGCAAGCTTCATTCCAACGTCCTTTCAGGACGCGTTCCATTCCGCCGCGATACCAGACACTTCGTATCTGGCTAATGTCCGGTTGTGCCTTCGGCACGAAGGCGCACAGCCGCTCCGCCATGAAGAATGTCTTGCCCGTTAAAACCATCGTCGCTCCTCTCTTCATCCGTAAAAGGCATCAGTCCACCCGTTCAACTTTAAGTTGAAAATGACTTCTTCACGGCGCGGATAATCCTGTTAGGGTCGTTGCAGATTCAATTTTGCACACCATGAAAACTCTGGCATCCAACTCGCGCGACTCCGGCGGCATCGTCCGATGCTCCGGCGGCGCGGGCGCTTCCAGATTACACACCACAACTTCCTGTCACCGCGTCGCGCCGACTGGATTGCACACCGCGACACCATTTCTACACACCGTAACTCCAAGTTCACACACCGTGACTTCATTTTTACACACGGAAAAATCATTTCCACACACGGGGAAACCATTTCCACACACGGAGAAACGATTTCTACGCATGTGGAATCCATTTCTACACACCGTGAATTCATTTCTACACACCGTGAATTCATTTCTACACACCGTGAATTCATTTCTACACACCGAAACTTCATTTCTACACACCGAAACTTCATTTTCACACACCGAAACTTCATTTTCACACGCGGGGAAATCATTTTTACACACGGAGAATTTATTTCTACGCACGTGGAAATCATTTCCACACACCGGGAAATCATTTTTACACGCCGGAAAACCGCCCGGCGGCACCCTTTTGGCCCAATTACAGGCCAAAAACGGCCAAAACCGCGTGTTTTGCCGTTCCAACCACAACTGCTAAGACAAAGGAACTCTCATGAAAGGAAATTACGTTGAAGGCAATGTTCAGCTGTTCAAAAGCTGAACTGTGAAAGCCGTTAAATCCGCTTTTCATCCGCGTCGAGCATGTCCGCAAAACAACGGATGTCGTCGCGGTGGGCGATTCCGGCCTGCTCCTTGCGCATCTTGAGCCGTGCGATGGCCGCTTCGTCGCCGGGCAGCGGGCGGCTCAAAACGTCCTGCCAGTGCGCGTCCTTTTCGGCGGCGGTGCGCTTCACGTTCTGCCTCACCCAGTCGCAGACCTGTCCGTCGGTGATGGAATTTTTCACGACCGCGACGAATTGTTCGTGCGTCAATCCGGCGGCCTTGAGCCAGAAGCCGTCAAAAGCCTTGCCAAGATTTTCCTGATAGTCGGCGTGCAGTTTGCCGGCAAGGTGCAGGCGGATTTTGTCAACGTAGCGCGGCAGGTAATGCCAGCCGTCCATGGTTTCGCGCGGGCTGCGCGGGTAAATGAGTTCGCTCATGGGGGAAATCATCCCTTAACGCGTGAAAAAATCAACCACGGATAAACACGGATGGACACGGATTAAAAATGAAACGCAAAGGCGCAGAGAACGCAAAAAATCGCGGAGAAGAATTTTTCGGCAAAGCTCCACGTGCTCTGCGCCTCTGTGCTTTTCCAATCCGTGTTTATCCCTGCCCATCCGTGGTTAAATAATCCGGTTGGCATTTTCCCCGCGCGCTTCCATCTTCAGTGCATGAAACGATTTGATTTCGACGTGGCGGTCATCGGCGGCGGCAGCGGCGGTTACGCGGCGGCGCGAACGGCGGCGGGCGCGGGTTTGAAAACCGTGGTGATCGAAGGCGGCGCGGAGGTCGGCGGGCTGTGCATCCTGCGCGGCTGCATGCCGACCAAGGCGCTGCTCTACGCGGCGGAGGTGAAGCACCTTGCCGAGCACGCAGAAACGTGGGGCGTGCGCGCCGGGAAGGTTTCGTTCGATTTCGCCAAAGTCATGGCGCGGAAAAATGCGCAGATAAAAGATTTTGCTGATTATCGCGTGCGGCAGCTCAACGCGGGAAAATTCAAGTTCATCCGCGCCAGCGCAAAATTTCTGGACGCGCACACGGTGGAACTAACAACCCCTCGCCCGGCCTCCGGCCACCCTCTCCCCATCCGATGGGGTGAGGGGCGGCGTGAGGGGCGGGCGCGAAACCTCACCGCCCGCCATTTCGTCATCGCCACCGGCTCGCACGTCGCGCCCGCGCCGCTGCCGCAATTGCACGACGCCGGATTCATCACGAGCGACGACGCGCTGGCGCTGAAAAAACTGCCGAAGTCGCTCATCATCCTCGGCGGCGGCGCGATTGCGTGCGAGTTCGCGCAGTTCTTCGCGCGCTTCGGCGTCAAGGTCGCG
>Ga0181529_10003276_pt1 | contig 18578 bp, 11 predicted proteins | sample PEATcosm2014_Bin_36_FD_119763 | JGI IMG/M metagenome (GOLD analysis project Ga0181529, IMG submission 119763) | Peatland microbial communities from MTU Mesocosm Facility, Houghton, MI, USA - PEATcosm2014_Bin10_30_metaG | ecosystem: Environmental > Terrestrial > Soil > Wetlands > Peat | place... | reverse complement strand
TGGTACGCTTGGAAGGTGCCGGCAAATGGCAGTGGGAGATCGAGCGGGAGAGGGATTTGCTCGCGGAGACGAAAACGGAAAAAGTCACGGCCGCGTGACGAAAGAATAAAAGAATCCTTGCCGATAGTGGAATTTTTGCGGAGAACATAAATGTACGAGCGATTTACTGACCGCGCCCGGAAGGTCATGCAGTTGGCCAACCAAGAGGCCCAGCGGTTCAATCACGAATACATCGGCACCGAGCACATCCTCTTGGGTCTGATCAAAGAGGGAAGCGGGGTGGCCGCCAACGTGCTGAAGAACCTGGACGTCGATCTGCGCAAAATCCGCCTCGAAGTCGAGAAGCTGGTGCAGAGCGGGCCCGACATGGTGACCATGGGCAAGCTGCCGCAGACGCCCCGCGCGAAGAAAGTGATCGAATACTCGATGGAGGAAGCCCGCATCCTCAATCACAACTATGTCGGCACCGAGCACATCCTGCTGGGACTGCTGCGTGAGCAAGAGGGGGTGGCCGCCCAGGTCTTGATGAACCTCGGCTTGAAGCTGGAAGAAGTCCGCGAAGAGGTGCTGAACCTGCTGGGCCACGGCATGGAAGGCGCGGAAGGCTCGGAGCGGCCCGGCGGTTTGCCCGGGGCTCCCACCGGCGAAGCGCCTCGCGCCGGCAAGTCGAAGACGCCGGCCCTGGACAGCTTTGGCCGCGACCTGACGGAATTAGCTCGGCAAAACAAGCTCGACCCGGTGATCGGCCGCGAGAAGGAAATCGAGCGCACCATGCAGATCCTCAGCCGCCGGACGAAGAACAACCCGGTGTTGCTGGGCGAGGCGGGCGTGGGCAAGACGGCCATCGTCGAAGGATTCGCCCAGCGCGTCGTCGAAGGAAACGTCCCCGAGTTGCTCCTCGATCGCCGCATCGTGGTGCTCGACCTGGCCATGATGGTCGCCGGCACGAAGTACCGCGGCCAATTCGAAGAGCGCATCAAGGCGGTGATGAATGAGGTCCGCCGCGCAAAGAACACGATTCTGTTCATCGACGAATTGCACACCCTGGTAGGGGCCGGCGGCGCCGAAGGGGCCATCGACGCCAGCAACGTGCTCAAGCCGGCCCTCAGCCGCGGCGAAATCCAGTGCATCGGGGCCACGACCCTCGACGAGTATCGCAAATATATCGAGAAAGACAGCGCCTTGGATCGCCGCTTCCAAGTGGTGATGGTCGAGCCGTCGACCAAGAGCGAGGCGGTCGAGATCCTCAAGGGGCTCCGCGACCGCTACGAACAGCACCACCACGTGCGAATCACCGACGACGCCGTCGAGGCGGCCGTCGAACTGTCGGGCCGCTACATTACCGGGCGCTGCCTGCCCGATAAGGCCATCGACGTGATCGACGAGGCCGGCGCCCGCGTGCATCTGAAGTCGATGACCCGTCCGCCCGACCTGAAAGACATCGACGAGGAGGTCGAGAAGCTCAATAAGGAAAAGGAAGAGGCGGTAGCCAACCAGGACTTCGAGAAGGCGGCCGCGCTGCGGGATCAGGCCGACAAGCTCAAGAAGAAGAAGCAGACGATCACGCACGAATGGCGAGAGAAATCGCGCGAGACCGACGGCGTGGTCGACGAGGACGTAATCGCGGAGGTGGTCTCGAAAATCACCGGCGTGCCGTTGACCCGCTTGAGCACCGAGGATTCGGCGCGCTTGATGCGCATGGAGGAGGAGTTGCACAAGCGCGTGGTGAGCCAGGACGAGGCGATCAAGTCGATATCGAAGGCGGTGCGCCGCAGCCGCAGCGGCTTGAAAGACCCCAAGCGGCCCACCGGCTGCTTCGTTTTCGCCGGGCCCACCGGCGTGGGCAAGACCTTGCTGGCCAAGGCCCTGGCCGAGTTCATGTTCGGCGATGCCGACGCCCTGGTGCAGATCGACATGAGCGAGTACATGGAGAAGCACAACGTCAGCCGGCTGATCGGAGCGCCGCCGGGCTACGTGGGTTATGAGGAAGGCGGCCAACTGACCGAGAAAATCCGCCGCCGTCCCTATGCGGTGGTCCTGTTGGATGAAATCGAGAAGGCCCATCCCGACGTCTTCAACATGCTGTTGCAAGTGATGGAAGAGGGCCGGCTGACCGATAGCTTCGGCCGCAACGTCGACTTCCGCAACGCGATCCTCATCATGACCACCAACGCGGGCGCCGAAGCGATCAAGAACGAATCGTCCTTTGGTTTCCAGAAACCCGACGACGACGCTTCGTACGAAAGCATGAAGTCGCGGGTGCAGGAGCAGATCGAAAAGGTCTTCCGGCCCGAATTCCTCAACCGCGTGGACGACGTCATCGTCTTCCGCCACCTGACTCAGGACGACTTGGGCGACGTGATCGAGATGGAACTGCGCAAGGTCCGCGAGCGTTTGTCCGAACGCGGCATCAAGCTGATTTTGACGCCCCCGGCAAAGGTGTTCCTCATCAAGAAGGGGAGCAACCTCGATTTCGGTGCCCGGCCTCTGCGTCGGGCCATCGAAAACTTCGTCGAAGATCCGCTCTCCGAGGAACTCCTCAAGGGCGAGTTCAAAGGCATCGACACGATCAACATCGAGGTCAAGGAAGTGGGCGATAAGAAGCAGCTCATTTTCCGCGGCACGACGGGGGAAGTACCGGCCGAGCCCCAGCCCGTTGGCGCCGGCGCCGGCGAAAGCAGCGCCACGCCGTAACCGGGCTCCTCCAGTTGATCGCATATCGCGTTGAAAACACTACCCCAGCCCCCACCGCGGGATGGGATAGCGTCCGCTAATCGCTCTAAATTGCTCCGGGGCGGGTCATTACGCGGCCTCGTCGGTGCGCCGCGATTGCCGGCATATCTTACACCAACTGCCCATCCGTCCCGGTCAAGCAGGCCCCGACAACCGTTAAAGTTTACTCAAGCCGCAAGGCTTGGACGACGAAATAAGGACGGAAGGGCCTTAGCGCGAACCGCAGAGGTGATCCGGGCGTACGTCGCGGACGAACTGCGTTTGCGGGAAATTCGCGTCCGGGCGGCCTAAAATGCTTACAAGAAGCAGCCAACGGCTGCTCGCTTTCTCCAATCCGTTCCATGGCCACCGTCTCTCACATCCCGACTGACCAAGGCTTCCTGGCCAGGCCGCTGCTGGCCATGGTTCGTTGGATCGCGGAACTGGGTGACTTAGTCATGGATTGGGTCATCGGCGTGGGAAACATCTCAGTGTTTTCGCTGCAGACGTTTGGCTGGATGTGCGCCCGGTTGCCACGCCGCGAGACGCTCATTCCCGCCTTCTACCAGATCGGCGTGTTGAGCTTGCCGGTGGTGGCCCTGACCGGCACCTTTATCGGCATGGTGCTGGTGGAGCAAAGCTACGTGCAGTTTCGCAACTTGCACTTGGAAGCCAAATTGGGGGCGGTCATCAACCTGTCGCTGGTCCGCGAACTGGGCCCCGTGCTGGCCGCCACGATGCTCGCCGGCCGCGTGGGCAGCGCCATGGCCGCCGAACTGGGCACCATGCGCGTCACCGAGCAGATCGACGCCTTGACCACCATGGGCGCCAACCCCATTCATTACTTAGTGGTGCCGCGATTCCTCGGCTGCCTGCTGCTGATTCCGGCTTTGACGATCATGGCCGACTTCATGGGCGTGGTCGGAGCGATGTTTTACGCCGTGATGCTGCGGGGGATCGATTTCCATCATTACCTGGAGAACTCGCAACACTTCGTGGGCTATTTCGACATGTTCGCCGGCGTGTTCAAAAGCCTGTTTTTTGGCGCCGCCATTGCCCTGATCGCCTGTTATCGCGGTTTCCATTGCGATCCGGGCGCCGAGGGCGTGGGCCGCGCCGCCACAGCGGCCTTCGTGTATTCGTTCGTGATGATCTTGTTGCTCGACTTGTTGTTGGGCATCGCCCTAAATGGGGTCTACTTCAGCTTGTGGCCCGAAGCGCCAAAACTGTTCTGATGAGATTAAGAAACCATGGTCAGCGCTTCCAGCGAAACACGTGATCCGCAGCGCCCGTTGGTCCAACTGGAGGGGGTGGGCATCGATTTCGGGCGGCAGCCCGTGCTCCGCGACATCAACCTGGCCATTCCCCAGGGCCAGACGCTGGCCATCATCGGCGAGAGCGGCTGCGGCAAAACCGTATTGTTGAAGACGATTATCGGGCTGCTGCGTCCGGTCCGCGGCACGGTCCATTTCGATGGCCGGGATCTGGCCAAGCTCGGCGAGCGGGAGTTGACGCGGCAGCGGATTCGCTTTGGTTTCCTCTTCCAGCAAGCGGCCTTGTTCGACAGCATGACGATCTCCCAAAATGTCGCCTTCCCCTTGCGGCAGCACACCCGCAAGACCACGGAGGAAATCCGGCAGGTGATCTTGGCTCGGCTGGCCGAAGTGGGGCTGCCGGAGGATATTTTGGCGAAGAAACCGGCCGAACTTTCCGGCGGCATGCGAAAACGGGTGGGACTGGCCCGGGCGCTGGCCTTGGAGCCCGAAATTATCCTCTACGACGAGCCCACCACCGGCTTGGATCCGATCATGAGCGACGTGATCAACGAGTTGATCCTCAGCACCCGCCGCCAGCACCCCGTGACGAGCATTGTGGTCACCCACGACATGCGAACGGCGCAGAAGGTGGCCGACCGCGTGATGATGCTCTATCCGGTGACGCGCTTGCGACCCGACGAGCCGCAGATCCTCTACGACGGCCCGCCCGATCACATCGAACGCGCCGCCGACAGCCGGGTATCGCAGTTCGTCCGCGGGGAAGCCGGTGAACGGCTCATGGAGATGCGGCAACACAACGGAAGGTGAGTTATGGACGAACGCGGGATGCAGTTCCGGGTGGGCGTGGTGTTTCTCGCCACCGTGCTCTTTATCCTCATTTTGCTGACCCTGTTCGGCGGACTGCCGGACGTCATCGGCCATTACTATTCGATCCAGATGCGTTTCGACTCGGCCGCCGGAGTATCCGAGTACACGCCGGTGCGAAAGAGCGGCATCGTGATCGGCCGCGTCACCGACGTGCAACTGACCGACGCCGATACCAAAGTGCTCGTGACCGCCAAGATCCAGTCGGACAAGAAAATCTACCGGAACGAGGTCCCCTACATCACGCACGACTTGCTGGGCGGCGACACGGCCATTTCTTTCCTTCGCAACCCCCAGTTGGCGGCGGGCGAACCGTACGCCGCGGGCGCAAAGTTGGAAGGCCACATATCAGAAGATCCCACCGGCATCAAGAAGGCCCTGGAGGCGGCCTTGGAAAAACCCATCAACACCGTCAACAGCACCGGCGAAGCCTTGACCGCCGCTAGCAAGAAACTGGGCGAGGCCGCCCAGCGAATCGAGGAAATCTTCGATCCCGAAACTCAGAAAAACGCGAAGGACGTGCTCCGCGACGCCGCGAAGTCGCTGAAAACCATCCAAGGCGCACTCGGCGAGGAAGCAGACCGACAGAAACTCACCGACGCCATAAGGAAGCTTCCCGCAACGTTCGACAACATGAACAAAACCTTCGAGCGTACCGATCAAATGCTAAGCCAATTCACCCAACGCTCGTCCGCTGATGGCAAAACCCCGGTCGAACGCATGGTGGGCACGATCGAACTGACCGAGCGGACGCTGCGCAAGTTTAGCGAGCCGGCCCACGAGGGTGAGTTGGCCCCCACCGATCAGATCGCCAAGGCCATGGAAAACCTCAATGACATTACCAGTCTCATCCGCACGATTGTCTCGCGGATCGACCAAGGCCAAGGATCGCTGGGGGCGCTGATGAACGACCGCCAGTTGTACGACCGGCTCAATCACGCGGCGAAGAACATCGAGGAGGTGAGCCAGAAACTCAAGCCGATCGTGGACGACGCACGCGTCTTTTCCGACAAGATCGCCCGCCATCCCGGGGTCATCGTCCGCGACGCCGTGAAACCGGGGATAGGGCTTAAGTAAAAAGCGGAAGATAGGGCGATCTATTATCCACGAAGGACACGAAGGGCGCTAAGAAATCTTCTTGACCTTCGTGTTCTTCGTGACCTTCCTGGATAGCTCGTTTCCTTCCGTTTTTCGCTTTCCTCCTCCCGCTCCCCGCTTTCTCCAAACCGCCTTCTCCCTTATACTTAGGGGATGATGCGTAGCTGCCGAGCTTATTGGTTGACAGGGATGTCTTTCGCCTGCGGGATTTTTTGGGCCAGCGGCGCCGGCCCACTTTTGGCCCAACCAGTCGGCGCGATCGCCGCCAGCCAGTTCGAGTTGGCCGAGACCGTCCAGGTAGATCAGGTCGACCACGCCGTGCTCGCACAATGGGAGCGTGCAAAAGCCCTGTTGGCCGACCGCCAGTGGGACGAAGCTCTGGAAATCCTCGGCCAACTGGCCGAATCGCCGGAAGGAAAACTGCTGGCCGTTACCAACCGCCGCTATGTAAGCCTGCGGGCGTGGTGTCAGTTGCAGTTGGCCGCCCTGCCGCCCGAAGCTTTGAAGCTGTATCGCAAACGCGTCGATCCGGTCGCCCAAAAGTGGTACCAGCAAGGCCTGACCGAGCGCGACCGCCGGTTGTTGCAAAAGATCGTCGACCAAGCCTTTGCCAGCCGGTATGGCGACAAGGCACTCATGGCGTTGGGCGAGATGGCGCTGGAGGCGGGCGATTTTTCCGCCGCGCGATGGTACTGGGAGCGGATTGTGCCCAACGCCTCGCCAGCCGGAACGTCTCAGACGTGGCCCGGCTACCCGGATACGGATCTCGATCTGGCGACCGTGCGTGCCCGGCTGGTGCTGGTGTCGATCCTCGGAGGGGCGGAGAAAATGGGGATAAGTCCAATTTCCCGGAACGGCTCGCCGGCTGCGGGACAAAAATGGGACTTATCCCCATTTTCTGCCCGCGCGCGGCAGGAGTTGGTGGAGTTCGTCCGCCTGCACCCCGATGCGAAGGGACGGCTAGGCGGCCGCGAAGGTAAATATGCCGATCTCTTGCGGACGTTGCTGGCCGAAAGCGTCGCTTGGCCGACGGCGGCTTCCGATCCGAACTGGGTCACGTTTGCCGGCAACGTGGAGCGAAATCGGATCGCCTCGCGGCTGGCAGATGTGGGCGCCGTTTCATGGCGGATTCCGCTGCGCCCCACTGCGGCCGCCTCCGACCGCCTGTTCGAGCCAAGAACGGCGAGTGAAAACCCCCGCGAGCCGCTTAGTTTCCATCCCTGCAGATCGGCAACATGGTGCTGGTCAACGACAGTGGGCGAATACTGGCTCTCCGTGTGGATAATGGCCAGCCGCTTTGGGGCCGGGCGGCGATCTACGAAAGCCAGATCTCCGGCCTGGTGCCGCCGCCGCTGCCACTTGACATGCTCGGCACGCCCCGTTTTACCATGACCTGCTTTCACGACAAGCTTTTCGCCCGCATGGGCTCGCCCGTCAGCGGCCAGCCCCAAAACGCAACCACTCCCGTCCAGCCCGGCTGCCTGGTATGTCTGGATTTGGCGGCGGAGGGTCGGCTCGCCTGGAAGATCAGTCCGGAAGAGGGTTGGGCCTTCGAAGGCTCTCCGGTGGCCGACGCCCGGGGGGTTTACCTGGCCATGCGGCGTCAGGACATTCGGCCGCAGGTGTTTGTGGCCTGTTTCGACGCCGACACGGGACGGCTGCGCTGGCGGCGGTTCATCTGCGGCGCGGAGACGCCCGCACGCGGCATCTTTTTTGAAAGCACGCATCACCTGCTGACCCTTTCCGGCGACACCCTCTACTACAACACCAATCTGGGCGCCGTGGCCGCGGTGCGGGCCGACGACGGCTATCCGTTGTGGGTCAGCCTCTACCCTCGCGCACGGCGCGGTGATCTGGCCAAGCTGGCGCCCCACTGGCGGCGTGAGTTGAACCCCTGCGTGCTCGATAACGGCACGCTTCTGGTCGCACCGGCCGACAGCCCCCGCATTTTCGCCTTCGACGCCGCCACCGGCCAGGCACTCTGGCAAACCGGCAGCGAGGTGGAAGACGTGGACCATTTGCTAGGCGTGGCCGGCGAGTGGCTGATCGCCGGCGGTCGAAAACTCTATTGGATCGGGCTGAAGGACGGAGACCGCGGCCGGGTGAAGCACGTGTGGCCCGCCGGAACCGACCAACCGCCCGGCTACGGCCGCGGCGTGCTGGCCGGCGCGAGCGTCCTCTGGCCGACGCGCGACAAGCTTTACCTTTTCGATCAGCAGACGGCCCAGCCGCAAAAGGTCATCGACCTTCGCGCCCGCGGCGCCGCCGGCGGCAACCTGCTGCCGGCGGGCGGGCAATTGCTGATCGCCACGGAAACCGAGTTGATCGCGATCGGATCCCACGGCCGCAGCGTGCCCCCTGCGGCGCCGCCGCTGGCGGTCGCGGCTTTTTTTGAGCATCTAACAAAAAGGGGACTGGCTCCGAGCACGAATCACCAGTTCTTGCCAACAACTATGTTTGCGAGGTGCCCGTCCCCCTTTTTGTTAGACGCTTCTACCGCAGCACAAGCCAACGAGTGATCCATGCCTGAACACGACGATCTGCAAGCGGTCCAAGAACTAAACGACGCCTTTCGACTAATCACGCAGCGGCTGGCCCAAGTGATTGTCGGCCAGCAGCGGGTGATCGAGGAGTTGCTCGTGGCGATGTTCGCCCGCGGCCACTGCCTGCTGGTGGGCGTGCCGGGGTTGGCCAAGACGCTGATGATTCGCACGCTGGCCGACGCCCTTTCCTTGGAATTCCGCCGCATCCAATTCACACCCGACCTGATGCCCTCCGACATCACCGGCACGGAGGTGATCCAAGAGGACCGACAATCCGGCAGCCGCGAGTTCCGTTTCCTGCCGGGCCCGATCTTCGGCAACATCATCCTCGCCGACGAAATCAACCGCACGCCGCCCAAAACCCAGGCGGCCCTGCTCGAAGCCATGCAGGAGTATCAGATCACCGCCGGCGGGCGGCGGCACCAGCTCGGCCAGCCGTTTTTCGTGCTGGCCACGCAGAATCCCATCGAGCACGAGGGCACCTACCCGCTGCCCGAGGCCCAGCTCGACCGCTTCATGTTCAACACCTACGTCGACTATCCGGAGGAAGAAGAGGAGTTCGACATCGTACGGCGGACCACGACCGACATCACGGTGACGGTTACGCCGGCCCTCTCGGGCGAGCGGATTCTGGAGCTGCAGAAGATCGTGCGTCGCGTGCCGGTGGCCGACCACGTGGTCCGCTATGCCATGAAATTGGTGCGTCTGACGCGGCCACGGTCCTCGGCGGCCGCCAAACGCGACGACGTGCCGCAGTTCATTCACGACTACGTGAGTTGGGGCGCCGGACCGCGGGCGAGTCAATTCCTGGTGTTGGGGGCGAAAGCCCGGGCCGTGTTGCACGGCCGCTTTTGTGCCGGTATCGAAGACGTCCGGGCCGTGGCGCTTCCTGTTCTCCGCCATCGCATCGTCACCAACTTCAACGCCGAGGCCGAAGGGATTAAGCCCGAGGATCTCGTTGAGCGGTTGCTCGATGCCCTGGGGAATGGTGATACGGCGGCGGAGAAGCTGTCGCCGGTGCTCAGGAGGGAAGGGGGGCGAGGGACCGGGGACGGGGGACGTGTTTAGCCGCGTTCACGCGGCGCCGATCGTAGTTTATTGAGTTTCCGGACAAAAAATGCGGTTCCCTCTCCCGGCGGGAGAGGGGAGAGTTGGTGACCCGTGGAAAACGCCCATCAATTACTCGACTCGCGGATGCTCGCCCGGCTGCAAGGCTTGCCGCTGCGCGCCCGGTCGACCGTCGAGGGCTACCTGTCGGGCGTTCACCGCAGCCCCTTCCACGGTTTCTCGATCGAGTTCGCCGAGCACCGCGAGTACGCCCCCGGCGACGACCTTCGTTATCTCGATTGGAAAGTTTTTGGACGAACCGACAAGTATTACCTGAAGCAGTTCGAGGACGAAACGAACCTGGTCTGCCATCTGCTGCTGGATACCAGCGAAAGCATGCGCTACCGCAGCGCCGCCGCGCCGCTGTCGAAGCTGGACTACGCCCGACGGGCCGCCGCGACGCTGGCCTACCTGGTGCTCCATCAACAGGACAGCGTGGGACTGGTCGCCTTCGACAGCGAAATCCGCTCCTTGGTCCGCGCCAGCAGCAATCCCTCGCACTTGAAGCAAATCCTGCACGTCATGGAAGGAGCCTCGGCCGAGCGCAAAACGTCGCTCGGGCCGATCTTTCACGACCTGGCCGAGCGGCTGAAGAAGCGGGGAATCGTCATCGTCTTCAGCGATCTGTTTGATGACGTCGAGGCGTTGCTGGCCGGATTGAAACACCTGCGGCATCGACGGCACGAGGTGATTGTGATGCACGTGCTCGATCCGGCCGAAATGGATTTTCCCTTCGAACGGATCACGTTGTTTCGCGGTTTGGAGCAACTGCCCGACGTGCTGGCGGAGCCGCGGGCACTGCGCAAGGCCTATCTGGCCGAGTTCGGCCGCTATCTGCGCAAGCTCCAAGCCGGCTGCCGGGCCCAGGCCATCGATTACGTTCCCATGCGGACGGATCAACCGCTGGAGGTGGTGTTGTCGAGGTATTTGGCGTCGCGATGACGCGTCCCTAATCTCAGATCTCAAATCCCTGCCCCCCATGCCTCCGCCCCTTTTTGCCTTCGGAATCGCTAACCTGTCGATGCTCGGCTGGTTGGCGGCGGCGGCGGCGCCGATCCTGATCCATTTGTGGAGTCGGCGGAAGTATCGCGAGATGTCGTGGGCGGCCATGGAATACCTGCTGGCGGCCGCCCGGCAGCAGTCGCGCCGACTGCGCGTCGAGCAGTGGCTCTTGCTGGCGCTCCGTACGTTGCTGGTCGTGCTGATCGTGCTGGCCGTGGCCGAACCCTACGTGGAGCGGACCGGCTTCGCATCGAGTTCAACCGGACACACGCATCGCGTGCTGGTGCTGGACGGTTCTTACTCGATGGCCTATCAGCCGACCGATCAGACGCGATTCGATCGGGCCAAACAGATGGCCCGGCAAATGGTCGAAGAAAGCCCCCAGGGCGACGCCTTCACCCTGGTATTGATGTCGTCGCCGCCACGGGTGGTGGTGGGCAGGCCGGCCGTGGAACCGAGCGAAATCCTCCGCGAGATCGACGCCCTCCGGCTTTCACACGCGTCGGCCGATTTGCCGGCCACCGTGCGCGCGATCCGCCAGGTGGTGGACAACGCTCGGGGCGAGAATTTTCGGCTAGCCCGGCACGAAGTCTACTTCCTCACCGATTTGCAACGCTTGACCTGGGCGCCCAAGCTGTCCTCGGCCGCCGCGGCCGAGTTCCTCCGCCAGACCGACGAACTGAGCCAAGCGGCCACGTTGTCCTTGGTCGACCTCGGGCAGCCGGCGGCCGAAAACCTCGCGGTCACGGGGCTCCGCGCGTTGGATCCGCCTTGGATCGTCGACCGTAGCGTGCAACTGGAGGCCGAGCTGAAGAACTTCGGTCATCAAGCCCGGAGCCGTCAACTGGTGGAACTGTTCGTCGACGGGCGGCGCATCGAGCAGAAGCAGGTGAACATCGGTCCGGAGGCGACGGTCTCGGTGGCCTTTGCGTATCGTTTCGATTCCGCCGCCGATCATAGCATCGAGGTTCGCGCGGCCGGCGACGCCCTGGACGTCGACAACCACCGTTTCCTGGCCGTGCCGGTGCGGCAGACGGTCCGCGCGTTGTGCATCGACGGGCGGCCATCCGGCGGCTCGTTCCGTGGCGCGGCCGACTATCTGGCCGTGGCGCTTTCGCCCGAGGCTCAGCCAGCCAGCCGCGCGCTGGTGCAGGCCGAAGTGGTGCCGGAAAGTGCGATCATGGAGCGCAATTTGAGCCGCTATCCGTGCGTGCTGATGTGCAACGTGGCCCAGTTCACCGCTAGCGAAGCCCGCGTCTTGGACGCCTATCTCCGTAGCGGCGGCAACCTGGTCTTCTTTCTCGGCGATCAGGTATTGCCCGACCGTTACAACCGCGAGCTCGGCGCACCGGCGGTGGGTAGCGCCGGCGAGGACAGGGCAGCAATTCTCCCCTCTCCCTTTGGGAGAGGGGCAAGGGGTGAGGGCAAGGCATCGGTTCTCCCTTCCCGCCTCGAGAACAGGGCAGGGGGTGAGGGCAGGGCAGCGCGACCGCCCATCCTTCCCGCCCAACTCGGACGCATCGTCGAGCATCCGCAGTCGCGCCTCGATCCGCTGGGCTATCGGCATCCGATCGTGCAGCCCTTTCGCGGCCGCGGCGAGACCGCCCTGGTGACCACGCCGGTGCTGAAATATTACAAGTTGCGGATGCGTCCGGACTCCCGGGCGAAAACGGTCCTGGCACTGGCCAACGGTGATCCGTTGGTCGTCGAGCAGCCAGTGCATCGCGGCCGGGTGGTCTTGGTGGCCACCTCGGCCGATCCTTCCTGGACCTATATGCCGCTTTGCCCGAGCTTCGTGCCCTTGGTTCAGGAGATCGTGGCCTGGTGCGTGGGCGGACAGATCGAGCAGCGAAACCTGCTGGTGGGCGAACCCTTGAGCATCTCGCTCGCTCTGCCGGCCACCCAAGGGCCGGTGACTGTCCAATCGCCCGACGGCCGCAGCCGCACCGTCCAACTTCGTTCGAGCGCCGACGACGCCACGCTGAATTATACGGATACGGCGCAGAGCGGCATCTATGTCGCCCGGTTCGGCGCCCCGCTGAAGCGCGAGGAAGCCTTCGCCGTCAACGTGGACACGGTCGAGAGCGACCTCACGCAGATCGACCCCGAGGAATTGCAAAACGAGGTGTGGCCGGGCATTCCTTTCGTCCATCAAACGTCGTGGCTGGATTTTGCCGCCGCGGGGCCGGGCAGTCCCATCCGCAGCCGAAGCCGGCTGCACGTGGGTCTGCTCTACGCGGTGCTGGGACTATTGTTTGCAGAGACGTTCTTGGGTTGGAAAATGGGGCACGCTGATGGGTAATGCCGTCCCCAACTGGATCGAACGCCTGCTCGGCCTCAAGACCGAGGCCGGTGAAGGCACGGTCTGGGGCATCGAGTATGCCTGGGGCTGGGCACCTTGGGTGACGCTGCTGTTCGCCGCCTGCGCCGCGATCTTCGTGGTGGCCATCTATCTGCGCGATCACCGGCGCGACTCCCGGCCTTATCGCCTGATGCTGGCCGCGATGCGGCTCGTGCTAATCACCATTGCCCTGCTGATGATCGCGCAGGTCACCGTGTCGCTGAAACGGACCGGACTGCCCTGCGCGGCCGTGCTGATCGACGATTCGTTGAGCATGACCACGGTGGATCATTACGACGAAAAAGCCAGCAAAACCATCGCCGACCGGCTAAAACGGGCCCGCCTGGAGGGCGCCGAAGCCAGCCGCTGGAGTCTCGCCCAAACAGTGCTCACCGAAAACCGCGGGGCCTTGCTCCGTGGCATCGCCGACGGCCATCGGCTGCAAGTCTATTATCTCACCGGCGTCCGGCCTAGTCGGCGCGAAGATGTGGCCGGCATGGTGAAGGAAATACGCTCGGCTGCGCCCACCGGCGACCGCACACGGCTGGGCGCCGGCGTGCGGGCCGTGCTCGACGAGCTGCGCGGGACGGCCCCGGCCGGCCTGGTGTTGTTGACCGACGGCATCAATACCGACGGCCCGCCATTGGCCGACGCCGCGGAATATGCCCGCCGCCGCGGCGTGCCATTGTTCCCCATCGGGCTGGGCAGCCAACAGCCGCTCCGCGAGCTGAAGCTTTCCGACCTCTTGGTGGAGGACGTGGTTTTTGTCAACGACGTGGTCACCTTCGACTGCCGGCTGACGGCCAGCGGTTTCCAAGGGCAGAAGGTCGTTTTGTCGCTCCGGGAAAAGGGCAAACCGGCGGTGCTGGCCAAAACCGAAGTGGCCGTCGAGGCCGATGGTCAGCCGCAGTCGGTCCGCGTTCCGTTTCGTCCCACCCAGGTCGGCCGCTTCGAGTTCGTCGTCGAGGCTCAACCGCGGGAAGGCGAGCTGAAGACCGAACGCAACCGGCAATCGCGGATCGTCCAGGTGCGGAAGGAGAAAATTCGCGTCCTGCTGGTTCAGGCTTATCCCAATTTCGAGTTCCGTTATCTGCGCAACATGCTCCAGCGCGATGAGATGATCACGCTGCACACCGTGCTGCAAGAGGCCGATTTGGAACACGCCGAACAGGATGCCTCGGCCCTGCGGGTCTTCCCTTTGCGGCGTGAAGAGCTATTCGCCTACGACGTGGTGATCTTCGGCGACGTCAATCCGGCACTGCTCAGCGCGGCGGCCCTGCAAAATCTGGCCGACTTCGTCGATCAACCGGCCAAAGGGGGCGCCTTGGTCCTGATTGCCGGGCCGGTGTTCATGCCGGTGGCCTATCGCCAGACGCCGCTGGGCCGGCTGCTGCCTTTTGCTGCGGAGAATGTCCGTTCACCCGACCCGACGAAAGTGCTCAGCGAGGGGTTTGTCGTGCAGCCGACCGACATCGGCTTGGTCAGCCCTGCCATGCAATTGGGTGACACGCCCACCGAGACCCAGGAAATCTGGCACAATTTGGCGCCGTTGTATTGGCTCTTGGAGTTGCCCAATTTGAAGCCGGGCGTACGGGTCTTGGCCGAGCATCCCACGCGGCTCGGGCCCGACGGCCGGCACCTGCCGGTCATCTGTTTTCAATACGTGGGGGCGGGTAAGGTCCTGTTCCACGCCACCGACGAAACATGGCGCTGGCGTTATCGGTCGGGTGACGCCTATTTCGCCCGCTACTGGGTGCAAACGATCCGCTCTCTCTGTCGCTCCAAGCTGGCCGACGCGGGCCGCTCCGTGCTGCGTGCCACCGATCGCCGCGACTATGCCGAGGACGAACCGGTGCGGCTGCGGGCGCGATTCACCGACGAGCGGCTTGCTCCGGCTGAGGACAACGGGGTGACGGTCGTCGTGGAACGGTCGGGACGCCAAACGGAGCGGCTGCGACTACATCGCACTACGGCCGGCCGTAGTTTCTTCGAGGGCGTGCTCAGCCGACCCGCCCCGGGTGACTATCATGCGTGGATCGCGCTGCCGGCCCTGAAGGCGGAAACGCCGGCCGTGGACTTCACGGTCAGCCCGCCCGCGGGCGAATTCGCCGAGATTCGCATGGACACCGCCGAACTGCGACGTGCCGCCGAACAGACCGGCGGCCGCTTCTACACGTTCGAGACGGCCGAGCACGTGCTTCGCGATCTGCCGCCGGGTCATCAGGTCCCCCTCGAATCGTTGCCGCCGCTGCCGCTGTGGAACACGTGGCCCGTGCTGGCGTTGTTCCTTGCTCTGCTGATTGCCGAATGGATACTACGGAAACGCCGGGGGATGCTATAAAATGACCACCTCTCCCCTCTCCCAAAGGGAGAGGGGACAAAAATGTATATGTTGCGGCGCAGAACTCCCTCTGAACCCTGAACTCTACCCCCGTGTCCCATCCCCTGGAACAAAAGATCGTCACCTTGCGACGCCGCGTACGGCGCATGGCGGCCGTCTATGGACTAAGCATGGCGGCCGCGGCCCTGCTGGCCGCGCTGGCGGTTCTGGGGCTTACCGATTATCTGCTGCGGTTTCAAGACCGCGGCCTGCGGATCATTGCCTCGCTCGTAGTGCTCGGCATCTTCGGTTGGGCCGGTTACCGTTACGTTTTTTCGGTCTGGCTGAAGCGTCTGCGAGACGTCGATCTGGCCTTGCTCGTCCAGCGGCAGTTTCCCAGACTGGGCGATCGACTGGTGAGTGCGGTGGAGTTTTTACACGTCGCCCACGACGATCCGGCGGCCGGTTCGACGGCCCTTCGCCAGGCGATGGTCGCCGCCACCACGGCAGAGACCGAGCGGTTGGATTTCTCCGCGGTGCTCGATCCGCGTCCGACGGCTCGCGCTGCCGCGGCACTGGCCGTCGCCTGTTTTTTGGCCGGCGCCTGCGTCGTGCTCGATCCGTTGGCTTCGCGGATCGCCCTGGCTCGACTGGTAAACCCTTTTGGCACGGTCACCTGGCCACAGATGACCCATTTGGCGATTCGCCGGCCGGTGGTGCGCGTTGCCCGAGGTCGGGCCTTTCAGGTCGAAGTGGTCGACGTCCAGGGTGCGCGACTGCCATCGGAAGTCCGCATCCACTACCGTTTCGATGCGCCGGATGCCGAGGCCGTCGAGGAGGTCGATCACCTGCGATCCATCGAAGGCGCAATGACGGCACGCCGCGAGAACGTTTTGCGGCCGTTTTCCTATCGCGCGGAAGGCGGCGACGACCAGTCCATGCCGTGGTTCGATGTCCAAGTGGTCGAGCCGCCGGCCATCGAAGCGGCGTCCGTACGGTTGATTCCGCCGGCCTATACCGGCTGGCCGCCCGTGCGGGCGAAACGGAATATTCGCGCGTTGGAGGGCACCCGCGTCGAAATCGCCGCCACGGCTACCAAGCCGCTTAAATCGGCTATCCTGTGCCAGGAAGCCGGCGCCCGCATTCCCGCCCAGTTCGACCGCGATGGCAAACGGCTCAGCGTCGCACTGACCGTCGAGAAATCCGGCTCCTACTGGCTCGATCTGACCGATCGCGAGGGCCTCGGCGGCGGCAGCGACGATCGCTGGGAGATCCGCGTCATCCCCGACACACCGCCGACGGTAATCATCGAGCAGCCGACGGCCAACCTGTTCGTCACGCCGCGGGCTGTGGTGCCGATTCGCGTGGCGGCCAAGGATAATCTGGCCGTCCACAGCATCGCCTTGATGTTCCGCCGGTCCGAGTCGGAGCCGGAAAGCACGCGGCCGCTCTGGACGGCCGTTGCGGCCCCTCACTCTCATCCTCTGCCAGACGGGCAGGGAGTGCCGGACGGAGATCACCATGTCGTCGACGATCGCTGGGACCTCGCCCCGCTGGAATTGAAGCCGGGCGCCCACGTCACCTTCTACGCCACGGCCAGCGACTATCGGCCGCAGACCGGCAAGAGCGAGCCGCGCAGCCTGACGATCATCAGCGCCGAGGAGTTGCAGGACCGCCTTGCCGCCCGCGAAAAGCTCGTTCTGGCCGAGTTGGAACGGGTGCTGAAGATGCAGCGCGGCTCCCGCGGGCAGCTCGAATCGCTGCGAGCCCGGCTCGCCGAGCCGCGACGCATCGGTCAGCCCGAAGTCGATCTGCTGCAAGCCCTCCAGCATAACCAGCGGGAAGTCGAACGGGCCTTGACCAGCCGCGGTGAAGGCGTGCCGATGCACATCCTGGCGCTGCTAGCCGATCTGGAGAACAATCGCCTCTCCACGGATGAAATTAAGCGACGCATGGCGGCCCTGCTGGAGCAAATCGACCGGCTCGGCCGGCGGCACCTGCCGGCGATCGGGCAGGAACTGACCGCCGCCGCCAAGACAGCACAAGTCGAACGGGAAGAGCAGGGCAGCACGGCAGCGGCAAACAAGCGGGTGGCCGTGCCGTTGACGGTCGCCGGCGAGCATCAGGATGCCGTCATCGCGGCACTGGAGCAGATGATCGGACAATTGGCTCAATGGGATAGCTATCGCCGCTTTGTCTCGGCGGTCGGCCAACTCGCGCGCGACCAACAAGCCCTGGCAGAGCGCACGGCCGAAGTGGGACGCCGCACATTGACGCAACCGCTGCGCGACCTCGCCCCGCGGGACGCCGAAGAAGTGAAGGCTGCCGCCGAACGCCAAATCGAGCTCGCCCGGCTGCTGGACCGCATTTTGCGGGAAATGGACCAGGCCGGCGGTGAGCTGCGGCAAAGCGATCCGGCGACCGCAAAAACGATCGCCGGCGCTCTGGACCAAATCCGCCGTCGCGCGACCAGCCAGCGAATGCACACCGCGAGCGAACAAATCCAACAGAATCAGATTGGCCAAGCAGCCTCCGAACAGAAACAGATTGGCCAGGACTTGCAAGAGATCCTCGATCTGCTGGCCGCGGGCCGTCGTCCGGCCACCGCCGAGCCGACCGGTGAAGAGGTTGCCCGGTTGGAGGAAGACGTCGAGCGACTGCGCACCCGGCAGCAAAACGCCCGGACGGAAACCCAACGCCTCGACGGGTTGCTACGGCCACCGCGGGAACTAACGCGGAGCGAGGCCCTGACACTGCGCGAGTTGGCCAAGCAGCAGCACGCCGCCGCCGGCGACGCCAGTCGGCTGGGCGAGCGGCTTGCCAGCGGCAGCCCGCCGGCCAGCGCCATGGGCGCCGCGGCGCAACAAATGAACGCAGCCAGCACCCTGCTCGATGACCGTCAAACCGGCCTGGCCACCCAACAGGCCCAGCAGAACGCCATCGGGCAACTTGAGGCGCTGCTGAAGGCCATCAAGGCCGCCAAATCGACCGCTTCGACGGCAGGCAAATCTCAGCCGGAAACGTCGCACGCGCCCGGCGGTGCGGCCCGACCGAAACCGAACGCACCTGGCAATCAAACCGCGGCAGCTCAGCCCGGCACGTCCGCTTCTCGGCAGCCGGCTGGCGACGGCAAGGGTTCGAAAACCGCGAGGGAAGAAGCTCGGGCCACGATGAAGCGGCTGTGGGGCGGTTTGCCGGAACGCGCCCGTCAGCAAATGCTGCAACTGCCCGTCGAGGAATTCCCGCCCAAGTATGAGGAGCAGATCGAGCAGTACTTCCGCAGACTGGCGGAGGAAAAGGGGAAATGATGGAGG
>Ga0181529_10003274_pt1 | contig 18582 bp, 28 predicted proteins | sample PEATcosm2014_Bin_36_FD_119763 | JGI IMG/M metagenome (GOLD analysis project Ga0181529, IMG submission 119763) | Peatland microbial communities from MTU Mesocosm Facility, Houghton, MI, USA - PEATcosm2014_Bin10_30_metaG | ecosystem: Environmental > Terrestrial > Soil > Wetlands > Peat | place... | reverse complement strand
TACCCGTTTCCTCGCCGCATACGGGGCAGGTGCCGCAGTAGCCGTCCCCGCTGTCGGGCTGCGTCTCGAATATCCGCTGGGCGTGGCGCATGGCTGTGTCGGTAGTCATTTCAGCTCCAGAGTAGCCGGCAGGCGGGTTAGCCTTTGATGCACCGCCACGCTGCCTCGGCCGCCACACTTGGGGCACAATGCTCCGGTATTGGTGTCGGTGCCCTTACCGTCACAAGTCACACACTTGGACCGCTTTTCTTCCGTGGCCACCTGGCCCTTCTCGCGCTCGTCCATCCAGCGCCAGCCGCGAAGCCAGCCAGCGGGATACTTCTGATAGACTGGCTCTTGCTTCCGCATGATCGGGGCCTGCCAGTCCAGGGCCTCCAGGATGGTCATGAAAGTCTTTTCGTCGATCTTGAGGGACCGCCAAGCTTTCCAGGCGTCCCCCTTGTCTTTTTTGCGTGGATATTTTTTCCAAAAGACTTCAAACCACGGATCGGTTTTGTATGGCTGCGCTGTCATCCCGCCCTCTAAGGTTTGACGGATCCTCTTTACTCCCCGGGCGTCCCGCCGGTCTGTATTCCGTCGGCATGTAGGTGAGGGGGCCCACATGTCCCGGGGAGTAAGGAGAATCCGTCCGCCTGTACAGTCAGGCTTTGTCTTTGTTGGCCGTGATCTTCAGCATCGCATCCGTCTTGAGGACGCGGTACACCTTGCCGTTCTCCAGCATGATTTCGGTCCGGGTCCGACTCACCAAACCGCCGATGAGGGCTCTAAGGCTTTCCGTTTCAGCCTTGGAGGGTGGCGGCACGGTGAACAGGCGCGTGATCCACCCGCGCAAGGTCGGGTCATCCACGGGCACGTAGTCCTGGTCTGTGTAAGGCGGTGGCGTCTTGTTGATGATGCAATCCCAAAAGTCACCAGCCGCGGCCAGAGCCGCATCTTGGAGGCTGATGTTGGGTTCCACTTTGATGGTCTTGAAGTTCTGCCCATCCATCGTCTTGACGTAGAACCAATCAAGGGTTTCCATTGCGGCCATCTGGTACTGCATTTGGGCCATGTGGTCAGGCTTGATGTTCTCAGGTCCATCCAAGTCGTAGTAATCCTTGCCGACGTACTTCATTTCCAGGCCGGTCTTGATACCCTCCGCCCATCCGTCCAGGCTTACATGGACGTGGGGCATGAGGGTGGACTCGAAGCAGCCCGGGGGAAAGTCAATCCCGCTTTTCAGCTCGTAGCCGGCCCGCATCTGCTTTTCGCGGTCGTGGCCCTTGGCCATCGCATCGTTGACGATCTGCTCCTGGTCCCCTTGCGTCTTGCCCAGGTACAGCTTGTAGGGCGTGCTGTAGGTGCTGAGGCCCAGCAGCACGGCGATGTCGGACGAACCCACTCCGCCTTTGCGCCAGGCCAGCCATTCCGGTGTGCCTTGCTCTAGCTCTACCTTTTTGTATGACATTTAATCCCTCATAGAAGAATTTGATCAACCCCGAAACCCCTTCAATTTGAAGGGGAATCGGCGTGGGTCAAAGGTCGATGTCTTCCGTTTTCAGTTTGGGCTTGGCTTCCGGTTTGGGCCTTTTCTCCTTCAGGTCGTGCAGGAAGGCCCCTAACTCGCCCATTGCCCCGGAATTCATCAGCCGCGCCGTGGCTTCCGTCTTGTTGAGCTTGCTCAGGGGTGGCGGCAAGGTGGCGTCGTTGATGAACTCCACCTTGAAGTGGCCGGCTCCGCGATAACTGTCGGCCCCGATCTTGGCCGTGATCTTGGCGGCCGGGTTCAATGCCCCCCCGTTGATGCCGTCGGCCATCTTGGGGAAGTCCTCGACGGACCGCAGGCCCGCCGCCGCCAGAGCGCCGAAGGTGACTTTGCGGCCGCCTTCGGTGTGCAGCCAGCCTTGCCAGCGGAAGGTTTCAAAGAAGTTTTCCGGGTTGTCGCTGGCGCCGCCCGTGAACTCCACGTTGAGGTCGATGAAGGCGTATTCCCTGTCCTTGCTGTCTGTGGCCAGGCCGTAGTCCAGCACTTGCGCCGGCCAGTAGCCTTCGGAGGGTGTCAATTCAGGCATGATGTTCCCTTGAGGATGAGAAGTTGAGGGTTAGGCGGCCTGTTGCAGGATCGTTTCGACCTTACCGCGCAGGACCTTGAGCTTGTCCACGTCCTTGCCGTACTCGGCCAGGCGCGTGGTGACGAGTGCTTTTTGTTCGGGAACGGCCAACTGGTCTTGAAGGTTCTTGATGTTGCGGATGATTACTTCCGGGTCCTCGCTGTTGGAATTGGCAATGGCGTCCATCAACGCCTTGTAGCTGGCTCCACGGGGCAGCATGATCTTTTCGGGCAGGCCCAGGCGGTTCTTGGCGTCGAAGGCCGGCCGGCGTTCGGTGAACAGGTATTGAAGGCCATCGTCCAGGCCGCGGGCCCCCTTGTCCTTGCCGGCCACGCTGATGTCCCGGTTGAGGAAGAACACGCCGTCCGCAGCCTCTTTCCAAAACTTGGCCGCGCTGTACTGATTGCGGTCACTGACGCCCAGGGTGTAGCGCATGTACGGGGCCAGGGTGGCGGGGTCGTTGAATTCGATGGCCTTGGCGTGGGCCAGGACAAGAATGGTCATGTCGCGGATATCGCGGGCCTTGGCCAAGAGGGTGTAAAACTCCCGCCACAGTTCAAGGGCCACGCCATAGCCCTTGTTGTAGCCGCCGGCGGCCTCGTCGATGTTCTTGGGCTTCTTGGGGTCGTCGAGGCAGACGCGCCGCCAGTTCAGGGGTTCCAGCCAGTCCACGGTATCCACCACCAACGTTTTGAAGTCGTGGGCCCCGTCCACGATTTCAGTGGTGGCCGCCATCACATCGTCCCAGGTCTTGGGACGCGGAAGGCGGTTCACGTTCAGGTCCTTGGTGCCTTCCTCCCCTTCCAAGAAGATCGGCGCTTCCGCCTCGCTGCCGAAGGTGGACTTGCCCGAACCTTCTGGCCCGTAGATCAGGAAAATGTTGGGCTTCTTGATCTTGCCGCTGGTGACGCGGGAGAGGAAACTCCCCGGCGCATTGGTTGGCTTTGCTGTCTCGGCTCCCATGATCTTTCTCCCTCAGTGGTTGGTTGATGCCCTATATTAGTTGGTGGCAAGCATAGTGTCAAGGAGTTTCTTACTACTTGACACTATTTTTTTTCGGTGTACGATAGCCCTATCTTCTCGGAGCCGGCTCATGTCCAGCAAACCCCTTAAACTCGGCCACGGTGTTTTTATTTCCACCCTGGCCACGGAACGGCGCATCCACAAGAACACGGTGCGGAAAGCCCTGAAACGCTATTCCATCGCCATGAAGCTGATGGATGGGCCCAAATTCCCCTACCGTCCCCAGCAGGCCTTGACCATCAAGGATGCCGCCACCTTTGCTCTCAAATGGGACGAAGAACATTCCAAATGAGCTATTCCAAGTACCACGCCAAACGGACGACGGTGGACGGCATTGCCTTCGCCTCTAAAGCGGAGGCCTCTTTCTATTCCACCCTCCAGCTGCTCAAAGCCGGCGGCAAGATCGAATCCTTTCAATGCCAAGTTCCTTTTACGCTCTATGCCGACATCGTTTACATTTGCGATTTTCTTGTTAAATTCCCGGGCGGCTTCGAGCGTGTCGTCGATGTTAAAGGCGTTATGACCCCTGAATTTCGCATCAAGCGGAAACTATGGGTCAAGGATTACGGGTTCCTTTACGGTGGTGATATTGTCATCGTCAGGAACGGCCTTTGGCCGGCGCTTTTCCCTTCGATGAAGGCTTAGGAAAAGCCTTGTCCAGCGCCTCGCGGATCAAATACGCAATGGCGCGTTCCTGCTCCTTGCCGATGTCCTCAAGCTGGCGGAACCGTTCCCGGCTCACATAGCTGGTGATCTGGACGATGTTCGGGTTATCGGTTTTCATTAAGCGCCTCTTTGACTTTGCGGTTAATTTCCTTCTTCTCCATCACGTCGATCCTGTCGGTCCACCGCCGATCTTCCCACAATGCGCCGTTGTGGAATCCGGCATCATAGGAATCAGCCAAGCGCACGGCGCAAGGGTTTGGATCCTGGGGAAAATGCCCGTCCCGGTTCGCTTGCCAGGCCATGCCCAGGATCAAACCAAGGCCCACAAGGATGAAGATTTCCGGTAGGCGCTTCAATTTTTACCCCCGGCCTTTGGCTTCAAAGCGCGTTCCTTCATGCGCTTTACTTCCGCCGCGGCTTCGCCATCCGTGGCGTATTCGATGGACTGGACCGACACAGCCGGGATGACCAGGCAGGCTTCGCCAGCTGTGTCGCCTTGGCAATGAATCCAATCCGGGAGGATTTCCACCTCCGTGGCCGGCCTGAATTCCGTGACGCGGCCGTTCAGCATCCAAATGCGGACTTTGCCGGTTGTGGGAAGTTTCATAGCAGCGTCTTCCCTTCCAAGGCCGCCCTGGCCGTATCGAGCTGGCCGCGGCGGTAGCCGGCCTCAAAGCCCCGTTTGATGAGCGTCTTCATCCACGCGGAGCTTGGCAGATCGTCGGGGATCGCTTCGGCCAAGTATTCGGCCTCCTGTTCTGGTGTGCGTTTCGGCTGGCTAATCGTCGTCATGGTCAAACCTCCCTGATGTTTGGATGTGGGAATTCTCGCATGTCCAGCAAATGCGCTGGGTTGAAAAGTCTTGGGTGAAATCCTTACCGCAAACGGCCCGCCGGGACTTGATCCATGAACTGATCGAAGCTGACTTCCTTGGAAAACTTCGTCACCTTGACCATGCGAACTAGATCGCCGTTGCCGTAGGTGTCCACGGTCCAACCCGTTTCCACGTAGGCCGGGACTTCGTGAAGATGGACGTGTTTGTAAGTGGTCATGGTTTCCCTCAAAACCTCCCTGGTACAGTCCAGGGCCTTTAGGGCTTGAATGCCCAAGGCTGGCGAATGGCCAGCCTTTGGAACTCAAGCAGGCTGGCCCTCCTTGGCCCCGCGCACCTGGTGGCACTCGAAGTCGTGTACCAGCGCGTCTAGCTCCGGGGTGTCCTCGGTGCCGGGGTAGCGCCGGCCGGTCTCCTGGCAGAACTTCTTCAGGGCCTCCTGGAGGTCCTCGTCGCTGAACTTCTTGGCGGTCTCGACGCTGTAGGCTTCAAGCACCGCCGCCTGCAGCTCGTCGCGCATGGCCTTGGACGCCGGGAAGTAGATGTCCTGGTACTCGCCCATCGTTGTTTTCCTGCTGGGCATCGAAACGAAAAGGCCCGACTTCCCTTCGATGACCCTCAGTCCAGTCAGGTACACGGCATCAGCCACCTTGCAGGAAACCAAGGCGCGGAGGGCGTCTTTTTTAAAGAGACTGACGTGAATTTGGCTGAAGATGGATTCTTTGGCTTTGGTCGGCATGAATTCCCTCAGAGAATGGAGCCTGTACAGTCAGGCCCTTCGATAACTGTACTGTACAGTACCGTAGAACAGAAGTCAAGTTTAGTGTGCTGAAATCGCCTAGGGAAATAAGGCGAATAAATTTAGTTTGACATGCTTTTTATTTTGGGTGTATTCTTCCGTCATTCAAAGCGGTGTGAAAGCCGTCGAGCTGGCCCCAAACCTGTTTTTCGGGATGTCGTGGCGCTCCGCAAGGGGCAAGCCCGGCCAGTGGGCACTTTCACCCACGGCATCCCCAAGAACAGGTTTTTGTTTTACAGGTGCGCCAGCTGATACTTGCGCAGGATTGAAGGCGAAAGCGGGTTTCCACCCAATGCGGGCCTTTACCCGTCCAAGCCTTCAATGCCTCAAGGGACTCCCCAGGCAATGCTAACCGCTACCCAGGGAAAGCCTTTCCAGTCAGCCTAAAGGCGCTGGACAAGTCCAAAGGATCCAAACCAAAGGGGAAAATCTTCCCCTTAAAGGCTTCCTATATTGATTTCCTTGCAGCCCGCTAGGGCCGCCCTTAGTGTCATCGGCGTAGCCGGGACACACAGGCGCTCTTGACCTGGCACTACCCCTTCGCCTACACTGAAACCATCTCAGCGCCTACACCGCACGCCTTCACAATTTGGCATCCCGCCCGCTGATGCAGCCTGAAACGGTAGCCCTGAAATGCCCCCAGCTCCAGCGCCTAGACGAACCGACCTGATGCAAGCGGTGTTGGACGATTACACCATCTGGCGCAATGATGATCTAGGTGCTGATGCTGAATTCCTTAAGGTCAAACATCCTGAAATCCCAATCAGCACGTTTCGAGTTTGGCTTATGCGCTGGCGTGAACGTACTGCCAAGGGATTGCATCCAATCACTTTGACCGTTTCACCCAATGCCGCAACCATTGCCGCAATACTTGCAAGGGTTTCTGTCCAAGACAAAGCCAAGGCCAAAGGCGAATCGTTTCAAAAAGAAACGTTGCGGACTGATGAAATTGAGGGATTGAGTGTTGATGGACCCTTAATGTCCATGCTCCCAAAAGCAATTGCAATTTATGAAAGGTCTTTAGAAGGAAAGGCGATTAGCGTTGGCACGCTCAAGACCGCGACCGCATTGCTTGAAGCTGCAGGCCATCTTGGGAAGAATAAGCAGCCAGAGAAAATTTCCGCCTTCGTTAAATGGTCCACCAACAACTTGAAGTCACTCATGGCCGAGCTGGTGCCGGATGTGATGACGACTAGAGTAAACATAGAACAGGCTCCGACATTCAGTGGACCCGAACCGGATCAAGTGGCAGATCCTGCTAGGACTGATGACTTGCCTGGCTCCATCCCAATAGATGCCTTACCCTCCTCTACTGCTGATACCGAAACCACTTCTCCTTCGGGATCAACTTCCTAAGACCCTACCACCTTGTTTTGAAGCAGGGTAAATCATCTCTAAGCACCCACACCCAGCGCCACAAAATTTTCACGCTACAAGTTTTCAGCCTAAGTAAAATAATCCCCTACTCCCTTAACATTCTTGTTGACACTTCATGCCAGTATGGAGTAGTGTGTCCACATGGAAGACGACATCGTACTCACATGGTCGTGGAAGAAACTTCAAGCTCGAAAGGCTGAGCGCGAAGCGCGTCACCAGGCCCATCGGTTGATCCAGTATTGGGGGTCTGATGATCGTGAAACCGCGATAGCTTTAAGTCACTGGCTTGGCTGTCGGATCAACTGTGTGCGGCTTGGAATCCTTTCCCCTTCGCTTCTGGTGCCGTGGTGAACTCCAAGGAAACCTGGAAATCCATCCTGGGCATCATCCTCATGTTGGCCGTCCTCTTTCTCTGCCGGCATTCATGAACTTCCCCATCCGATTCCGTTGTGCCGACTACACGCCCGCGGCCTTCATGTGGACGCCGCCCAGCCTGAAGACGGAGCGCCTTCTTGGCGTCGTCGGCTGCGAGTGCCTGGGTACGGGCATCAAGGCCAAGGTGGTCGATAACGTGGACGACATTTCAGGCTTGGAACTATCCCACAACATCCCCTGCCCCTGCCTGCACATGGTCGTGGAGGACCTAGCCCACCACAACGTCGTCAGCAAGGAGGTCAACGCCCACTTCTGCGAGGTCGTGGAATCCGGGCGACCCTGCGAATGCCTTTGGTGTGAACAGCTGAAAAAGGTCATTGGTTCCACTCGGTGGAAAGCGTGAGAAGAAAAACCGCTTGGCATCGAGAAGAATTTGATTTGGATGCGCTATGGGCCAGAATGTTTGCGCTGATTATAAATTGGTGGCGCTCATGCTTCCGTTGATGGCATTGATTCGGTATGAAGGCCGTTGGACATCTAAGGAATTTACGGTTTTTACTTGCCTGCTTTTTGTGATGATTCCTAAAAACTATGTCTACCTTTTTTCGGATGTTTCGGCCTCTTGCCTTCTGGACCCTATCCTTTTGGTTGGCTGTCTTTTGGTAGCTTAGTTCCACGTGGAACACTTACCCACATGTTCCAAACAATTCTATTGACAACCTTTGAACATCTGACGCTATAATTCACCCCAAGGGGTAGTAGTCCCTTGGGAGGCCACAAGATATGCCTTTCAAATCCAAAGCCCAAGAACGCTGGATGTTCGCGGCCGAGAAACGCGGCGAAGTGAAGCCAGGCATGGCCGAGGAATGGGCACACGCTACCCCTTCTATCAAAGAACTTCCCCAGTACGTCAAGAAGTCGGCCCGGGCCGCGGCTCTGCGCCGACAGCGCGACAAGGGGAAACCCTGATGTGGCAGCACCCCGCAGGCGGCTTGCCGCCCTCTCCTATGATGGCCCCACCCGCGATGCACCCGGCGATGGCTGCATTACACGCGGCACGGATGGCCGGCCCCCACGGGCCTGCCCCAGCCCTTGCCAAAGGGCCTGCGGCACCGGGGGCCGGTAACAGGAGCATGATGCGCGGCCACACGGCCCCGCCCCAGCTCGGGAACAAGTCGAAACTCCTTTCCGCCATGCCGCACACCAATGGCGTTTTGACCAATAGCCCCCAGGGACCCGGGGCCCCACCGTTTGGAGGTATGTGATGGCGAAGGAAGCCCGTTTTGCCTTGCAACAGGTCAGGCAGGATCCGCCCCAGGATGAGGAGGGCCCGGACGAATCTGGCAATGCCCGTCTGGTGGAGAACGACCACGGGAAGGAAGCCTTCGAACACAGCCACCCCCACGAACACAACGAAGAAGACAGTCCGATGGCCTTTGATTCCGAAAAGAAGCGCAAGAAGTACACCCACACCCATTTGCATCGCCACGAACACGAATCCCACTATTCCCACGAACGCGACTTTGACCACCCGGGCAAGCAGCCCGAGAAACCCCACGACTCCATAGGCAAGGGAAAGAAAGAGGAAGACGACGGCGACAAGGACCGCCGGCGCGGGGAAGGGATCGCCAGCCAGGGGGACTGATGACATCGCTCCTGGCCGCCAATACCACCCCCAGGGAAAAGGAAACCAAGTTCTACGGGGTCCTGGCTGAGTTGGTAGCCAGGCGGTCCAAGGAAGACTTGTTCTTCCTGGCCAAGTGGGTCCTGGGCGTGGATCGTGTGAAGGCCGGCCGCAGCAAGTTCGACTGGCACCATGAGGAGCTTTGCAAAGACCTCATATTCATGTCCAAGAAAAGGTTCGACGGGGCCAAACAAGGGTACGTGGTCCAGTGGCCCCGCGGCGTCATGAAAAGCACGATCACGACGGTGGCCTATGCGATTTGGATCCTGCTCAACGAACCCAACGTCCGGATCCTGATCGACTGCGAAACCGCCACCAAGGCCCTGAATTACCAGAAGGTCATCCGAGCTTACTTCGAGTCGGCCTTCTTTCAGGAGCTTTTCGGGGTTCTCTACAATCCCCGGACGGATTGGAACGACGAACGCATGTGCGTCCTGCGGACGGTGGCCGGGATCAAAGAGGCCTCCATCACCTGCGGCGGTGCGGAGAAGGACAGGACCGGCGACCACTACGACTACATCATCAGTGATGACGTGGTGGGCGAAACGAACAGCAAGACCGTGGAGCAGATCCAGAAGGTCATCAACCATGTGGGCCAGTACACGCCCCTCCTGGATTCGGATGGCCTCATCATCTTCTCCATGACGCGCTGGGCCTTCGGGGACTTGGGCGAGTGGATTGAACAGGAAGTGGCCGCGGCGGTCAGGGATTTCAGGCCGCCCCCCTTCGTCATCAACCGCAAGCCGGCCTACAAGGAAATCCCCGGCGGAGGGTTCGACGAGAACGCGATAGAGTTCTCCTTGCTCCACACCCGGGCGACCCTGCTCCACGCGCTCAACACCCTCAAGGCGTACCAGTTCTCCTGCCAATACCTGTTGAGGCCAGCCAGCCCCCAGGGGGCCAGCTTTCAGCACAAGTGGATCAAGTGGATCGGCCAGGACTGCGACGACATCCCCCTTGGCGGTTCACCCAGGGGCGCGAACATCTACATCACCTTGGACCCTGCCACGTCCAAGAAAGACAAGGCGGATTTTTCGGCCATCATCGTGGCCGCGGTGATGCCAGACTTCACCATCTACATCCTGGAAGTGATCCGGGGTCACTGGACGGGCAAGGAAATCTACGAAAAGCTGGACGCCCTCTGCATCACGTATTGGGACGCCGGCAAGCAGAACATCGCCATTGGCATGGAAACTGTCTTCAAGCAAAACGACATTTTCCTTGAAATCAAGATGCAGGCGCAGCTCCACAACCGCGTCTTGCCGATACGGCCCTTCAAGACTTCCCAGGCCAGCAAGGCCAACCGGATCCTGGGGCTTCAACCGCTGATGCAGGCCGGCCGTTTTTACATGCGGCGGCGGATCCAGGACAGCGTGTTTCTTGAAGACGAGATCGTGAAGTTCGATCCCAAGCGGATCGACAGCCAGAAGAACGATTGCCTGGACAGCGCGGCCTACTTGGTGGAGATGATCAACAAGCCCGACGATGTGAGGGCGGGCGATCCCTACGCGGCCGAGGACTGGAAAGAAAAGCTGGAAGAAACGAACAAGGAACGGAAGAAGGCCGGCTTCGCGCTTGAAAAGATACCGGACCAAGCCACCTTGAGGATGCTCAAGTGGCACAAGGTCCAGGAAGCCAGGGGCCGCCATCCAGGAGAAACGATCTTGCCTCTTAGCGTGGTAATGAGTCGATGAGCCTCTTGGACAAAGTGATGGGCAAAGCCAAACAGGCGGCCGGTCCTATCGGCCAGATTGTCCCGATGGGCCAGGACAATGAGGGCATCATCGTCCTTTCCAAGCAGGAACGCGGCACGCTCCTGGGCAAGCTGGAAAAGCTGAACCAAAACGGCATCCGCCGGCTCCGCGCCAAACTGGTCAAGTGGACCATGATCCGCAATTACCTTGGCGGAACGGACCACGCCACGGATCGGGGCACCAGGATCACGGCCGCCCAAAGGCTCCTGGGCCACACGTCGGACACCGGCAACGTTGACGAGGAACCCTACGTCAACAACGTCATGCTCCGAATCCACATGTCCAACATGCAGCGCCTTGGGCGCTTCATGCCGGAAATCGACGTGGACCCCAACGAAAACACGTTGGAGGACAAGAAGGCTTCCAAGAAGTGCAAGATTTTCCTGACGGACCTTTTGGACCGTCAAAAGTACAAGTCCAGGCTTCGCAGGAAGATGGACCGGACCATTGCAACGGCCGGTTCCTGCTACCTGAAAGTCACGATGGACCCCTATTCAGGGCAAGGGGAATCGCTTCCCAAACTGGATGAATTCGGGAAACAAATCGGGTGGGAAGACGACCCGGAGTACGAAGGCGAAGTGGTGCTGGGCGCTCCGCACCCCAAGAATATAGTTTTACCGGCGCACGCGGTCGATCTCGACGAAGCGGATTGGCTCATTGAAAACAACATACGGACCACGGAATACGTGCTTCGCCGTTACCACGAAACGGTGTCCCCGGAAATGATCAACACCAAGGACATCGAATGGTGGCGGCTCGGCAATGAGGCCGGCCGCGACGACAAAGAGGGTGTGAAGGACGACAACCTTTGTTTCGTCAAAGAAATCTGGCACCGGCGCAGCATCGAGTTCCCCCGCGGTGCGCACGTCATTTGGTGCGGAAGCCACATCCTGAAATGCACGACCCTGGATGACTTCTACCCGGATTTGCCTTACTACAAGGCCGAGTTCATCTACGACGACGAGGACCCGGACGGCGACACGCCTTATTGGCACATGATCCCGATGCAAAACGCCTTGAACAAGGTCGAGGCGGACGTGAAGCGGCACACGATCATGATGTGCAAGCCAAAATGGCAGATGCACGCGGAAACGACCCTTTCGGACCCCGACGGCATCACCAACGAGACGGCGCAGATCCTCCGGTGGACCGGGACGCAGTCCCCGGGCATCATCACAGCCCCCGAGCTGCCTGAAACGGTCTTCACCTGGCGCAACATGCTCCAAGACGAAATGATGAGCCTGGGCGCGGCCCACGATATCGCCCCCAAGCCAGGCCGCAGCGGTACGGCTATCGCCTACGAGCAGGAGCAGGACGATACGACCCTGGCCCCGACGATTTGGAGCATGGGCGTCATGCACGAAGATGCCCTTTCCTTCGCGGCCAAGCTTTGCAGCCAGTATTACTTGAAACCGCGTCGATTTGGGATGCGCGGCAAGGATGGGCGGCTCCAATCGGCGGTTTTCAGCGGTGAGGACCTGAAAGGCAACTTCAAGGTCCATGTCAACATGCAATCGGGTTTGCCGGCCAACAAGATCGCCCGCCAGCAGCTCATTGTGCAGCTCGTCAACCAGCAGATCATTACGCCCCAGCAGGCCCAACAGTTCTTCGAGTTCGGGCAACTGGACGAGGCCACCCACCGGATCGTGGTCATGTTCGAGGCGGCCCAACGGATCGTCGAGAACATGGAAGACGGCAACCCGTACTTGCAAATGCCGGCCATGCCCTTCCACGATTACCCCGTGGTCATGAACGAGCTACGGACGGCCATGCAAAGCGACTATTTTGACTGGCCGCCTGAGATTCAGCAGCAGTTCCAGGACGCCATGCTGGACGTGATGAAAAAGATGCAGCCCGCGGTGCCCCCTCCGATGCCTGGGGCCCCTGGCGCGAATGGACCGGGGAAGCCTGGCTTGCAGCCTCCCGCCCAACCACCTGTGGTACCCCCGGGCGTGCCTGGGATGCAGGGCCAGGGCCCCGGTCAACAGCCACTTGGGCCGCCGACGGGCCTTTTTGAAATTCCAGGGATGGGCGAGGAACCGCGTCCAGCCCCACAACTGAAAGCAGGGGTCTGATATGCTTCCTCCGTCAATGGGCGTCCCGTCTTCCAGCCCGACCGCGCCACCCGCGCAAGCCTCCCCGGGCGTGGCCGCCCTACAGGCTGCCCGCCAGCAGGGAGCTCCGCCGCTTCAAGACGGGGAGCAACAGAACCCCGTTGGCACCGAGAAGCGGACCAAGGAAGTGTTTTTCTCCAAGGACATGCTTGGGGACTTCAAGCCCAAAAAGGGGGACAAGGTGCAGATGACCGGCACCGTGACCACCACCGGGATCGACATCGGTGTGACCCCTGAAAAGGTTGGCCCTATCAAGGGCGACAAGGAGGAGGAAGACGAGTTCGACCCCGACCTTGACGATGATCTTGGCGACGAGACTCAAGCGAGTTCCCGTCCTGAGCCGCAGTTGTAACAGAACCAAGACCACAATCGGACCTGGGGCCGTTTCCCCTTGTAGTGGAGGTAAGTGATGGCAGCAGGAGCGCCACCGGCCGCGAAAGATGCGGTCACAGATTTAATGAAAGGCCTCAAGGGACAGTTCAAGGACGCTAAGGGTTTTGGTGAGGGAGCCGCCGACACCGACGATCCCACGCCTAGCGCCGATCCTGACCTTGATGACGAGATTGGCGGAGATCCCGAGCCCGAGGGGGGAGAACCCGAAGGCGGAGAACTCGAAGTTGATCCCGGCGAAACATCCGAGGGCAAGGCCGCTTTAGACGGCGACGGAAAAACGGTGGATGCCGCCGAAAAGGCATTAGCCGCCGAAGACGCCTTGCTCTTGGAAGGTGAGAAAATAATCAAGCAAGGCAAAGGGTCTTTCATTTCCCAGGCCTCTTTCCTGAAACGGTTGAAACGAGAAACCGCCAAGGTGAAAGAGATCGAAGCGAAATTTAAGCCCTTTGTCGACAAGGCTTCTGAATACGAGCATTGGGACAAGTTCGCCAAAAACTACCGGGAAGCGTCGGCCTTTGTCGAAAAGATAAGGCCGCTTTACGCCTCCGATCCGTGGCTGGCTCAGATCATCACGGACCGGATGGAAGGCAGACCGGTGGATTGGGCGAAAATGACCAACGTACTGAAGCCCTTCCTTGCACCATTTTGGGATGGCGTTGCCGATCCGGTGGCGGCCGATCCTGCGGTAGCAGCCATGCAAAGGGCCGAGGCCGTGGAGAGGCAGCTTGCGGAAATGAAGCAGGGCCAGCTCACGCAACAGCAAAAGCAGCAAGAACAGCAATTAAGCCAGCAGACCCAAGAACGTTACCGGACCGCTTATTCTTCGAGTGAAAAGGCCGTTTGGGAAAAGTGGAAGGGTTACAAAACCGACTTTTATCGGAACCTTCTCTTTGACCGGGCCGCCGTCATTCAAGAGCAGCTTCCACCGGATAGAATCGTCGATCTCACGAAAGTGGCGGCGGAAATTTTCGGGGAATTTGAGAAGCAGAAAACGGCGTCCTCCTTGGCCGCACAAAAGGCCAGGGAAAGAACCCGCCGAGCGGCGGGCGAAGGTGGCGGTGGGCTCCCTGGCTCAACCTTGCCCCCCGAACCGGCTCCTGCAAAACCACTTAGCATCCGCGATCAAGTCAAGAAGCGGATCATGTCGGTGGCAGGAGCTAAGTTCGACGATTAGGGCACTTCAACGAGGCTCCAATGACCACTCAAGATGTCGCTGACGCGGTTCTCAAGACCTTGTACGAGGGCGAAGGGGCGCATGAACAGATGCGTGACTTCAACCCGACCCTGAAACTGTTCGAGCCGACTTCGGATCACATCGAAGGCGGACGCACCATCAACTTCCCCCTGCAACAGCAATACCAGCAGGGCATCGGTGCGCGGTCCGAAACCCAGGACCTGCCCATCCCCGGAAAGAGCAACTACGTTGGCTGCAACTTCCCGCTGATGAAGCTGTGCTTTTCGGTGCAGATCACGACTTCCGCCTGGAAGAAAACCAAGCAGAAGGGCGTCGGCGCTTTCGTGGACTTGCTTTCCGAGCAGGGCGCGGACGTGCTGGGCGGCCACTACCGTGACCTAAACATGCAGCTCCACATGGCCGGCGTCGGCCTGCGTGGCACCCTCAACGGCGCTGTCCTGGCCGGCCAGAACGTCACCATCGTCATGTTCGACGTGCGGTGGATGATGGAAGGCATGCTCATCGACATCTACCCTGCGGGCACGGCTGCGGCCACCACGTCGGGGAATCCGGTCGGTGTGCCCATCCAACAGAACGTGGCCGTCACGTCGGTCCTGCCCCTCCTCCTGGAGATCACGGTGGACGAGCTGGACCAGAACCTTGCCTCCGGTGTGGAAATCTTTCGCGCCGGTGACTTGGGCCAGGAAATCACTGGCCTGCAAGGCTTCGTCAACAACAGCACCGGCCCGGCCAACATCCAGGGCCTCAGTTCGGTCACCTTCCCGACCTGGAACAGCAACGTCCTGGCCAACGGCGGAACGGCCCGTGACCTGTCCCGCAATCTGGTGGACCTGGCCATGCGGGCAAGCCTGGGCGTGGACCAGCGGCGTTTCGACGTGGCCATTTGCGGCCTCGTCCAAGCCCGCAAGTACGCGCAGCTCATGACCATCAAGGACGAATACGAGAAGTCCGACAAAGGGGGCAAGATCACCCTGGACGCGGGCTACGAATACCTGAAAATCTTCAACAAGGCCCTGATCGAGGACCCGGACTGCCTGGACGACAGGATCTATTTCCTGCGTTCCAAGGGCGTGCTGAAAATCTGGCAGCTCGGCAAACCGGAGTTCGTGTACAGCCCTGACGCCAAGCACATGTGGTACAGGCTGGAAGGCAAGCCCTTCTTCCGGGCCGACGGCGAATACTTCTGCCAGTTCGGTGGCTACCGTCGCAACAACCAAACGGTCCTGGAGGACCTGAACACGGTCGGCTAAGTTTCAACCGGGATTGCCGCCTCTGGATGGTCCAGGGGCGGTACTTCGCGGGCCTTGTTTCGAGGAAACCATGAAAAAGCACCTTTCTTTGGTGGTCGCGGCTTTCCTGGCGGTGTTCGCTTTCGCCAAGATGGCCACGTCCAGCCCCATCAACGAGTTCGTCAACTTCCCGGCCGGTTACGGCTCATCCATGCTGATGATCAATCACAGCGTCGTGGGCTTGGGCCGCTATCCGGGCTCCAACGCCTGCGTCAGCATTCCATTCACCACGGATGTCAACCTCACCTACGGTCAGCCGGTGGTCATCACGTCTTCGACGACCAACGGCATTTCCGTGTCCGGGACTTCCACCCTGGGCGATACCAAGGTGATCGGCTTCGCGGTCTTTCCTTCGCCGTACAGCTACACATGCAACACCTGCACGGCGTCGGGATCAGTGGTCTACACGGCACCCGCAGCGGCCGGAGGCGTTACCATGGTGGTCCAGGTGGCGGTTCAGGGCGTGATCTTGGCCCAAACCGGCGTGAACGTGACCAAGGGCGACATCCTCATTAATTCGGGGACGGCCGGCCTACTCACGGAATCGTCGGCGGCCACGGCCACGGCGATGGATCTCACCAACACGTCTGCGGCGGTGGCCATCGCCTTGCAGACCGTCAGCCAGGTCGCATCAGGAACGGCCAACCTGAACGTCCCGGTCCTGATCCTGAAATAACCGGGAACGCCTCATTCTAAGGAGGCCTTGTGGCCTTTGCAGCAAACACAGCCCAAAACGTCACCTTCCCGTTGATCAAGGTTTTCCAGATCACGGGGGGCGACAGTGCCGCCCATGCGATCCCGCACGGGTTCGGCAAGGTGCCGCTGGCCTGGATCGTGCCCGTTGGAGCTACCAACACGGCGCAGATCACGGCCATCGACGCCACCAATGTCACGGTGAACGTGTCGGCCGGTACGGCGACATTGTTCATCAGCCCGGAAACGAACTAATGGCCGAGCCGCTTGACAACCCGAGGGCGCTTCGGGAATCAAACCGGCGCTGGGAATACGATCGGCGCAACAAGGGCGTCGATCAGGCCATGCTCAACATGCAAGCTCGCAACGCTGCTCGTCGTGAGTCCGACCGGCGGGCAGCGGAACGAAAAGCCACAGATGAAATCGTGAACGCCACGGATCGCGCATTACGCAAAAATCCAAGGCTGTTCAATTCTGCTCATTTCAGTGGAGAAGACTGACATGCCCCCTATCATCAAAGACCCGAACCGCCTGGTGCTTTTGGCGTACCCACGCTCCCAGGACGGATACAGCGACCCATCGAAGAAAGAGCCGAATCCGGCTCCCGAGGAATGCCGCCTCAAGGCCAACAACGCCTACTTCACCATCCCCTTCGGCGGCGTCAGCACGGTTCCGATCCCCTACCGTCTCGCCAAGTACCACATCAGTTCGATGCGGTTTTGGGGCAAGGACGGCGGCGGCGGAAACGGCATCACCCTGGAGATCCGGGAGATCACGGCCGGTGCTTTGGCCGACGCTCCCCCGCCCCCTCCTTTCGACATCAAGACGGCCACCTATGGCGGCCTGGTTGTGGAAGCCGAAAGGTTAGGCTTGAAAGTTGAGCCCGGAGCCAACCTTGAGGACCTCAAGGCGTTCATCAAAGCCAAGAGCAAGTAATTCTCGGCTAGGGGTCGTCAATGCCGGAAACTTACGGTAACTTTCGGTCGGAAGTGTGGGAATCTCTGGAGAATGATCCGCGTTTTGAGATCTCTCTGGATAAAGCCTGCAACCGCGGCATTGACGAAACCTTGGCCGAATCCAACTACGGCAATTTTGAGTTCACAACGCCGTCCGTGGCCACGCAGGAGGTTTATCAACTTCCTGAAGAAATGATCTACGTGAACCACGTCACCTACGACAATATTCCGCTGATGCGGATGACGCTGGAAGAATTGCTTGAACGCAAGGCCATCCTCCGCACCAGCTTGGTTTACTACCATTGGCCCTTGAATTTCTTGGTCAAGGAGAACCAGGACCTTTTGCTTTCGCCGCCATCCAGCGACAGCGGACGCACCATCACCGTGTATGGGACGGTGAAGTATCCTGATTTGAAAGGCGTCCCCGATCCTGTCACGGGTCTTGACGATCTTTTGAATCCCATGCCTTTAAGGCGGCTTTACACCAATGCCGCCTACCACTACGCCCGATATTTCCTGTTGCAACAGGACGGACAGGATGAACGGGCCGCGCAAGAGTACAAGCTGTTTGAACATGAAATAGGAAAGTCGAACCGCCGACTTCGCGGCAACGCCAAAGACAAGGTGAGGAGAATAGTATGAAGAAGATCATGTTCCTTCTGGCTCTGACTTTTGCCCTGGCCGGCGGATTGAAGGCCGACAACACGGCTCCCCAATTTCAGATCATGGGGCCTGTTTCGTTGACGGTCCTTTCATCGACCGCGACAACGATTTCCTTGACCAATTCGGCCAAGTGCCCGAATTGCAAAATCGCGGTGGCCGTCTTTGCTGCGGCTACCGGGGGCGCGGTGGCCTTCGATTTCGGGAACATCGCCGTGGGCCGATCCGGCGGTACTCCACCCACTACCTTGACCTCTTTGCTAGGCCCTCATAACGCCCAGCCAGGGACGACAAGTTGGATCTACGGGCCGTTTGCCCCTGGGACGGACATGTTCCTTGTGGGGACCACCACCACAGCCAACGTTCTTTTACGACTGGACATGGTGCCGTGATCCTACTCCGTAATATGTTACGGAGTATCCGCCTAACCTGGATCGACTTCTGGGCGGTCCTGGCCCTGGTCGTTCTGGCCGGGCAGGACCACCCATGACCCGCCTTCCGCGCTTCACCTTCGCCCTCTTAGCGGCCTTGCTCCTGCTGTCTATAACCCCGGTCATGGCCCGGGCCGCAATCGCCGTCGAGGTGACCCCCGTCACGAAGTCCGGGTCTTCCGTTGCTGGCGCTACGCTATTCCATTCCTTTTCATCCGCCAACGATACCAACGGCCTTATCGTCGTGGCCG
>Ga0181529_10003273_pt1 | contig 18582 bp, 20 predicted proteins | sample PEATcosm2014_Bin_36_FD_119763 | JGI IMG/M metagenome (GOLD analysis project Ga0181529, IMG submission 119763) | Peatland microbial communities from MTU Mesocosm Facility, Houghton, MI, USA - PEATcosm2014_Bin10_30_metaG | ecosystem: Environmental > Terrestrial > Soil > Wetlands > Peat | place... | reverse complement strand
GTCGTCTGTTAGACTGAAAGCTAGCGTTCCCGAATGCGCGTCCGCGTCCTCTTTTTCGGCCTGCTGAAGGACCTTGTGGGGGCCTCCAGCGAGGATATCGATCTGCCCGCGGGCTCCGACCTGCGCGCCGTCTTCGGACATTACCAGACCCTCCAGCCACGCTTGCGCGAACTGGCCCGCAGTATCGTAGTCGCCCGCAATCAAGAGTTTGCGGAATTGACGACACCCGTGGCCGAGGGCGACGAAATCGCTTTTCTGCCTCCCGTTTCCGGGGGTAATTCGCTCGATCCGCTGGAAATCGAAAACGCCGGCAACTACTTCGCCCTTACCCGCATCACCATCGACACGAAGCCCATTGTGGCGCGCATCCTGACCGGCGCCGAGGGAGCCGTGGCGACCTTCGAAGGCACCGTCCGCAACAATTCCGGCGGCCGGCCCACGCTCTGCCTGGATTACGAGGGCTACGCCCCGATGGCGCTCAAAACCATGGCGAAGATCGGCGGCGAACTGGTTCGGGACTTCGCTGTGACGCGGGTCGCCCTGGTCCATCGCCTGGGGCGCCTGCTGGTGGGGGAGACCAGCGTTGCCGTGATCGTCACCGCGCCTCACCGCCGCGCCTCGCTGGAGGCTGCGGCCGCGGGCATCGACCGGCTCAAAAAACTGGTCCCCATTTGGAAGAAGGAGTACTTCGTGGACGGCGAAGTTTGGGTGGAAGGAGAGTGGGATCGCGATGTTCCGGTGGCAGGCTAGGCCGGCGCAACTCGCCGGGTGGATCGCGATGCTGGCGCCGGCGGGCTGGCTCCTCGCCCAGCAGACTCCGCTCTTCCGCTCCGACGTGAACCTGGTGCGCGTCATCGCCACCGTCAAGACCGCGAAGGGCGCCATTGTCGGGACCCTCGGCAAAGACGATTTCGAGGTCTACGATAACGGCGTGCGGCAGGAAATCGCGCATTTCCAACGCCAGAGCGATCAGCCGCTTTCGGTGGCCCTGATGGTGGATGTCAGCGGGTCCACCGCAAGCGACCTGGGATACGAGGTGGAATCCGCCGGCAAGTTTCTGAAGGCCCTGCTGGCGGAGGCCAATCCGGAAGACAGCGCGGCGCTCTACACATTCGACTATCAGATACGGCAGGAACACGCCTTCACCCACAACTATGCATCTTTGAATCTGGCGCTCAAGAAGATCCACGGATCGGCCGGAACCTCGCTGTTCGACGCCATCTGCCTGGTGTCGAAAGAACTGGAATTGCGCCAGGGCCGCAAGGTGATCATCGTGGTCAGCGACGGCGGGGAAACCACCAGCCATTTCGGTGCGCATGACTCCTTGCAGGCCGCGCAACTGGCCGACGCGGTGGTCTACCCCGTGGTGGTTTTACCTATCATCAGCGATGCGGGACGCAACCGCGGCGGCGAGTCCTTCCTTACGTACATCGCCAAAGGCACCGGCGGCCGCCCCTTTTTTCCGCAGCCCAACGCCCAGTTGGACAAAGCCTTTACCGAGATTGTGGCCGAACTGCGCACGGAATACTTCCTGGGATACTATCCTCACGACGTGCCTCTCACCAAGGACAAATGGCACAAGCTGGAAGTCCGCGAGAAGAGCGGCAAATTGCAGGTCTTCGCGCGTAACGGCTATTATGGAGAATCGGACAGCGGCAGCGCCGGCCCATCGGACCCTAACAATTCGGTGAACGCCGACGTACGCACGAAGAAGAAACGGTAGGAGCACAGTGAGTACGGGACAACAGGGTGGAAAGGCCGCGCGCGCCCCGGAACATACGTTTGCGGAGGCTCAGTACCTGAAACGCCTGATCGAGAACGCGACGCCGGTTCGCGTCAAGATGGCCGACGGAGAAGAAGTAGCGGGCATCATCGAGTATTACGACCAGTCTTTTATCCGGCTGACCCGCAAAGGTCAACCCAATCTCTTCATCTTTAAACACGACATCAACTACCTTCTGGAAGAGTAACCGGGACCGCTCTCGCATCATGCCCTATTTGGAAACGGCCGTGGAAATCGCGCGCGAGGCCGGCGCGCTGCTGACGAATTTCTTCGAGCGCCGCGTGCCGTTCGAGACCAAAGGCGAATTCGACCTGGTCACCGAGGCCGACCGCTCTTCCGAACGTCTGGTGGTGGAGCGTCTGCGCTCCCATTTCCCGTCGCATGCCATCGTGGCCGAAGAGGGCGGAGGACACGAGAGCGCGTCCGAATACCGCTGGTTTGTCGATCCACTGGACGGCACCACCAACTTCGCCCACAGCTTCCCGGTCTACAACTTGACCTTGGGACTGGAGCGTTCGGGCGAACTCATCGCGGGCGTGGTCTTCGACCCGACTCGACAGGAGATGTTCACCGCCGAGCGCGGGTCGGGCGCGTATCTGAACAATCGCCGAATTCACACGTCAGCGGTTAAGAAAGTGGCCGACAGCCTGGCATCCACCGGCTTTCCCAGCCGCAAGCGCCACCACAACATCAACATCCACTTTTATTACCAGTTGGCGATGGCGTCGCATGGCGTGCGCCGCACCGGGTCGGCGGCTATCGACCTGGCCTATGTCGCCGCCGGCCGCCTGGACTTCTTCTGGGAATTCGGCCTCAAACCGTGGGACGTGGCCGCCGGAACGCTGCTGGTTTCCGAAGCCGGCGGACGCGTCGGCGATATGCGCGGCGCTCCCCATAGCGTGACCGCGTCGGACGATGTTCTGGCCGACAATGGCGCGCTGCACGACGAAGTTCTCGCGATGTTCGGCGAGATATTCCAAGGCCACCTGCCGGTCCCGCTCCCCACGCTGTAATTCGAATGGGAAGCTGGGGTCCTGGACTGGCGGCTACTTACCGGGCTTTTTCAGGAAGCCGGGCAGGTTCTCGAAGGAGATCGCCCAAACCGTGCGCAGGGATTCGTAGCCTTTGAGGGCCACTTCGCGGCGCACGAAGGGCGAATCGCCGATAACGTGGAGTTCGGAATAGGTGCGCTCACCCAGGGCGACGCCCAGCCCCAGTTCCTTCGTGGCGCTCTCCAGACGGAAGGCGGCGTTCACGGCCTCACCCAATGCGGTGTTGTCGCCGCCCCCGATAATCGCGGTACCGGTGTTCACTCCGGCGCCGATGCGCAGGGGCCCGGGTAGGGGCAACTGGTTGTGGATGGCGGCGGTAGCAGATTGAATCTCGTCCACCGCCGCGAGAGTGCGCCGCACGTCTGTAGTCAGGCGCGTCAGATCGTCGTGGACCCACACGGCCATCACCGCGTCGCCAATGTATTTCTGAGCCCAGCTTCCGTGGCGGCGGGCAATTTGTCCCACCCGCAGAAACCAGGTGCCGACGGTCTGCGCCAGCACTTCTTCCGGCACCGAGCGCGTAAGACGGGAGAAGTCGCGGATGTCCACAACCACAATTGTGGCCAGGGAATGCGTGTGGATGGCCGCGGTGGGCGCATTGCGCGTGGAGATGCTGGGCGGCTCGGCTTCCGACCCGCGGCCATGGGCCGTGCGGAATAGCAATTCCTGGTCGCCGAACGCCAGGCGGTCGCTGTCGTTGAGAATGCGCGGCAAACTCACGCGCTGGCCGTTTACGAAGCAGCCGTTGCGGCTACCGAGATCCACCAGGGAATAGTCGCCGCCATCGCGCCGCTGAATGAGCGCGTGCAGACGGGACACCGAACGGCTGTCGAGCATCACGGCACAGCCGTCGCCGCGTCCGATGGCCCAGGTTTGTCCGGCGTTCAGGGGAAAGCGGCGTTCTGCACGTTCCAAGAAGAGGTAGGCCTCTGGCTCCGCAGGTATCACCGCACTCCAATGTAGCAGACCGCGGGGAAGATTCCGGCGGCGCAAGTGGACGCGGGCGCGCCAATCTTACGGGTCGGAACGCCGGACTTCGCGGCGTACGCACCCTCGGCAATGCCACTTACTTTTCCCGCAACCGAACACCTGTCTCGATTGAGGCACGCACGCGCTCTTTGTGGGGCAGGTTTTCAACCTGCGGCTGGTTTGTAACCCGCCTGGGCGGCCTCTGCACGCGGCCGACCAGGCCGATCGAAAATCGGCCGCATGTTGAAAACCTGCCCCACAAATTCCGCAGTATTTCCCGTAAGGGGGAAAACTAAGTGGCGCACCCTCGGTGCCGCGTCGCGACTCTCCGCGACGCCTACGGATCGACAGACCGTGCGGCTGGGCGGAGGCGTGAGCGTACCGCCGGGCGTCCCGATGAGTCGGGGCGCGGCACGTACGAGTACGTGCGCCACAATCTCGAGCCGGAGTGGTACGCCGTAACCGGCCGTACTGCGTAAGTATTTGATCCTTAAATGACAATCGGCTGGTGCCTGCAGTACACGTGGTACATAATAGCGCGTCGAATTCGGCGGTTTGCCGCTACAATACTTTACAGATTGTGCCGATAGTTATGCAGGCGCGAAGATCGCGTTACGGAACGCGCCGGAAATCGAAAGCCGAGGACACCGGATGGACTTGATCGCAGTATTCGTTTACTTGCAGTTGCTGGACATTCTGACGACCCTGGTCGGCTTCCGCCTGGGAGCCGCGGAAGCCAGTCCGTTCATCCGCATGTTGATGCACGCAGGTCCGGCGGTTGGGGTGATCCTGTCGAAATTGCTGGCCCTTGGGCTGGGCGCGTTTTGTGTGCGCTGGAAGCGGACCCACGTAATTCGCTGGGCCAGCTATTGGTACGGCATCCTGGTGGTTTGGAACCTGATGGTGGTGTTGGCGGCGCGCGGCCGCATAGCCGGCTGAACGAGCGGGAGCACGCTACCGCGATAGCCAGGACGCCGTGGCCACGAGAGCCAGAGCCAACGCGCCTTCGGTCAATATGGTACGCCAGGTCAGCTTCTGGGCGGAATGCCGGCTAAGGTATTCCAGAATTTCATTCCACATGGAGTTCCCGCCTGTAAAGAACGAATCACCAGCCGCCCGTCTTCCAGGTCCACTTTGTAGATGGGCAGGTCGTGAGGTTTCACAACATACTTACCGCGCTGAATGTCGATGGAGTCGCCATACCGGAAAACTACGTACGGGTTGGAGCCGGCGGCGCGCACGCGAAACTGGGTGGTGGAGGCTTCGTAGTTGCCATAGCTGAAACAACGGCCCACACAAGCGCGGTCGATCATATGGATCACCGCGAAGGTGCGCAAAGTGTTGTCGTCCACCCCGCTCACCACGCGTTGGCCGGGCCCGAGACGCGCCACGGTATCCTCCATGCGGTCCTCGAAGGAATTCAGCGCCCGCTCATCGCGGAAGAGGAAGCTGAAAAAGAGCAGCGCCACCAGGGCCAGGGCGCAGCGCACGAAGCCGCGGGCGCGGGCGGTTCCCAGTAGGGCGCAAACGCAGATTCCCACGCCCAGCGACATGCGCTCCGCGATGTAAACCAGGGAGTGCTGGAAGCCGGGAATCAGCACCGTGGTGGGCATAATGAACACCCCGGTAGCGCTGATGATGCAGATTTGAAAAGCCATGCTGGAGGCTACCTTGCGGGCTCCCGTACGGTGCAGCAATTCGAGAAACATCAGGCCCCAGACCATCAACAACCCTATTAGCACGTAATAATATTTGAGATCGAAGACCCAAACCTGGTCGGCCCCCGTGGTGCTGGTGATCTGCAGCGGCGACCAACGCGTTTCCAGATGGCGGCTCAGGGCGAAGTGTGTCAGGACCATGACCAGCAGCGATGCAATGGTGAGCCAGGCTTGGCGGCGCGGCGGCAAATGGTGAGCCAGCCATAGATACAACAGGAGGCAGCCCGTCCAGGCCACCGGAAGCCCGTGAGCTACGTAAGCGAGGGCGAGGATCGGCAGCACCAGCAACCAACGGCGTCCGGAGGCGCCCCAGACCAGCGCCAACGCCCAGAAGCACAGGCCCAGGCTGAGATAGAAATTGAAGAAGCCCATGTGGAAAACCCAGCCATAGGCCAGCATGGCGATCGAGATCAGCAAGTGCCACGGCCGGCGGCCCGCCACCTTCGAGACGAAGGCAAAAGCACCCCACACGAAGATCAGAACCGCGACGGAGACGGCGATGCGTTGCGCGGCTTCCGGACCCAGAAAACGGTACAGGCCGCCAAGCATCAGGTCGAAAAGTACGTTGGTGGTCTGGGTGGCGATGGCCAGGCCTTGCATGCGCCCGGTCTCGATCAGGTGCGCCAGCCAGGCGTTGTAAATGTGGCTGGAGAGATCGCCGGCCTGCAGGCGTGGCTGCCAGAAGCAGGGGACCAGCAACAGGATGGAAAGGGCCGTGTAGACCAGTGCCGCGCGACCCGAAACGCTACCGCCGCGCGCGGCCGGCGTTGTGCCGCCATCGACGGGAACCGCTTGCCCGAGTTCGCGAAATAGCCGCTTCATGATCATCCGAGTCTACCCCAGTCGTATACTCTTGAATTCGGGGATCAGCGCGAAGGGAGTGGCCACGTCTGCGATTCGCTCGCCGGTCTGAACGATGTTCCCCTCGGCGATTTGGGTGTAATCCGCGGCAGCCAGCCGAAGATAGCCGATCCGGAATGGATCGATCCGCATCACCCGGCAGCAGGTGGCATCCACCGCCAGCGAGTCCCGGCCCGCGACCACTACGCCAACCTGCTTGGGCACGCCTTGAATCGGCCCGTTGCCTTCCATACCGACGATGCCGTCCACAATGGCGAACTTTCTGGGGTACGCGGCATGCAGGTCGGCGATGCATTCTTCGATGCCCGCCCAGTGAAGCACGTTCTTAGGCCAGCCGTAAATGGCGCTGGGGACTGTGCCGAAGAGATTCTTCATGGACAGCGTAGCGCCCACCCAGTGATGGGTCTTCATCTTGGCCATGGATACCAGCAGGTCCGCCCCCAGAACCGTATTGGGAAGATACAACTTCTCGATCCGCGAGAACTGGGACTTGGGCCGCACCCGGGTGACGTCGTCGAGATTCAGATCGATGAACACATCGTCGAATTTCGGCACGATCCGGAAGTACCCGGCGGCGTCGGCGAGGTCCAGCGTATTGCGGCGGTGTCCCGGACCTTCGGCAATCCGCACGCTGGCCGCCCCGGCCGCGAGGAAGGCTTCATAAGTAGCATGGACCAGCAGTGGATGGGTGTTGATGGTGTTCTCGGGCTCGAATTCCACCAGGTTGGGTTTGAGCACCACGCTGCGGCCACGCACGTCCAGGCGATGGACGGCGACGATGCGCCGCATGGTTTCGTAAAGGCTCTGATCGTAAGCCGGCGCGCGCACAATGGAGACCTGAGAAGGCTCCGCCTGAGCGGCCGCGGGACCGCGAGTCTTGCAACCGGCCAGCAGGGCTGCGCCGGCAGTCGCCGCCATCCATTCGCGCCTTGTCACTTTCCGGTGCATGTGTCAGCCCCAAAAGCAGTCGCGGCCCTGCTCGGCCGCAGTCATCACCAAGTCCAGAGAGGTCTCGGGAATGGTCCTGTATTCCACGCCGGAGGGCGTACAGTATCCCGCCGGTAGTTGGCCGTGCGCCCGCAGTCCCAGGCGCAGCCAGTTCAAGGCATCGGCGGACCGGCACTCGTCGAGAAAGCGCTGGGCCACCGTCAGCGCCAGATCGACTTGCGGCGACCTGACTCCGCGCAAAGCCGCCAGGGCCAAGCCGGTGGTTTCCGGGTACGGACCCGAAGGATACCCCAGTGGGCGCGAGGACCCGTGATTCCAGCCGCCTCCGTCGCAGGCGCGGCCCAGCAGAAAACGGCGTCCGGCATCGATGCGGCCGCGGATGTCGCTGGAAGACTGCCGGCGGTCCTCCTTGTCCAGAGCCAGAATGGCGATCGACGTGGGACCGACCCACGCCGCGGTACCGGGAACCCACGGCCAACCGGGAGGCTCCTTGGTGTCCAGGGACGGGGAATTGCCGAGCAGCCATTCCCGCAGGCGGTACATTTTGGTGGATTCCTCGCCGGTTGTTCCCATCAACCAGCCAACGGCGCGCCGATGAGCGGCAGCGCCCATGGTCTCGGGGCCCAGCAAGGCTACCAATCCGGTTACCCAGGTACTCTGATCCACCGCCGGGCACGGAGGCCATCCCCCATCCCGCCTGGAGATGGAGCGCAGCCAGGATACGCCACGCATCGCGGAGGCGGTTTCGCCCGCCGAGAGCAGGGCCATGATGGCGTACACGGTCGGTTCCGTCCACGATCCGCCGCGGACGTAGGACCAGCCGCCATCCCGGTTTTGTTTGTTGATCAGAGTTGCGATCGACATAGCCTTGAGAGGCTGGCGGACCGGAGCACTCGCGCCGCATTCGCCAGCCTTCATGGAATGAACATTAGCGCACGGTGCGACGTCTGCGCCGGCGCGAAAGAAGCATGACGAGCGAAACACCCGCTCCCAGCCAGATCGCTCCTTGAATTGCGAGATCCATGTTCGTTCTCCTTTCCTAGATTCGTGCCGTTCATTGAAATCCAGAGGACCGGAGGCCGGTCCACGTCCTTGTTACCGTTGTGTGCGCCGGGCCTTCCGCCGCTTCAGGAAGAGAATCATCATGCCGCCGGCGGATAGCCAGATAATCGCTTGAATCACTGTGTCGTTCATCGTTTGTAAGTCTCCTCTTAGTGTCCGATTGTTTTCATCATTGGGAACAAGTACTTGAAAATCTGTAAAATGCCGGGTCCGGCCGCGACGATCAACATGGACGGCAGGATGAAAAAGAAAATGGGGAACACGAGTTTCACGCCGACTTTCCCGGCGCGCTCCTCGGCCTCCTGACGACGCCGCGTGCGCAGGAAGTCGGAGTGAGTGCGCAGCGACTCGCCCATGCTGGTGCCAAAGCGGTCGTTCTGAATCAAAATGGCAACGAGTTTGCCCATTTCCGGCTCGCCGGTACGCTCGGTAAGGTTGCGCAGGGCGTCGGAGCGGCGTTTGCCGGCGCGCATCTCGAGTGTGACGAGCGACATTTCCTCGCTCAACTGCGGGTGGCTGACCTGCAACTCGTGAGCCACGTGCTGAATGGCCTGGTCGAGGCCCAGTCCGGCTTCCACCGAGACCACCAGCAGATCGAGCATATCGGGCAGCGACAAGCGCAGGACGTCCTGGCGCTTGGCCACCTTCTTCTCCAGCATGAAGCGCGGTAGAATCCAGCCCGCGGCGCAACCGGAAACCATCAGGGCCATGCGCATTATCGGGTTGTCGGGCATCTTAGGCTCCAACGCCATGCTGATGACCAGCAGCGCCAGAGTAGCCATGATGCGGGTGCCATAGAAGACTGGCAGGGCGGTTTCCGATCGGAAACCGGCGCGCATCAGGTCGGTCTTGAGCGTAGCGACTTCGGCATCCGAGGACGGCACTTTGGTGCCGATCTGGTGCAGAAATGTGACGATGGTGCTGGAGGCAGGTTCATACTCGGCATCCACCACGCGCTGCCGGGCGTCGGCGGTGATGACCGGGGCGCCAAGTTGGCGCATAAACTTCCCGGGCTTGTAGAAAATCCGGTAGCCTACGCCGCTAACCGCCACCAGCAGCATCAAGAACGCGAAAATGGAGAGCAGTAACGGGTGAAGCATTTCACACCTTGATATTGATGATCTTCTTGATAAAGAAATTGCCCAGAATCTGCGCCACGATGGCGCCGCCGATCATCCACTTGCCATCGCTGTCCTCGGCCATGCCCTGCAGGTAGCCCGGGGCCACCACTAGCAAGCCCAGCATGGTGCCCACCGGCAGCAGGGTCAGAATCGTGGCGGTGAGGCGCCCGTGGGCGCTGGCCGCTTTCACCTGGCCCTTAAGCCGGAATCGCTCGCGGATGACGTAGGCCAGCCGCGACAGGATTTCACTCAAGTTGCCGCCGGTCTGCTTTTGAAGCAGGACGGAAGACGTAAAGAACCGGATGTCGAGCAGCGGAACCCGCGTGGCGAAGTTGCGCATGGCGATATCGAGCGGCGCGCCCAGGTTCTGCTCGTTGAACAAAGTGCGAAATTCCTGTCCGAGCGGATCGGCGATTTCCTCGCCCACCATTTCCAGAGTGATGGAAAAGGCGTGGCCGGCACGCATGGATCGCGCCAGAAAGTCGAGCGCTTCGGGAAGTTGCTCTTCCAGGCGGTCCATGCGCACTTTGCGTTTATGGCGCACAAACAGGTAAGGCGAAGCCCCCATTACGGCTGCCAGAACGATTGCCGTGAAGGGGCCGCTGAGCAGCACCGGCCACATGAATCCCAGGAACAGCCCGGGGATCGCCATCATTGCCATGGCCCCCAGGAGGCGCGTGGAGGACCACGTCATGCCGGCCTGTTGGAGCTGTGCCTGGGCGTGGTGGGTGAATTGAAACGACCTCAGAATAGCCTTGACACCGGTGGGCTTGTCGGGTTCGAGCTCTTTGAGAAGAGTGGTGATCCCCGGCACGTCGTCGCCCACCGCGGTCTGCAGCATATCGACCACGTGCTTCTTCTGGCGGGCGTCATAGAACTTCTGGCCCACACTGGCGGCAAACATAGTGAGGGCGAAAAGAACCATGAAACAGACAATCACCGCGACCGGCATTAGTGGATCTCCACGACCGTCTGGAACATCTGCGTGGGCAGAACGATTCCACAGGACTTCAGGCGTTCATAGAACTTGGGCCGGATACCAGTTGCGCGGAAACGGCCCATTACCTTTCCGGATTCCGCGAGGCCGGTCTTTTCGAACAGGAAGATGTCCTGCAGGGTGATGATCTCCTGTTCCATGCCGATCACTTCGGTGATGTGGGTGACACGGCGCGAACCGTCGCTGAAGCGCGAAGTCTGGATAAACAGGTCCACAGCCGAAGAAATCTGCTGGCGGACGGAGCGGATACCCATGTTGGAATTGGCCATGCCGACCATGACTTCCAGGCGGCCCAAACCGTCGCGGGGCGTGTTGGCGTGGATGGTGGTCAGCGATCCATCGTGACCGGTGTTCATGGCCTGTAACATGTCCAGCGCCTCTTCCGCGCGAACTTCGCCGACGATGATGCGGTCGGGACGCATACGGAGAGCATTGATGACTAACTGCTTGATGTGGATGGCGCCGGTGCCTTCGACGTTGGCCGGGCGGGTTTCCATGCGGGCCACGTGGGTCTGTTGGAGCCGCAACTCGGCGGCGTCTTCGATGGTGACAATGCGCTCGTCTTCGGGAATGTAGGAAGAGAGCGCATTGAGAAGCGTTGTCTTACCGGAACCGGTACCGCCGCAGATGAGGATATTGAGGCGGGCCTTGACGCAGGCTTTCAGCAGTTCCAGCATGCCTTCGGTCATGGCCAGTTTGGCCACCAGATCCTCGCCTTTCAGGGCGTGGCGGCCGAAACGGCGGATGCAAAGCAGCGGCCCGTCTACCGCGACGGGCGGAATGGCGGCGTTGACGCGCGAGCCGTCGGGCAGACGCGCATCCACCAGGGGCGAGGACTCGTCTACGCGCCGGCCGACGCGCGATACCACTTTTTCGATGATGCGCAACAGGTGGGCGTCGTCCTTGAATTCTACCGGCGTGCGGTACAGTTTGCCACCGCGCTCCACGTAGACCAACTTGGGCGTGGTCACCAGAATGTCGCTTACGGTAGGATCTTGAAGCAGCGGTTCCAGGGGGCCGAGACCGAAGACCTCATCCAGAATTTCTTCGATGACGCGGTCTTTCTCCACCAGGGAGAGAGGCGTCTTCTCTTCCTCCACCAGTTTGGCGACGGCAGCCCGGATTTCGGCTCGCACGCGTTCGCCGGCCATGGAAGACAGGGCTTCCAGGTTGATCCGGTCCAGCAACTTGCGGTGGAGAGTGAACTTCAGTTCCTGATATTCCGGAGTGTAGCCCTCGCGATTGAAGAGCCGGTTCACCCAGCCGGTTTCCCGGCTGTCCGCATGTCTCTGAGTGGCGTCCAATAGACCTGGCATTGTCGTTTATCCCTTTCCGTTTCCGTTATCCAAAGAGCGCGAAGCGTTTCTTGTCCATCGACTTTTCATCCTCCAGGTTGCCCAGCTTCATGGCCAGCCTGGCGATTTGTTTGCCGAGATTGGAGTTGCGATTTAGCATTCGCCCTTCGGCGTAGGTCTCGTACAGCTCCGGATAATCGTTGGGGATCGTGCAGAAAATCGGAACCCCCAACATCCTCTCCAGTTCGGCCGGAGTGATGTCCAGCCGTTTCGGCGCCCGGTTCAGAATGAGCTTGATCCGGTTCTTGCCGTAGCCGCTGTCAAGGAGTGTCTGAATGATCTGCTTGGATTGGTGCAGCGCGGGTACTTCCAGGGTAGTGACGAGGCAGGCCTCGTCGATCTCTTCGAGGGCGGCCATGGCGATGTGGCTCAGGCTGCGTCCCAGGTCGGCCAGCGTCCAATCGTAATGGGGACGCGCAAAGGCCAGCACGTGGCGAATCTGGTCGTCCTTCGGCTGCTGCTTGGATGCCAGCGCAGGGGGCGATGAAACGATTTCCACGCCGGCGATGCCGTTGGAGACAAGCGCCTTCCAGTAATGAATGTCGAGGCGGTGCAGGTTGTTGACGGCGTCCAGAATGGAATAGACGGACTTGGTCTTGGTGATGAAGGCGACCATGCCGGAGTCCAGATCCAGATCGGCGAGCAGGACTTTCTGGTTGTGACGGCCGAGTTCGGCGGCCACATGGGTGACCAGCGTGGTGGCGCCACAGCCGCCTTTGGCCGAGAGAAATCCAAAAGCCTTGCCGCCGCCCTTGGCCCCTCCGTCGCGCCGCCGGCTGCGTTCCGCCGAGCGCTTTTCGAGCGCCCGCTTGAGCGTCTCCTGCAGTGGTGGATACAGGTACTCGTTAATTCCCGCGCGCAGCGACGAGAGGATTGCGTCGGAGTTGGCGGTGGTGTTCAGGGCGACGATCATGGGGTCGCCGATGGCTCCCCGGATGGAGGCAACCAGGCCTTCCAGAGGCTCGCGCCAGTTGCTGATATCGACCAGAACGACGTCCGGCCGCATACGTTCCAGGCGGTCGAGAAAGCTGCTCAAGTCGCCGATATCCTGGTGTTCCACGATGATGCGGAACGGCAGGTCGGCGAGCGACGCCTGCACCTGTTCGAGCAAATCGCGGTTTTCGATCGCCAGGCCGATGGTCAGCGGATACATGACGGCTCTCCCCGATCGGTACTCATCAGTGGCCGCCCGTCCCCGAACCCGTTCCGCCGCTCGAGATTGGCGTGGGAGTCACTCCGGAGTTGATGTTGGGTTGCCCCTGCGCAGCCGGGACAAGCTGGATAGTCTGAGTGGGAGTGGGCGCCTGCTGCCCCTTCTTCTGCTCCTGTACGAGTTGCTCGACCGGAACCGTCGTGGTGGGCGGGTGTACCGGCACCGGACCGGTCTTGTCCATGCCCGGCTGAGACATTCTGAAGTCGCTGTTCCTGGGCATGAATTTTTCCTTGAAACTGAGCATCGGAAGGGGCTGGTCCGCCGGGATGGGCCGCACGATCTCGGGGGTGATGAGGATCAATAGTTCGGAATTGGTCTTCTTGACCTGCCGCGACTTGAAGAGGTTGCCAAGGACGGGGATGCTGCCGATGCCCGGCACCTTGGAAAAAGACTCGGTAGTCTCGTTGTCCAGTAGACCGGCGATGACGAAGCTCTGACCGCTATCCAGCTCGACTTCGGTCTGGACGCGGCGCGTGGTCATGGCTGGAACGGAGAATCCCTGAATGCTGATAGCGTTGCTGAAATCGAGTTGGCTAACTTCGGGCGCCACCTGCAGGCGGATGGTGCCGCGCGGCGTAATCGTGGGCACGAAGCTGAGACGGATGCCGTATTCTTTAAACGCGATGGTGACGGCTGCTACTCCAGTGCCCGGCTGCACCTGTGGATAGGGCATCTCGCCACCCGCCAGAAAACTGGCCTGCTTGCCATTGATCGCCATGACGTTGGGTTCCGCCAGGGTCTGTGCCAGGTTCTTGCCTTCCAACGCCTGAATGGCGGCGAGCAGGTTGATGTCTTTGCGGAACAGAAGCAGGTTGACCGTCGAGGACAACGAGAAGGTCTGGCCGCCATCGGTACTGACGGGGAAGCTGGTGCCCAGAGCCGAGGTTTGATTGAACGCGCCGGAGGCCAGGTTCACCCCCAGTTGCAGAGAGGCGTTGCGGTCCACGTCGGTGAAGCGCACGTGCAGGACGATCTGCGGATCTTCCTCGGGAACTTGCACTTGCAGCAGGTTGATCACGTGCCCCAGCGTGGAGGCGATATCCTTCACGCGGTCGGCCGCCACAATGTCCTTCACGGTGCCGCGGAGGAAGGCGGCATCGTTGTCGAAGGTGACATTGATATCGGTGTCGGGGAAGTCGCGGGCGATCTGCTGGCGCACGGCCTCGAGCTTCGCGGTGCTGGGCCGCACCGTCAATTCGAAAACCAGACGGCTGCCGTTTTTCTGCCAGACGATCAGGGACGTTTCCCCGGGCGCCTTACCATTGACTAGAACCTCTTTGGAGTTGATGGCTACGGCATCCAGTAGCGCCTCGTTGGCGTAGGAAATTCGCACGATATCGAGGGGGCTGTCGATAATCAACGACTTACCTACAGTGACCAGAAGGGGCTCGGGTTTGGGGTTCGCGGGTGGCAGTTGCGCCGCAGCGTCCGGCTGTTGGGCCGGCCTGGCCGGCTCGGCTGCCGGCAGAATCGCCGACAGGGCCAAGCTCAGGGCCACGGTCGCCGAGAAGATTGCGATTGGCCGGACTGGTGACACTTATTTACCCTCCCCGGAGAACTTGACTTCGGTCTTTTTGGTCCCGCTCACGATTTCCAACGTTACCGGCGGGTCGGGTTGCTTTTTGGCCGCGGGAGGTTCCTGCGCCGCGGCGGTGTATACTCTCCTGGCGGGCGCGGCCGGTTTCGGGGCGCGTTGCGGGGCCCCGGAGCCGTCGGAATCCGTTCCGCCGCCGGCCTGCCGGATGTCCGCCCTGCCACCATCGAACAGGTTCTTCGTGGAGGCGCCGGATGTCTTGGCGATGGCTCGGTCGATGGGATTACGAAGCACCAGTTGGATATTCATGTTCGACGCCAGGCTGAGTTGCTCGGCTTGTTCGGGAGTCACCAGCAGGTTGACGGTCTGCACCAGCACAGGCTTATTCTCGGCGTCCTTCTTGAGCTCCTGGCCGGCCGAGAGGACTTCCAGATCTTCCAGCGTTTGTACGGTTTTGGCGATGGCGCCAAGGTTGGCGTTGCCGTTGGGGCGCGTACCGGAGATCATGACATCCACGTGCGTCCCGGTCGATACGAATCCCGAAACACTGTTCACTTCGTTGACACGGATTGCCACGGCGCGCATTCCCGGCGGAATTTTCCCGGCCAGGCCGCCGCCAGCTCCGTCCAACGCCAGGCGGGACGCCAGCACCGGCTCTTTGGCCACGATTGCGGTATTCACGCCGCGGTTCACGGCGCCGTCTTTCCCATCCAGATGCAGGATGGCGCCTGTGGGAACCGGCCCGGTCCAATCGGCCAGCTTGACGTCGTCGGGCTTAATGACCGAGCCCACCTCGAGGTCTTTGGTGGCCACAACGATCTGAGTGGTCACCGGTGCGGCCGCTTGGGTGGGCTCGGCGCGCTTGACCAGCAGACGATACAACAGCAAGCTGGCCACCGAAGCCACCACGAACGCGAAAACGAGTACTCCTGCAAATCTCTTATTCATTTGACTTTCCCGTTCCGTTCACACGGAACATCCGGCGCCGGCGGCCGGCACTCGTACCCCGACCCGGCGCAAATCGCCCGGGTTGGTCGAAGCTTGTTTCCGGAGCATGCCGGGGGTGCCCCTGCACCCGCCGACACGCCCCGTTAGGTGGGTCTAGCTGCCTGTGTTGGCCGCGACAAGCTGGCTGCTGGTGTTGGACCAGATTCCCTTGATGCTGCCGCCCGCGCCCAGGAAAAGAGCCGCCGAGGCGAGAGCCACGAAGGCCATGAGCAGGGTATACTCAATGAGGTCCTGCCCCTGTTCGTCCTTCCAAAAGTTTCGCAAAAACGTCATTTGTGTTCGCTCCTAAGTCTTGGATTTGAGTTCTGTGATCGCTCGATCACGTGCCTGAGTTTTCGTGACCTCGCGATCACGGCTTTCTCCGTCGCCGCTTCCGGCGGCGGAAACCGATTGGCCCACGGCCTTCTGTGTGGACCGGAACACCAGCGCGACGCCGTCGTCGTAAACGACACGCCAGCGGGCGGATTCCTTCAGAGCGCCGGCCAGCGGCGCGGTTGTGGGCAGAAGGATTGTATCGACGCCGAAGCGGCCCAGGGTTTTCTCCCAGCCGTAGCTCACGCTCAACACGTCCAGATATTGTTTCCCGAAGACCGCGCCGTAGAAATCGCTGCGCCCGTCGATGAAGACCCGGGTGTTCGGGTAGAGGCGGTAGATCAGGTAGTCGCCCCACTGATCCTGCGCGAAGATACGCGCCGAAGGTCCCCTTTGCAGCATATCGACGGCGCCCGCCGGAAACGACTTGGGGTCGAATTCCGCGCGGAACGATTTGGGCGGATTGGGCGCGTACAGCAGCGCCGCCAGAACCACAATCCCCAGCACACTGGCCACGTGCCAGCGCGCGATGCTGTCGGTCTCGCTGGTCTCTCGTCCCAAGCGGGCGAACTTCTCCGCGGCCCTGCGCACCCACGCGGCCAGGTTCCAGGCCGGTATCAGCGCCACCCAATCTTCCAGGGCGCCGGCCACCGGCAACGCCGCCACGATGGCGAAGAGTGGGATATTGCGGGCTGCCAGCAGCGCGCCGTGGCTCCAGACCAGGATCAGCACCAGCTCGATGTAGCGACCCTTCGAAGCATGCCACAAAGCCGCCGCCGCACCGGCCAGCAGCAGACCTTCGAAGAAGATGGCCATGGGATGGTGGAAGCTGAGGGAGAGAAATTCCGCGATGTGTTGCGCCTGGTAGGGGTCGCGCAGGTACTCGATGACGTGTTGGTGCAGATGGTAGGTGTATGGATTTACTAAGCTGGCGGCAACACAGGCAAAGGCGCTCAACAGATAGCGCCGCGCCCGGCTCAATGCCGCCGGCCGCTCCTCGATATCGGTAGTCAAGGCAGCCTTCAGAAGCTCGCCGACGCCATACGCCGCTATCAGCACCGGTCCCACAATGAAACCGCCGTGCAGATTGGTCCACAGGATAGTGGCCACCGGGAGGATGGCGAGGTAAGGAACGCGCCCGAGCCGCGTCTTGCCGGCACGCACGTTCTCCAGCGCCCCGTAAAACAGCACCAGGAAGAACAGGGTGAACAGGTGGGGACGCGACAGCCAGTGGATGGAGGAAACCGCCGCCGCGATCATGGTGGTTACAATGGCGATAATGGCGGTCGATTTTCGTCTGACCAGACGGAAAAGCATCACGTAAATCAGCGAAAGCAGCATTATCGAGAAGAAAGCAATAGTGCGGAGCCCGCCATGGCCGTACAACCAGGCAAAGAGAATATCCGTCAGCCATTCCCAGGCGTACCAGACGGTATTGGGCATGGTATATGAGAAAAGATCGTGCAAGGGAACCCGGTGGTTGGCCAGAATCCACTGCCCGGTGCGGATATGCCAACCCGTATCGCAGTCTCCCAGAAGGGACTGTAGGCCGTCCATCCTACCGAAAAGGAACAAGATAGGCATAAGGAATGCCATGTCCGTCAGGGACGGCAGGAGTTTAACCGCGAAATGTGGCTGACGCGCGTCCATATTCAATCAAGCCATCCAGGAATTAGCCACTGGAATCATGGTCTCGATAGCCCGGATTCGATCATGAAAAGAGCGAAAATCCATATAATTGACACTCAAGGCCACCCACGGATAATCGTTCCCACTGTCGGTAATGCGAGTGACTGTGCCCTGGCAATGAATACATTTCTGGCCGAATCCGTGATTTGCCGGAAGTTCGACTTCGACCGTCACAATTTGCCCGATCGCGGGTAAGGGGAGTGCTGTGCCTTCTCCCCGCCAGGCGATGAGCAACCCGCTCCGGCTGATATTCTCCGTGAACATCGCGCTCCGCATCCACAGTGCCGGAGAAGTCACGTGGCAGCGGAGCTTGATTTCGATGCGGGGGCTCTCACGCCTGTTTATGTTCTTCATTTGGCTACTTCTGACACTCGCGAATTTAGCGCCCAAAGCGGACCCGAGCAATATCGTAAATGGGCTATAGCATTCTGTTGCCCAAGGATAGCAGCCGAAACAGCAACGATTGCGGACATAGAAAATTGGCCAAAAGGCACGGCGGGTATACTGGGGGAAATCCCGGTTCACTGTGGCGTATATCGATAGGGTTATTAGCCGTAAATTACCCAGTAAATTCGGGTGTTTTTTGCGACATTTTGACCAGTCGTCAACCGCATCTTAAGTGTATGTAAACGCTACTGTTATGTGCAAATATATCCACAGATAATAGGCCATTTATCTGGGTTTATTGGCGAATTCGGCACGGATTTACGATAATTTTTTATTGACAACGGAAGTAAATAGTCGGAGAATGCAAGAGTAACAGCGGTACCGCATTTCCTAAGAAAAACCCTTGGGGATTGCGCTGGTTTGGCGTAGAACTGCGGATCGGCTGTAGCAAGTTGAGGTGGAGAATATGACGCGAATTCTTCTTTATAGCGACGAACCCATCCTGGCAAAGGGCCTCGAATCGGTATTGCGCCAGGTCGAGGGATTCGATTTACTGCCGACGTGCGGCACGGT
>Ga0181529_10003272_pt1 | contig 18587 bp, 16 predicted proteins | sample PEATcosm2014_Bin_36_FD_119763 | JGI IMG/M metagenome (GOLD analysis project Ga0181529, IMG submission 119763) | Peatland microbial communities from MTU Mesocosm Facility, Houghton, MI, USA - PEATcosm2014_Bin10_30_metaG | ecosystem: Environmental > Terrestrial > Soil > Wetlands > Peat | place... | reverse complement strand
GAGCCGCGGTAGGGGGAAAGGTTCTTCCTCGCGCCCGTCGCCGTCCCGCTCGACGCGGACCCCGCTTCGTTGCGGCCCGCCCCCGAGATGCGCTCCATCGCGCCCGTCGGGCCCATACCACTCATCTGGGCGATGGCCTGGTCCACTGGCCCGCCCGGGGCAATCTGAACGATGAAGAAGTTCACCGTGATGATGGCCCAGATCGTAGGGACGATCAGGATGAGGCGCCGAAGGACGTAGCGCGACATCGTCCGATCACTTCCGGGGGAGCTTGGCTTCTTTGTCCGGGTCTATCCACCAGGAGTCGAGGCCGAGGTCGTACTTGGGCCTTAGCTGCGGCCGCGCGAACTTGTCCCAATAGGCGATGCGGAACTCGCTCAGGTTCCACATCGGCACGACGTAGAAGTTCCAGGTGAGGACGCGGTCGAGGGCCCGGCCCCAGGCGAGAAGGGCCTTCTCGTCGGCCTGATGGGCGGCGATGCCGTCGATGAGGTAGTCGACGGCGGGATCCTGCACGCCGGCCGTGTTGAAGGTCGAGTCGATGTAGTCGGAGCGCCAGATCTGCTTGAGGTCCAGGCTCGGGTAAGCGTTGGCGTCGTAGCCGCGATCGATCATGTCGTAATCGCGATTTCGCATGCGATTGACGTACTGTGTGACATCCACCTGCCGTATCGTCATCGCGATGCCCATCCTCTCGAGGTTCCTCTGGATGGGGGCCGCCACCCTCCCCATCGAGGGGCTGTAGATGAGGAGCTCGAAGCTCATGGCCTGGCCCGTCTTCACGTCGGTCAGCTTTCCGTCCCTGACCTCCCAGCCCGCCTCCTTGAAAAGCGCCAAGGCCTCGCGGATCTGGTCGCGGATATTGCCCGTGCCGTCCGTGACGGGAGGTCTGTATTCCTCGGTGAAGACCTCGGGGGGGATCTTGCTCCTGATCGGCTCGAGGATCTTGAGCTCCTCGGCGCCGGGCAGGCCCCTGGCCTCGTAGTCGGTGTTCGTGAAATAGCTCCGCGTGCGCCTGTATTGGCCGTAGAAGAAGTTCCTGTTGAGCCACTCGAAGTCGAGGGCGAAGCCTATGGCTTCGCGGACCCGCCTATCCTTGAAGATGGGCCGCTGGACGTTGAATACGAAGGACTGCATGCCTTGGGGTATCTGATGGGGAAGCTCTTCCTTGACGATGTAGCCGGCGTCGAAGGGATGCCCCTTGTACATAGTCGCCCAGTTCTTGGCGATGTTCTCCTCGTAGAAGTCGTATTCGCCGGCTTTGAAGGCCTCGAAGGCGACGGTTTCGTCCCGATAATAGTCGTACCTGAAGGAGTCGAAGTTGTGCTGGCCCTTGTTTACCGGCAGCTCCGCCGCCCAATAGTCGGGAAGCCTTTGGTAGACCAGGTATTGGCCCATCTTGAAGTCTTTCACGGTGTAGGCTCCCGTGCCTACCGGCACTTCGGTAAGCGGATCCGAGAGCTTATGCTTGGACCAGTAGGACTCGGGAAGGATGCTGAGGGATGCGAGGGAGAGGAGGAGGGCCTTGTCTCCTTTCTTGAGCGTGAACTTGACCCTGAGGGGGTCGAGGGCGCGGACCGTGACGCCGGCATTGTATTGTCTGAACTGCGGAACGCCCTCGGCCATGAACTTGTCGAAGGTGAAGGCCACGTCCTTCGACGTTATCGGCGAACCATCCTGGGCCCTGGCTTTGGGATTTATATCGAAGACGATCCACGAGTAGTCGTCGGGATACTCGACCTTCTCGGCGATGAGGCCGTAGCAGACGCCGATCTCGTCTTCCGACGCGGCCATGAGAGGATCGAAGAGGAGGCCCTCGCTGCCTTGCGCGGCGACGCCCCGGTCGGCGAAGGGATTGAAGTCGTCGTAGGTCCCGATGGCCGATTGGCGGAGGCTGCCGCCCTTGGGCGCGTCGGGATTCGCGTAATCGAAGTGCGCGAAGCCGGCCGGATATTTGGGGACCCCGTGAAGGCTGAACGCATGGGAGACCGTCACCCCGGGCGCGGCCGAGACGACGGCTCCGAGAGCGAGAGCGACGAGCGCGAGCATCCCCTTCCTCATCCTGCCTCCGTAGTTTCGCGCGAGCATCGCAGTGAAAATAGAGCCTATATGTTGCAGAGGTCAATACTGCGCCGATATACTCGGGACCATGTCGAGGATCCGATCCGTCTGCGTCTTCTGCGGCTCGAGCAACGGGAAGCGTCCCGAATACCCGGCCGCCGCCGAGGCCCTGGGCGCGGCGATCGCGCGCCGCGGCCAAAGGCTCGTGTACGGCGGCGGCGACGTCGGCTCGATGGGCGTCCTGGCGAGGGCGGCCCTCGCTGCGGGCGGCGCGGTGACGGGCGTCATACCCCGCAAGCTCTACGAGATCGTCGACCACGTCGAGCTTACGGAGCTCGTCGTCGCCGAGGACATGCACGAGCGCAAGGCCAGGATGTACGATTCCTCGGACGCCTTCATCGCCATGCCCGGCGGCATCGGGACGCTGGACGAGCTCTTCGAGGCCTGGACCTGGCGCGGGATCGGCTATCACGAGAAGCCCATCGGCATCCTCGACGCGGCCGGCTATTACGCCCCCCTCCTCGCCTTCCTGGGCGGGATGGTCGATGAAGGATTCCTTGGACGGGAGCAGCTCGACGATCTCGTCGTGGATACGGATCCGCAATCGCTCCTCGACCGCCTGGAGGCCAAGGAGCCGCTCAAGGTCTTCAAGCGCCCCGAGAGGTCGAGAAGGCGCGAACCGGGCTGATGCTTCCAGCCGATCCGGCGTATACTCAGTTCCATGCCCTCGAAGAAAAAGCGCGTACCGCGCATACCTCCCGGAGCACCGGGCCATCCTCGCGGCGAGGCCGATGAGAGGCGGCCTCGCGCGTCGAGGCCCGAGCGAAGGAAGATCGAGGCGTCGGAAGTCCGGACCGCCCCCGCGAGGTCGGTCGCGAGGACGCCGAGCAGGGCTTCGGCGCGTCTCCTCTACGAGGACGAGTCGATACTGGCCTTCGACAAGCCGGTCGGTCTTCCCGTCATAGCGCCCGAAGGCTCGCGCGCGCGCTGCCTCCTCGACGTCGCCACCGAGGAAGTCGCGAGGAAGAAGCCCAGGGGCAGGGCGGCGGTCGTGCATCGCATCGACCGCGACAGCTCGGGCGTCGTGGTCTTCGCCGCCGACGGAAGGACCAAGAAGCTCCTCATGGAGGGATGGGACGAGCTCGTGACCAAGCGGATCTATACGGCCCTCGTCGCGGGTTCGATGGCCGAGGGATCGGGAGTCTTCGACTCATGGCTGAAGGAGAACAAGGCCGGCGAGATATATCGGGCCGAGCCGAAGGAGAGGGGCGCGAAGCGCGCGGTTACCCGCTGGCGCGTCCTCGAGGAGGGCTCGGGGCTGAGCCTCCTCGAGCTCGAGCTGGAGACCGGGCGCAAGCACCAGATCCGCGTCCAGCTCGCGGACGCCGGGCACCCGATAGTGGGCGACCTGCGGTATGGCGGAGGCGCCCGTCGAGTCCGTGGCGCGCGCGGCGAAGGCCTCGCGATCGACCTCGGACGCCTCTGTCTCCACGCCCGCATGATCGAACTGAAGCTTCCCGGACGCGAGGTACTTCGGATCGAGAGCCCGGCCCCATCCGAATTCGCTGCCGCCTTGGCGGCGGCCCCCGCCGGGGCCGTCGCCGAACGGAGGCCCTCGTCGAAGGCCGATGCCCGCGATGGCGCCGCTTCCTCCTCCCGAAGCGCAGCTGGAAGCGGCGCTCGTCGCGGGCGCGGCTCTCATCGCGGGAAGTGACGGCGCGCTCGACCTTCGTCGAGCTCCGGCGCCCCTGATCGCGCCGGGCCTATTTGGCGGGTGGCATGGTCGCCGGCACCCACTTCGAGAAGGCGTCCAGATGGGCCCAGTAGCCGAGGAAGGCGAAGAGGGTCCAGATCGCGGCCGCGCCGAACAGGGCTATGGTCGCGAGGATCAGGACGACCTTGAACCGGCGCAGATAGTATACGGGCAAGGATAATACGCCCATCAAACCCGTGAGGACGAAGCCGATCGTCGCTACCAAGGGCTCGCTCGTCATCTTGAGGGTATACATCCTGATTCCCAACACGATCGCGGCGGCTCCGGCGAAAGTCGCGTAAATCCCGAGGGAAAGCAGCTCCCAGTCGCTCAGTACGGCTATGGCTCCGCCGAGCATGAGCACCCCGTAGAGGACCGACATTTCCCCGAAGGGAATGTTATAGCTGCTGATGATCGGCCACGTGAATATTTCGTATAGTCCTGTGACGACGGCCACGAAGCCGCTCACGAGAAGTCCGGGCGCGAGCTTCTTTCGGTCGCCGTTCAGGTATTTCAGCACGAACAGCGCCAGGATGGCGAGCCCGGCGGCCATATTGATCAGCATGAGGGTCAAGTAATCGATGAACATCACGAGCCTCCTCGAGCTAGATAAGACAAGTATAACGGCTCGAGGCCCTAGGAGCAAACACACGAAAAGGCCGCCCCCATCCCCGACGGGGACGGGAGCGGCCGATCCGCGAAAACAGGCTAAGCCTGAGTATCTACGACAGTTCCCGCGTAGGACGGAAGAGGGGCCTGCGAGCCGGAACCGGCCTTGGCGGCCACTGCCTTGCCCGTCGCCTCAGCGGCTTCGTTGTCCGGGACGCGCTCCGCCGCTTCGCTCCCTTGAACCTGCGCCGCCTGCGGAAAAGCGACCGCTCGGCTTCCGATCGAAGCTATATCCATGGCTAGTCTCCTTGGGCGCAAATATAGTTCCGGACGAGGCCGAAGTCAAACCGCCCCTCCTCGAGGCCGCCCTGCCGGAGCCGGTGCTCGAGCTCCGGCTCTCGGAGCGTCCCTCGGGTCGACGGCCGCTCCTGGCCCTCGGGTCGACGTAGCGGTCGCCTCGGACGAGACCGGGATCGGCGCGCGCGGCGGCGGCCTCGGCGATCGTCGCCTTCCTGCCTTCTTCCGCGGCCCTTTCGAAAAGGGGGCCGGTGGCCAAAGGCACGCTGGTCCTCAGGAGCTTCTCGATCGCCTTGAGGAGGGGCTTCTCCTCCCGATCGCAGAGCGCGATCGCGCAGCCGCTCGCGCCGGCGCGAGCGGTGCGGCCGATGCGGTGGACGTAGGTCTCGGGCACCTCGGGAAGCTCATAGTTATATACGTGGCTGATGCCGTCGACGTCGATGCCGCGGGCGGCGAGGTCGGTCGCCACGAGGACGCGGAGGCTGCCGGCTCGGAAGCCGTCCATAGTCCGGGTCCTGTTGTTCTGGCTCTTGTTCGCGTGGATCGCCTCGGCGGCGATGCCGCCGGCTGTCAGCGAGCGCGCGAGCCTGTCGGCGCCGTGCTTGGTGCGCGTGAATACTATCGCGCGCTCATCGCCCTGGGCGTTGATGAGGGCGGCCAGGAAGGCGCGCTTTTCGGCCTTCTCTACGAAGGCGACTTTCTGCTCGATGAGGTCGACGGTCGGCTTCTCGGGCGTTACCGAGACGCGGATGGGATCCCGGAGGATGGAATTGGCCAAACCCGAGATATCGCTCGGCATGGTGGCCGAAAAGAGGAGGGTCTGCCTGTCCTTGGGAAGAAGGGAGATTATCCGCCTTACATCCCTGATGAAACCCATGTCGAGCATGCGGTCGGCCTCGTCGAGGACGACCACTTCGACGGAATCCAGGCGGACTTGCCCCTCGTGATGGAGATCGAGGAGTCGGCCGGGCGTGGCGGTCAGGACATCGACGCCGCGAGAGAGGGCCTTGACCTGCGGCGTCTTTCCGACGCCGCCGAATACGCAGGCCCGCGAGAGGCGCGCATCGGCGCCATAGACGGCGAAGCTCGCGTCGATCTGGGCGGCGAGCTCGCGCGTCGGCGCGACGACGAGGGCGCGGCAGCCGCGAGGGGCGGGCCTCACCGACATCGCCGAGAGGCGTTGGATGATGGGCAGGGCGAAAGCCGCGGTCTTTCCTGTGCCGGTCTGCGCGCAGCCGAGAAGGTCGCGCCCCGCGAGGAGGGCCGGTATCGCGGCGCTCTGAATCGGCGTCGGTTTTTCGTAGCCCTGACGCTTTAGGGCCGACAGGATGGCCTCGGCGAGGCCAAGAGATGAGAAGCTCGGGTCGTTCATGTGAATCCTTATAAGGAAGAGATGGGGCAAGTGCCAAGAAAGGGCCTTTACCCTTTCTAGCGGCATCGCTCTCGCCCCCGGTTCACCGACCGCGAGCGAGGACCGATACGATCAGACACGAAAATCCGCGATCGGCTTGAAAAGAATATACCGCGAAACGATCCTTCGCGCCTAGTACGCTTTCTGGAAGTATTGCGCATACGCGAGAAATCTCCTAAATATGTATCGCCCTCCCCAAGCCCGCCCGCGCTCCTTCCATCAAGAGTTCCGAAAGGGTCGGATGGGCATGAATCATGTCGGCGACGTCGTCGAGGAGCAGCTCCGAGCGGGCCGCGAGAAGAAGCTCGTGGACGAGCTCGGTAGCGCCGGCCCCGACGATCGTGGCGCCGAGTATGGCTCTCGTGCGAGGATCGTAGACGATCTTCGCCTGCCCTTCCGGGACTCCGGTGGCGACGGCCTTGCCGACCCCGACGTAGGGGAAGCGCGCTACGCCGACCGTCCTGCCCTCGGCCTTGGCCTTCTCTTCGGCGAGGCCGAAGCTGCCGAGCTCGGGCTCGCAGTAGACGGCGCTGGGCACGAGGAGGGGATCCACGCGGCGTTCCGCAGGAGGGGGACTGCCCTTAATGACCTGGGCGATCCTCTCCGCGGCTATTTCGCCCTCCTTGGAAGCGACATGGGCGAGAAGGGGAGTGGAGACGATGTCGCCTATCGCATAGATGCCGCTTACCGAGCTTTCCTGGTAGTCGCCCACCGCTACGAAGCCCTTTTCCAACCTGACGCCGACCTCCTCGAGCCCCAATCCCTTGGTATTGGGACTGCGTCCGACCGAAACGAGGACGCCGTCCGCGACCAGCTGGCTCTCGGCGCCGTCCTTTGCCTTGAGCCTCAGTTCCAGGCCTTCGCCCTTCCGCTCGAAGCCTTGGGCGGCCATGCCGGTCAGCAGCTTGACGCCCCGTTTCGCGAACGCGGAAGCGACGATCGCGGCCGATTCCCCGTCCTCGATGGGCAGTATCCTGTCCATGAGCTCGACCACCGTCACCTCCACTCCGAATGCGTCCGCGACGAACGCGGTCTCCATGCCGATGGCGCCGGCTCCAAGGATGGCGAGACGGCGAGGAAGATCGCGGGACAGGAGGAAGCCGGTGGAGGAAAGGACGGTCTTTTCGTCGAAGGGGAAGCTCGGCAGCTCCTTGGGCCTGGAACCGGTGGCGACGACGATGGCCTTGGCGGAGATGCTCTCCGGCGCGGCCGCTGCGGCGCCCGAGACCTTGACTTTACCCGGACCGGAAAGCGCGGCCTCGCCTTCGATATACTCGATTTTATTCTTCTTGAGGAGGAAGCGGACGCCCTTCGAGAGGCGATCGGCCGCGTCGCGGGATTTCTTCCAGGGCTTGGCGTAGTCGAAGCCGGCAAGATCGACTTTCGCCCCTGCGGCCTCCAGGGCGGCGCGCCCGTCCTCGAACAGCGAGGCCTGATGGATAAGCGCCTTGGAGGGGATGCAGCCGATGTTGAGGCAGACCCCGCCGGGAGCTTCCCTCTCGACGACGGCTACCGAGAGTCCGAGCTGGGCGGCGCGTATGGCGCAGACGTATCCGCCGGGTCCGGCGCCTATGACGACGAGATCGTATTCTCTTTCGGGCATCTACATTCCTCCTGTTACAGCAATGCCTTGCCGGGTTCCTCGAGAAGGGAGACGAGAGTCGCGAGGAAACGCGCGCCCGCGGCCCCGTCGATAACGCGATGGTCGCAGCCGAGAGTCAGGGCCATGGCCCGCCTGACTCCGATCGTCCCGTCGCCGCCGACGAAAGGCTCTTTCAGCGCGGCGCCGAGGGCCAGTATCGCGGAGCCCGGGGGGTTGATGATCGCCGTGAATTCCTCGACGCCGAAGCTGCCCAGGTTGGTGACGGTGAAGCCTGCGCCTTCGTATTCGCTCGGAGCGAGGCCCCTCTCCTTCGCCTTGGCGATCAGGGCGGAGAGCTCTTCGTCGATGGCCGCGACGCCCTTGCGCGCGCAGTCCCTCGCGACCGGCGTGATGAGGCCGTCCGGCAGGGCGACGGCCAGGCCTATGTCTATCGAGGAACGCTCGAGGATGGTCGCGCCTTCCCAGGTCGAGTTGACGTAGGGATGGCGGACTATGGCCTCGGCCGCGAGCTTGACGATGAAGGCGTTGAGCGAAAGCGGCTTATCCCGTCCCGCGTTGGCCGTCTCGCGCAGGGCCATGAGAGGTCCCGCGTCGATGCGGCGCTTGAGGTAGAAATGCGGAGCCGTGTAGAAGGATTCCGAGAGTCGCTTGGCGATGACCGCCCGCTTGCCCGAAACGGGCAGCCTGCGGTCCGGGGCCGGACCGGAAGACGACGCTGCCGATCCCTGAGCGACGGCGGGGCCACGAGCTCCGAGGCCGCCCGTGGCGAGGCCGCCCGCAGCTGCGCTGCCCGCGGCGAAGCCGCCCGCAGCTGCGCTGCGTATATCCCTCTCGACGACGCGGCCGTTCGGTCCCGAGCCCCTGACCTTTCTTATGTCGATGCCGAGCTCGCGCGCCACCGCGCGGGCGAGGGGCGAAGAGGGAGGATAGGACGAGGGAGCGGAGGGGCCATCGAGGTTCGGCGCGGCCGCGTCCGGGGCCCCGGCCATCGGCGCGGCGGCGACCGGGACCGACGCCGCGGAAGCGAAGCTCGGCGCCCTCGGCATGGCCGGCGCCGTCTCGACGGCGGACGGGGCGACCGCGACCGCGGCGGGAACGGAAGGCGAGGCCATCGTTTCGGCCATCGCCGCCAAGGGCCCCGGATCCTCGCCCGCCTTGCCGATGACCGCTATCGGATCGCCGACGGCCGCCTTGCCCCCCTCGGCCACGATCCTCTTAAGGAGGACCGCGCCCTTGGGCGCCTCGTAATCCATGCTCGCCTTGTCGGTCTCGACTTCGCAAAGTACGGATCCCGCCGTAAAGGCGGCGCCTTCGGCCACTTTCCACTTGGTGATCGTCCCTTGGCTCATGGTCGGCGACAGGGCCATCATGAGAAGCGTTTCGGCCATGCTATACCTCCCGGTAGAGGGCGCGCAGGACTGCCGCCTCGATCTTGGCGGCCGAGGGCTGGGCAGCGAGCTCCAGGCCGTGATTGTAGGGCATGGGCACGTCTTCGCCCGAGACGAGGGCGACGGGCGCGTCGAGAAGGTCGAAGCACTCCCGCGAGACGAGGTAGGCGACATGAGAGCCGACGCTCGCGACGGGCCAGGACTCGTCGACGACGACGCATCTTCCCGTCTTCCTGACGGATTCGTACAAGGCCGCCTCGTCGAGAGGCCTGAGGCTTCGGAGATCGATGACTTCGGCCTCGACGCCCTTCGCGGCGAGCGCGGCGGCGGCCTCGACGGCGGCGCGCAGGGGCTTGGAGAAGGTCACTATCGTGACGTCGGCGCCGGGGCGCGCGACGGCGGCCTTGCCTATCGGCACGAGGAACTCGGCCTCGGGCACCTCGCCCTTCCAGGCGTACATGAGCTCGCTCTCGAGGAAGACCACCGGGTCCTCGTCCCGTATCGCGCTCTTCAGGAGGCCGTAGGCGTCGGCGGGCGTCGACGGCGCGAGGACCTTGAGCCCGGGCACGTGGGTCCAGAAGCTCGCCAGGGATTGCGAATGCTGGCTGGCCAGGTACTCCGCCGGGCCGTTGGGTCCGCGGAAGACGATGGGCACCGACAGCTTCCCCCCCGACATGTAGCGCAGCTTCGCCGCTTCGTTCACGACCTGGTCCATGGCGAGGAAGGCGAAGTTGTGCGTCATCCACTCGACGACGGGCCTGAGGCCCGCGATCGCCGCGCCCACGCCGGCGCCCGTGAACCCAAGCTCGGCTATGGGAGTATCGCGGACCCTCGCGGGCCCGTACTTGGCGAGGAGGCCCTTTGATACCTTGTAGGCTCCGTCGTACTCCCCCACCTCCTCTCCCATGAGGAACACCCGCGAATCCCTCGCCATCTCCTCGTCCAAGGCTCGGCCCAGGGCATCGCGATACGTCATGACGGCCATCGCTGCCTCCTAGCCCGCCGAGAGAGGCGCGACCCGCGCCCCGGCGTATACGTCGGTATAAAGCTCGCCGGGCGAGGGCTCGGCGCTCGACTCGGCGAAGGCGACGGCGGCCTCCACCTTCGCCTCGACGCGGGAGACGATCCCTTCCCATTCGGCCTCGGACAGGCTCCCCTCGTCCTCCATCCTGCCCTTGAGGGCCGCTATGGGATCGCGCTTTCGGTATTCGTCGATGTCTTCGCGGCTCCGGTACTTCCCCGGATCGCTCATCGAGTGTCCCTTGTAGCGATAGGTCCGCGCCTCGACGAGGCTCGGCTCCCCGCCGCCTCGGGCGCGCCCGACCGCCTCGCGCAGCGCATCCCTGACGCTCTCGATGTCCATGCCGTCGCAGGAGAGACCCTTCATCCCGTAGGCAGCGGCGGTGAGGGAAAAGTCCTCCTCGGCGGAAACTCGCTTCCAGTTGGTGCCCATGCCCCACTGGTTGTTCTCGACGACATAGACGATGGGCAGGGACCAGATCTTGGCGAGGTTGAGGCTTTCGTGCATCGCGCCCTGATGGAAGGCGCCGTCGCCGAAGAAGCAGAGCGTAACGCCCCCGTCGCCGCGGTAGGCTTGGGCGAGGGCGACGCCCGTGGCGACGGGTATCTGCGCGCCCACGATGCCGTTCCCCCCGAGCATCCGCCTCGCGGGGTCGAAGAGATGCATCGACCCGCCCTTCCCCCTCGATACCCCGGTCGCCTTGCCGAAGAGCTCGGCCATGATGGCCCCGGGATCGACGCCGAGGGCGAGGGCGTGGCCGTGGTCCCGATACGCGGTGAGAACGTAATCCCTCTCGAGGTCGAGGACGGAGACGGAGCCGACCGCGACCGCCTCCTGTCCGGAATAAAGATGGCAGAATCCGCCTATCTTGCGGAGCCCGTACATCATTCCGGCCTTTTCCTCGAAGGCCCTTATGAGCTGCATGCTCTCGAGCAACGAGACCGGCGAATCATCCATGAGCGGCCTCCGGCGCGTGCGCCGAGAAACGCTCGGCGCGAAGGGGGTAGAGTATCGAAGCCGACTCGATCTCGGTCTCGATCACGCGCAAGGCGGACGCGTCGGTATTGAGGCGCCAGAAAGCGGCCAGGTTGGGGCCGATGGCCTTGAGGACTTCGGCGGAGAAGGACGGATCGTCGACTACGCGGGCCCGGCCCATCAGGGTCGCCACCTCGGAAAAATCGGGAGCCTGGAAGACCCACTGCGCGCGAGGGTCGGCCTCGATCTCGGCCGCCTTCGGGAAGCCTCGCGCCGTGACGGCATAGACCATGCCCTTCAGGCGCGGCAGGGCGGCGGGCACCATCCAGCGCGTATGCGGATAGCCTCCCTCGCCCAAGGTCGAGAACAGCGCTGGACTGCCTCCGCCGATCAATCCGAAGGCCCTTTCGAGGATCTGAAAATACTCCATGTCCGACTCCTCAGCCGCGTTAATTATGATGAATAGATGCGCCGAGACCTTCGAGGGCCACGATCGCAGCAGCCGGCATCTCGTAGCCGAATCGACGGCCCGCGATATGCGATATCCTTTCCGATCCCGGCCCCGAGACCGAGGCGACGATCCCCCTTTCGACTTCGAGCCGAGCCCGGCCGCCGCTCCACCGCAACCCGAGCGAAAAGGCGGGGGTGGAGCCCCATGTCCATTCCCAGCTGGCCAGGCGGAGAGCGGCCTCCTCGGCGTAGGCTTTCGCTGCGACGCCCTCGGCCGCCGCGGGCTCGCCGCCCGAGAGCTCGAGGGCTATGGCGAGCGCCGCGTCGTCTACGCTGAGGCCCGGGACGATGCTCGACAGGTTCGCGCTCGCTGACTTGACCGACGGCAGCGCGCGCGACGATTCCGCCTGAATCCCTCCCAGGCACGAGGCCAGCCGCGCCAGGTCGGCGTCGACGAGGAGAGTGCCGTGGTGCAGGACTCGCGCGGCGGAGAGCCTGCGCGCGGTGCCGGAAAGCTTGAAGCCCTTCCACGGGCCGTCTCCCGCGACGAAGAGCCCTCCCCTCGGGCCCGACTCCGTCTCGACGCCAAGCTTGCGCAAGGCGCTCGCGACGAGCCTGAGCTCCGCGTCCCGATCGTGGTCCGAACGGGGAACGATGATGCTCCAATTGAGATTGCCGCGGTCGTGATAAACCGTCCCCCCGCCGGAGACTCGCCTGAAGACGGGCAACGAGGGCTCGGGAGCGACCTCGACCCAGGGATTCTGGTTGCGTCCGACGACGACGCAGGGGTCGTTCACGTAGACGAGGACCGCGCTGTCCCGCCCGAAGCCCCGCTCGAGGAGGCTCTCCTCCAACGCGAGGTTGAGGAGCGGGTCATGCCCGAGGGCGCGCAACGCGATGTCGTACATCTGGGGATCAATATACTAACGCGGGGCCCTCAGGCAAAGCTCGAGCCTTTCGGAGGCGGCTCGAGCATCAGTGCCTGATGCAGAGATCCACCTCGAAGCTCCCGGTAGGGAGAGTGAAGGAGAGTGCGATGACGGGAGCGATCGCCGGCCAGCCGATCTTGTGATTGGGACCGCGCACGACCACCGGGGGGACGATCTCTATATTGAGGTGATCGATCGCCGAAATCGCGGAACCCGCGATGATGTTGGTCATTTCGCCGACGAGGCCGCCCTCGAGCTGGTTCCGTTCCTCCTCGCCGCCCGCCGCGACGCCCGAGCCCGCGAGCAGCCCCGCGATGAGCGACTGCTTGAGCCTGATCGCGATTACGCCCTGCGCCTGACCCGCGAGCCCTACGAGCCCCGACAGATCCCAACCGTGGTCTTCCGAGCCGCTGAGTACGCGGGACTCCGATTCGACGGCTTCGAGGCCGAACATGTCCTTGAAGGTACTCTTGGCCGCATGACTGAAGGCCGCGGAGATGCTTGCATCCATTTATTTTTCCCCCGTCGTGAACAATAGCCCCTCGCGCCCACGACCGCAAGCGGCCGATCGCGGTCGGAATCGCCCGTTGAATAAGCCGCCTGCGCCGGGCTAGAGTGGCGCCGTGAGCAAGAATGGAGACCGCGGGCGTCGGCTGACCCTCGCCATCGGGGCGATCGGCGTCGTCTTCGGAGACATCGGCACCTCGCCGCTCTACGCCTTGCGGGAATGCTTCTCCGCCGCGCACGGCGTCCCGGTCGACGCCGAAAACGTCCTCGGGGTGGTATCCCTCCTCATCTGGACGTTGAGCCTCATCGTCTGCGTGAAGTATCTCATAATAGTCCTCAGGGCCGACAACAAGGGCGAAGGAGGGATCCTCGCCCTCGTAAGCCTGGTCTCGCGCTACGTGCCGAAGGGCAGCAAGCGCCGCGCCGGCTTCCTGGCCGCCCTCGGGATCCTCGGCGCAGCGCTCCTCTATAGCGATGGAATGATCACGCCGGCGATATCGGTGCTCTCCTCGATCGAGGGACTCGAGGTAGTGACGCCCCGCTTCGTACCGTATATAGTCCCCCTCTCCCTCCTGGTCCTCGTCTGCCTCTTCCCTCCCCAGGCGCGGGGAACGTCGAAAGTCGGGCGCGTATTCGGCCCGATCATCGCGTTCTGGTTCGTCGTCATCGCCGTGCTGGGCCTCTCCTCGATAATGGCGAGCCCCGGGATACTGGCCGCCCTCAGCCCCCTCTACGCGCTCCGCTTCATCGTCCGCAACGGCCCCCTGACCTTCGCGATCCTCGGCTCGGTATTCCTCGCCGTAACCGGGACCGAGGTCATGTACGCCGACCTCGGTCACTTCGGCCGCTCTCCGATACGCAAGTCGTGGTTCTTCCTGGTATACCCCGCCCTCCTCCTCAACTACGTCGGCCAAGGGGCCTTTCTCATGATCCATCCCGACAGGGTCGAGAACCTCTTCTTCAGGCTCGCCCCGTCCTGGGGCCTCATCCCCCTCGTCGCGATCGCGACCCTCGCCACGATCATCGCCTCGCAGGCCGTCATATCCGGCGCGTTTTCCCTCGCGCGGCAGAGCGTGCAGCTCGGCTACTGGCCTCGCATCCAGGTGCGGCATACCTCGGACGAGACGATCGGGCAGGTATACGTCCCCTTCGTCAATTGGTTCCTCATGCTCGGCACCGTCGGCCTCGTCATCGGCTTCAAGAGCTCGGGCGCCCTGGCCAACGCCTACGGCATCGCGGTCTCGGCGACGATGTTCATGACGAGCTGCCTGATGATATTCCTCGCGAGGAGGATGGCCCGGACGAGCCTCTGGATCGTCATACCCCTATCCGCGCTCTTCCTCTCGATCGACGGCGCCTTCTTCCTCTCCAACGTCACCAAAATCGTCTCCGGGGGATGGATAGTCGCCGCTTTCGCGATCTGCCTCTTCACGTTGATGAAGACCTGGACGGACGGACGCAAGCTCTTCAGCACCAAGCTGGAGATCTATCGCCTCTCGCCGCAGCTCTTCGCGTCCAGCATAGCCCTCGATCCGCCGGTCCGCGTGCCGGGCACGGCCATATTCCTCACCGTCGATCCCAAGGGCGTGCCCAAGGCCCTGCTGCACAACCTCAAGCACAACCGCGTGCTTCACGAGAGGACCGTGGTATTATCGGTCCAGACCCGGGACGAACCCTACGTCGACGAGGCGAAACGGGCCGATATCATCGGCCACGAGGGAGGGATCTGGCACGTCGTCCTCCATTTCGGCTTCAGCGAGACCCCCGACGTGCCTACGGCGATCGCCGCCCTGAAATTGCCCGGCTTCATCGCTGACCCAATGAAAATCACCTATTTCCTCGGTCGCGAGGCCATCGCGGTGGGCCGCAGCCGAGGCGGGATGATGAAATGGCGCAAGCGGCTCTTCACCTTCCTCTTCAACAACGCTGTAAGCCCCACGGAGTTCTTCCGCATCCCTCCCGACCGCGTCGTCGAGATAGGCGCCAAGACGGAACTCTAGGGCCCCATGAGAAGCTTTTCCGGCCCTTCCTTCCTCGGGGCCAGGCCCGTCTTCGGGCCCAGGGCCTTCTATGCGGAAGCGCTCGGCATCGTCATCCCCGTCATGCTGCAGATGGTCATAACGAGCCTCATCTCGCTCGTGGACAATTTCATGGTCTCGGGCCTCGGCGACGTCAAGATGGCCGCGGTCAACGTAGCCAACCAAATCAGCTTCATCTATATCGTCGTAGTCAACGCGGCCTGCATGGCCGGCGGCATCTTCCTATCGCAGCATCGCGGCGCGCGCGACGAGGAAGGCATGCGGCAGTCGCTGCGCTTCAAGCTCATCATGGCGCTCTCCATCGCCGCCCTGCACTCGACGCTCTGCCTCCTCCTGCCCGAGACCCTGATCGGCCTGATGCTCGGGGGCAACTGCCAGAAAGCGGCCATCGTCGCCGAGGGGGCCCGCTTCCTACGCCTCGCGACGCCGAGCTTCGCGCCCTTCGCGGTCGCCGCGGCGATGGCCTCGTCCTATCGCGACGTCGGCAGGACCAAGGCCCCCCTCGCCATCTCCTCGGCCGCCGCCGGCCTTTGCACCATCCTGAACTGGATCCTCATCTATGGCGCGTTGGGCGCGCCCAGACTCGAGGTAGCCGGCGCGGCGGGCGCCACCGACATAGCCCGACTCGCGGAGGCCGGCGCGTTCCTCGCCTTCGCCGCCGCGCGCAAGCCGGCCTTCGCCTTTACGCCGCGCGGGCTCTTCCGGATCGACAAGCCTCTCTTCGGGAAGATCCTCCGCCGATCCTCGATGATGTTCTTCTCCGAGACGGCATGGGTCCTTTCGGAATCGATCATCACGGCCCTCTACAATGGACGAGGCGGCGCCGAAACGGTAGCCGGCATGGGGGCCGGCTGGACCATCGCGAACATCTTCTTCATGGCCTTCGGCGCCGTGATAACCGCGACTGGCGTCATCATCGGCTCGACCCTCGGCGCGGGGAAGATGGAGGAGGCGCGCGCGAAGGGGCGATGGATACTCTACGGGTCGATCGGCTTCGGCGCGGCGGTGGGAGCGCTGGCCGCCGCCTCGACCTTCCTCATACCTCTCGTCTTCGGCCGGCTCAGCGGCGACGCGAGGCGGGTGGCCGCGGGTCTCGTGCTCGTCATCTCGGCCTACATCCCCCTCTGGACCCTCCTCAACGCGCAGTTCGCCCTGTCGCGCTCGGGCGGCGATACGACGATGGGTCTGTGGGTGGACGTAGGCGTGACCTACGCCGTCTTCCTGCCTTTGGCCTTCGGCCTCGCATGGTGGACCGGCATCGGCCCCGTGGCCCTTTTCGCCCTCGCCAAGCTCTCGGACCTCGGCAAGGCGGCGACGGCGTTCTGGTGGCTGTCGAAGGAGAGATGGGTGAGGAACCTGGCCCGGCAGCCGAGCGGCTCGGAATGCCCCGCGTCGTCTCAGGCGGCGCCCGCGACCCCCGGAGGCTCACGGGGCTTGGATTGAGGCCGTCGCGCCAGGCGACTCACGGTAAGTTATAACTGATCATCGCCGCGTGCAGATTTCCGTCCGTCGACGGCGAAGCCCTCACGGACACCTTCGCTCCCGGCTTGATGTCGGAGAGCATGAGCGGGACCATTCGCCAGACCTCCGCGCCGTCGGGAACCGTGATAGCCGCGTCGAGCATCTCGTACTTCATATAAAGGGTATGCCCTTCGACTTTATCGACCATCCTATCCACCTCGGCATTGGTCATGACTTGGCCGGGAGTCGCCATGTCCCATTGCCCCTTGCGGACTCGATTCCAAAGCTCGGGGGTAAACACATTTATCACCGTAGCCGTGAGGCTGCCATCCGATCCTCGAGTGGCGGTCACGCCCATGGCCTCGCCCGGCTTGATCGTGGCGAGCGTAGAGGGTTTCCTGCCGAGGATGAGGGCGTCAGGTTGGATCAATACCGGCGAAGTCTCCCCGTTTGCCCCCGTGAGCATGAGGGTGGAGCCTTCGATCGAGGCGACGACCCCGTCGATCGGGCTCGGCGCGGCTTGGGCCGAGAGAGCGAGCAACGGGGCGGCAAGCAGGACGGCGAAGACAATTCGCCCGACCAGCTGAGCTGGTCGATATAGACCGGATCGCATACGGACCTCCCATATCTGACTGTATATAGCAGAAACTATATAGCGAATATACTAATAGGGAAGGTCTTTACAAGGGTCATTTCGCTCCCGAGCCGAGCTCGAGCTTGTATATCCTGCTCCTGCGCGCGGGATCGTAGCTCCGGCGGCGCTCTTCGGGCAGGTCGTCGATCGTCGCGGGCGAGAATCCGAGGCTCAGGAACCAGTCGGAGGTACGCGTCGTTAGCACGAAGACCCCGTCCAGCCCCGCCTTCCTCGCCGCCTCGATGAGGTAGCCCACCATCCTGTGGCCGATGCCCAGAAGCTTGTAGCTCTCGTCGACGGCCAGGGCGGCTATCTCGCCGCGGCCGCCTTCGTAGCGGTGCAGGGCTCCGCAGCCGCGTATCGTGCCGTCCGTCTCGAAGACGGCGAAGTCGGCGCAGGCGCGCTGGAGGTCCTCGTCGCTCCGCCGAACGAGGTTGCCCTGCTGAATGAGGGGCTCCATGATGCGCAGGACCTCGGGGATGTCCTCTTCGGCCATGGGCCTGATGTTCTCGAAGGGATCGGCATGGACCATGGCGCCCGATCCGAGGGTGGAGAATACCTCCTTCAGCACGACTCCCTCAGCGCCTCCGTCGAGGAAATGGACGCGCTCGACGCCGGCGCGGCAGGCGGTAACGGAGTGGGCGAGCATTTCGCGCTCGGCGACGCCCAGCTTATCCATGTTTTCGGCGAGGGTACGTTCGGCCGCGTGGACGGTGAGGCGGCTCACGCTCCCGTCGCGGGAGGCAACGCCCTCGCCCGGCAGGCGAATATCCTCCGAGGCGAAGAGCTCGCCGTCGGTGAGGAAGAACAGCTTACGGGCCTTGAGGCCGACGGCGAGCTCGGTGGCGAGCTCGACCGAGGAGATGTTGTAGGGCTCGCCGATGGCGCTCCAGCCTATGCAGGGGAGGATGGGGACGAAATCGTCCTCGATGGAGCGTCGGATGAGCTCGACGTTGACTTTGTCGACCATGCCCGTCGATTGGAAGTCGATGCCGTTGCGCACCCCGTAGGAGCGCGCCCGCACCCAATTGCCGACGATCGCCTCGACCTCGTTGCGCGCGAGCTGATTCATGAGCCGGGTGGCCGTGTCGAAGGCGGCCATCTCGATGAGCGGCATGGCCTCGGGCGTCGATATGCGGAGGCCCTCGGCGCGTTCCGTCTCTATGCCGTAGGAGGCGAGGAGCTCGTCGATCCTCGCCCCGCCCGAAGGCACGAGGATGATCTTGATGCCGTTCTCGTGGAGGAGGGCGAGATCGCTGACGAGGCCCGAGAAGGAAGGATTGTCCATGAGCCTCGCCCCGATGCGGAAGACGAAGATCGAGCCCATGAACCGATGGGCGTAGACGAACACCTCCCGGATAAGGTCGGTTTCGCCCCGCCGCGATATGTAGTCGTCGCTCATCTCCTGCCGTCCTCCCCGTAAAAGTATAGTCCAACGCGCGGCCCTTG
>Ga0181529_10003270_pt1 | contig 18600 bp, 15 predicted proteins | sample PEATcosm2014_Bin_36_FD_119763 | JGI IMG/M metagenome (GOLD analysis project Ga0181529, IMG submission 119763) | Peatland microbial communities from MTU Mesocosm Facility, Houghton, MI, USA - PEATcosm2014_Bin10_30_metaG | ecosystem: Environmental > Terrestrial > Soil > Wetlands > Peat | place... | reverse complement strand
CTCGGTCACCGAGCCGTTCGAGATGCCCACCTTCACCGCTACCTTGCGCTTGCCTTCCTTCTGCTTCTTGTCGGGAATCTCCACCGAGGCATTCTTTTGGTTGTCGTAGATCACGGCGCTCTCGGGCACCATCAGCACGTTTTTGTGCTCGTCCAGAATGATCTCCGCGTTGGCCGTCATATTGGCCTTCAACTCGCCGCCGGGATTATCAATCGAGACGCGCACCTCGAAGGTGGTTACATTATCTTTTTCCACGCCCAGCGGCGCAATCTTAGTCACCTTGCCGTTAAAGACCCGGTCCCTGAAGCTCTCCACCTTGATGCGCGCCGGCTGCGCCATGTAGACGTGGGCAATGTCCGCCTCGTCCACCTTGCCCTGCACATAGACCTCATTAATGTCGCCCTCGGTCATCACCAGCGTGGCCGTCGATCCCAGCACCAGAATCGAACTTACCGCGTCGCCGATCTCCACATCGCGCGACAAAATCACGCCGTCCATCGGCGCCACAATCGTCGTATAACTCAACTGCTCCTCAAGCTGCTTCAGTCCCGCCTGCGCCTGCTGCACCTGCGCGCGGGCCTGCTTCAGGCGAGCAGTATCCACGCCGATCTGGGCCTTGGAATTATCGCGCCGGGTCAGCGCGGCCAGGTAATCTTTATTGGCGTCGTCCAGCGCCTGCCGGCTCACCACGCCTTCCTTCTGCATCTCTTTATTGCGGTCCAGCGTGGCCTTGTACATCGGCAGGTCAGGCGCATTGGCGTTCACCTTGTCCTGCTCGATATTGGCCTCGTAGGTCGCCACATTGGCCTCGGCGGCAGCCAGTTGCGCCCGCTGCGCCTCCACCTCCGCCACAATCTCCTGCTGATCGAGCTGCGCCAGCTCCTGGCCTTTGTGCACCTGGTTATTGATGTCCACGTAAAGCTTTTCCACAATGCCCGAGGCCTTCGACTTCACCTCGACCTTGGTGATCGGCTGAATCTTGCCCGTAGCCACCACCGACCGCGCCACATCCCCGCGCGTCACCTTGCCCAGCTTGTTGGGGTCTATGGTCGTGCCGGAAACCAGATGCTTCACTCCGATGCCCGCGAGCAGCACCACGAAAACAATCCCAATGCTTAACCAAATCCAAAACTTTTTGCTCTTGCGGCTTGCAGCCACGTGTTACCTCCAAGGCGAAAATCCGCGCAACTCTCCGTCGTTCTTCTCAATATACGCAGCCGGAAGGAGAATGGTTCCGAAGGGTCAGGAAACCAGTCAGAAGAAAGAAATGGGAGAGGTGCCATGCACTACCCTCCCTGCCGATTAAGATCGTGGCCGGGAAAAAATCCTGCCGGATGTACGAAAGAGCGTAATCCTCTGTTACTATAGTTTATAGAGTTTGTTGACACTTTTCTAAGCAACGAAATGTCGGGGACTTCCCCGCGGGAGCTTCCCCTGTTGATCTGCTTTACTTCTGCCATCAAATATTGAGGAGAACCTGATCTTCATGAGGACGCTGACACTCGTTTTCGTGGCAACTCTTGGCCTCTTTTCGGCTCAGGCATGGGCCGATTCGACGATTCCGTATCCATATTCAGGCACCATTGCACCCACCAACTTCTTTACGGCAGCGGCAACCGGAGAGGTTGATGGGTACTTCGTCAGTGGCGGCAATGCCGGTGCCCTCGACTACATCCAAATGATCGATGTGAGCACAGATTCCTTCAGCGGCTGGCAATTGCCCAATCATGGGACAGCAGTTGGCACTGAAGTGAGCTTCGGCTATGTCACCGCAGGAGACGTTCTGGAGTTTCAAATCTATGACGCCACGGCAACAGCCCCAGGCTACTCGAATGGCCTGGTTTTTTCTTCGAATCCAGCGGATAGCTACGATGGGTACAACCACGCCTACGCCGCCACTTGGACACTAGGAAATCCCCTCGCCCCAATGATACCCTCAGGCGTCTACATCGGCATGGAAGACTTGCCCGGAGCGCCATTCACAAGTTCCCCTTACGGTTCAGCCGATTTTAACTACACCGACGAACAGGCCGTCTTCACCAATGTGGACTATAGCACTGCGCCGGAACCGGGCAGCCTCTATCTTTTGGGAACCGGCCTCCTCGGCCTGGCAGGACTAGTTCGCCGCAAGCTGCGCGCATAACTTTCTCGTACAACCAACAAATCCCCAATCCGTATAGAACGGATTGGGGATTTGTTGTGTCTGATTTTATGCCGTGACGATCTCGCTGAAGTCGGCAATGCCGGAGAAGCCGCTGAGAACCTCGTTGATCAGGCCCAGATGTGCGCCGCGAATCGCAGCATCTGGATCAAGGACCATCACCTTGTCAAAGAATGCATCGACGACCGGTCGCAGCGTGGCGATGGCCTCCAAGGCCTGTCCGTAGAAGCGCAGCTTGCGCAGCGAAGCGACCTCCGGTGCCAGCAGCCCAGCCGCATCGGCGAGTTGCTGCGCTTCAGGCGCAAGAGTCACATCTTTCGGCGAACCGAGGGCAAATCCCTTCTCCTCGGCTTGGCGGAGGATGTTCTTGATGCGCTTGAAGGCCGCGGAGATGGCGGCGAAATCGGCGGACTCGCGCGCTTCGGTCAGAGCTTTCGCGCGCGCAATGGCATCGCGCACGTCATCAGCTCCAGCGGCCAGCACGGCATTCACCACGTCGTAGGTAAAGCCGCGCACGTCTTTCAGATAGAAGCTGAGGCGTTCGCGGAAGAAGTTATCGACCTGCTCTTTGTTGGCTCCATCGGCGCCGCTGGATGCAATCACATCAGTCAACGTGAGCGGCAGATCTGACTCGGCGAGAATTTTCACAATCGAGTTAGCCGCACGGCGCAGCGCAAAAGGATCTTTTGATCCAGTCGGTGCATTGCCGATGCCGAACATGGCGGTGATCGTTTGAATGCGATCGGCAAGTCCGAGCAACTGACCTTCAATGGTCTGTGGAATCGTATCTTCTATTGAAGCGGGCGTATATTGCGCATAGATTGCTTGTGCAACATTTTCGCCCAATCCCTGCGCTTTGGCGTAAAGTCCGCCTATAACTCCTTGTAACTCCGTAAACTCTTTTACTAACTCTGTAGTCAGATCAGTCTTGGCCAGTTCGACAGCTTTGAGTAATGAAGCCTCGTCACAGTCAACGCCAGCGGCCTTCACCTTTTCAGCCAGTACACGAGTTACAGTAAGGTTTTCCTCCGTCTTCCAGAGATAACTTCCCAACTCCTTCTGGAAGGTAACATTCTTCAAGCTATCGACGCGATCTTGCAATGAAATCTTCTGATCAAACTCCCAGAAGAAGCGGGCATCCTTGAAGCGGGCGCGAAGCACTTTCTGATTGCCGTGGCGAATAACTGCCTCGCCTTCCGCGTCCACCTGAATATTCAACACTGTGAGGAAATGCGGGAGGAGTTTTCTGTTTAGACCTTCGACCGCGAAATACTTCTGATGGTCGCGCATTACTGTAACTAATACCTCTTCGGGAAGATCGAGATACTCGGTCTCAAAGTTACCAAGAATGACCGTAGGCCATTCAGTAAGATGAACGACGGTTTCAATCAGCGGCTCATCCTCGCGCCAGCGTGCGCCTGCAACCGTCCGCGTCGCTGCATCCAGCGCCTTGCGAATCGACTCTCTGCGCTTGGCCACATCAACAATGACTTTGGCGACGAGTAATTTTTCCGGGTAACTGCGCGGCTGATCGATCACAACCGGCGCTTCGCCGTGCAGAATGCGATGGCCGCGACTTACATTTCCCGCTTTGATTCCCGCAATCTCCAGCGGAACAACAGCCGCATCGAGCAGCGCAACGATCCAGCGAATCGGCCGCACAAAGCGCTCCGGCTTGCCCGCGCGCCAATACATATTTTTGGCCCAGTAAAGGCTCAGCACTTCCTTTGGCAATTCAGTAGTTAATAACTCAGAAGCCGCGCGGCCTACGCGCTTGACAGTAGCTCCGACATATTCGCCCTTGGCGTTGGTCACTTTTTCCAGAGCACTGACTTCAACGCCGGCCTTCTTGGCAAAGGCCTCGGCGGCCTTGGTCGGCGCACCGTCTTTGAAGGCCACATTCCACGAAGGGCCAGTCAATTGTTCCTCACTGTCGGCCTGACTCGCAAGCACGCCTTCGACCAGCACGGCCAACCGGCGCGGCGTCGAGTAAGTGGTCAGCTTGGCCGCATCGGCCAGCATCCGCTCGCGCGTAAGCAAATCATTCACGCGGCGGCCCAGCTCGGCCTCGGCTCCGGCAATCATGCGGGCGGGAACCTCGTCCAGCCCAATCTCCAACAAAAAGTCTGCCATAGCGATAAGTTCTTTCTGTGTCTTTGAAAATCATCGAAAAGCTGTCAGCTATCAGCTATCAGCTTTCAGCTATTTCCTTCGCCAGCCAAGTCTCTATGCAGGTATACGGCTGATAGCTGAAAGCTGAAGGCTGAAAGCTAACTCACCTGCTGCGCCGCATAAACCTTCGCCGCGCCAACCGCCAGATTGCGAATGCGCGCGATCATGCCGACACGCTCGGTGACGCTGATCGCTCCGCGCGCGTCGAGCAGGTTGAAGAGATTCGAGCACTTCAGCGCCAGCTCGTAAGTGGACATCAGCGGGAAGCGCTGCTTCTCTTTCGCAGTGGCCTTCTCATCGGCCAGTAACTTACTCGCCCGCGCCAGCAGCGCCTGCGCCTCGGCCTCGTGGCTGTTGAAGTGCTCCCACAACTTGCTCACATCTGCGTCTTCGAAGTTATAGACCGAGTACTGCAACTCCTCGGTCAGCCTAACATCGCCATAAGTGACCACAGCGCCCGTATCCGGATCGCGCGCCCACACCACGTCGTAGACCGAGTCCACGTCTTGCATGAAGGCGCAGAGGCGCTCCAATCCATAAGTCAGCTCGGCGCAGATGGGGTCCAGGTCAAGGCCGCCGCACTGCTGGAAGTAAGTGAACTGGGTGATCTCCATGCCGTCCATCATCACCTGCCAGCCGACGCCCCATGCGCCGACGGTCGGACCTTCCCAGTTATCTTCCTCGAATTTAAGGTCGTGCTTGCTGAGGTCGATCCCGATGGCCTCCAGCGATTGCAGATAAAGCTCCTGCACGTTCACTGGCGGCGGCTTCAGGATCAACTGAAACTGTGTGTGGCGGAAGAGCCGATTGGGATTCTCGCCGTAGCGGCCGTCGGCGGGGCGGCGCGAGGGCTGCGCATAGCCGACTTTGTACGGCTTAGGCCCCTGCACGCGCAGAAAGGTCTCCGGCGCCATGGTGCCCGCGCCCACTTCCACGTCAAACGGTTGCTGAATCACGCAGCCGCGCTCCGCCCAAAAACTTTGCAAGCGGAACAAAAGCTCCTGAAAGGTGAGCGCACTGCTCTTCGGTTGAGATAAAAGCTGGGATGAGGTCACAGAAACTCGCTCCATAGGACTGCGTAGATTTTAACAGCATCGTCATCCTCCCAGCCGCGCCAGCGCCTCGGCAGAGCGGAGTTTGCGCTCCAGGTGGCGCTCCAGGGATTGTAACGTAAAGCGGCGCAATTCCTGGGCTCGTCGGCGGGGCCATGGTTCTCCGGCAAATGAGACGACCGGGGCGCGCAACATTCTCTGCGCCAGTTGCCAGGAATCGGCAGAGAGCTCACTCGCCGCTCCGTTGCGATGCATTGCGCAGAAAAGCCCATCTCCGAAGTCATTGGTGAAAATTTCTGCTGGATGCAATGCCTCGCCGCATGCGGTGCAATGCGCCAGATCCGGCAGCAGGCCCATCAGCCGCGTCATCCAGAGCTGAAAATAGGTCAGCGGCATCCACGGCTGGGCTACTGTTGTCTGATCCAGCACGGCAACCAGCAGGCGGAAGACCGTCTCGTGCGGATCGTGGTCGGGCAGCGCCTCGTCCAGCAGCTCGGCGTAAAAACTGAGGACCGCCAGGCGCGCGGGATCGACCGGTGCGGCGAGCGGCGAGCGCAGAATCTCCAACTGATCCAGCCGCACCAGCTCCTGGCGGGGCCGCTCGGCAAACCATGCGCGCGCCACAGTCATCGGCTCCAGCGCTCCGCCAAAGCGCTTGCGGCTCCTGAGCGCCGACTTGGCCACGCCCCGCACACGCCCGTATTCGCGCGTAAAAAAGCTCACGATCAGGTCGGCCTCATGGACCGGCCAGGTGCGCAAAACCACGGCCTCGGAGGTAAGCACGCTCATCGATATAATCTTCGCACCCTTGGCCTCCCGCGATGCGGGAACTGATCGGATCGCGTCCAACCTGGTCTGCGGCGGATTTCTTCACAGGTCGTTTACGTTCCACGTGTAGAATGAAGCTAGAGGTTCCACATGCCCACAGCGATGGTCACCTTCAATGGCCGCATCACACTTCCCCCGCAAGTGCGTAAAAACCTTGGACTGAAAACCGGCGACAACGTCGAGTTTGTCGAAGTCGAGCAAGGCCGCTTCGCCATCTTGTGCCGCAATCGACTGTATCAGGACATCGATCTGCGCCGAGTTGAAGCGTCTGAAACTCCTTTGGAACACTGAGCAGCGAGTTTGCGTAAAGGCAAATGGGGCTTTTTTGCGCCCAAATTTACCTTTCAAGACCGCGAGATTCCATGCAAATCGCAGATGCTCAACGAGATGTGCGCAATACTTTTATTGGCGGGTTTGCCGGTCAACTTGTGTGCAGCGTTCTTTGGGGCGCTTCCGCCGCAACTCTGACTTGGGGTTCGTTTCGCGCCGGGGTAGCAGTTCTGGTCATTGGCGGCTTCTTCATCTTTCCCTTGACCCAGTTGCTTCTTCGCTTGATGGGCAGGCCGCACAGCCTTCCCAAGGGGCACCCAATGAATGGGTTGGCCATGCAGATTGCCTTTGCGGTGTCTTTGGCCATTCCAGTCGCACTGGCGGCGGCGCTTCACTGTCATGGCTGGTTCTATCCCGCCATGATGATCATCGTCGGCTGCCACTACCTTCCGTTTATCTTTCTGTACGGAATGTGGGAGTTTGGCGCGCTGGCGGCGCTTCTGATTTTGCCAGGGCTGCTGATCGGACTTTATCTTCCCGCAGAAGTAAGTTTGGGAGGCTGGGTGACCGCCGCACTGCTTCTGGTTTTTGCCTTCATCGGAAGAAGGACCGCTCTTGCCAAACGTGGATAAAGGTTCATTCAATGCGACCGAGGCTAGCAGAAACTTTGCAGACACAAACGCGCATCCCGCCTGAACGGAATGCGCGCCCCTGTTTGAGTTCAACGGCCACTTAGCGGCCGAAGTGCTTGGCGTTCTTTTCGGCAAAACTGGCCCAATTCTCCGGCAGATCGTCCTGCGCAAAGATTGCCGAGACTGGGCAGGCCGGCACACAGGCGCCGCAGTCGATGCACTCGACCGGATCAATGAACAACTGATCGGCCTCGGCGTGGCTGTCTTCATCTTTTTTAGGGTGGATGCAATCGACCGGACAGGCGTCCACACAGGCGGTGTCCTTGGTGCCGATACAGGGTTCTGCAATGACGTATGCCATTTTGAGTTCTCCCAGGGGAAATCAAACTTCGAGGCTGATGTTAGCACAATGGGCCGGTGAGTGACTCCAACCCCGCCAATAATTTGCGTTGCGTGAATTGGATGCAGAAATTCGGCACGCGGATTCCGAAAGTGAACTGCTCGGGCGCCCCACTTTCGTCGAGTACTTTTTTGAGGCTAGAGTGGGATGCTTGCCGTCCGTGCCGCGCGCTGCTCGGCAAATTCCCGCGGCGTAGGAATCGGCTGGATATTCCGCCCGGCAAACAAATCCTCGAAAAGGCTCTGCAACTCGCTGTGAATCCGCCCATTCGAGGCCAGAACCTCGCGGCTGTCCAAGCGGAAAGCTCCGCCGGAGAAGTTCGTCACCCGCCCGCCGGCTTCCTCCACTAACAGGATTCCCGCCGCCGTGTCCCAGGGGTTGAGGTTGAACTCCCAGAAGCCATCCAGTCTTCCAGCCGCCACGTACGCCAGATCCAGCGCTGCCGAACCGGCTCGGCGAACCCCGTGCGAGCGCAGCGTGAATTCGTTATAGAAGTGGATATTCGGATTCTCATGGCGTTTGTGGCTGGGAAAGCCCGTGGCCGTCAGGGATTCGGCCAGCACCGGCGTGCGCGAGACGCGCAGAGGACTGTTGTTCAGCCGCGCGCCGCGTCCCCGCTCGGCGGTGAAGAGCTCATCGCGTAACGGATCGTAGATGACCGCAGCCACGAGTTGCCCATCGGCATCTGGCTCAAGCCCAGCCGGGCGCTGCTCCAGGCCCAGGCTGACGCAGAACTGCGGAAAGCCATGGGCAAAGTTGGTGGTCCCGTCCAGCGGGTCCACGTACCAGCGGAACGCGCCGTCGAGCCGGTCGCGCGTCCCCTCTTCGCCATAGATTCCGTGCGCCGGAAAGGCCGCTGCCAACCGTTCACGGATCAGCTTCTCCGAGGCGCGGTCGGCAACCGTCACCAGATCCACATCACCCTTGTACTCGGTCTCCACGCCCTTCGAAAAGAACGCCCGCAAGACAGAACCCGCCTCGCGCGCTATCGCCGAAGCTGCCGGAACCCACGTAAATTCCATGAAACTGGATGCTCCTGATCTCGATTGGAAGACCGCGGATTCCGGATTCAGTTCGCTCATCATGCCGCACCGTTGGACGCCAAGCCATTTCCATTCAGGCCAGCTTTGGCGCGCCGAGGAGTCTGCTTGGCCGCCTCGGTGATGCTTCGGATCTGCTGTTTGTAGATGAAGAGGTTAGGCTTGGCCTCGCGGGTCAGCCGCAGCATCCCCTCGTCAAAGTACTCGATCCAGCCGCGCACCGTCTCGCCATCGCGCAGCTTGATCTGAACTGTCACTTGGCGCTCGCTGAGAGAGCGCAGATAGAGCGCCTCCTGGCCGGTCTCGTCCGGCGGCAGCGTCTTGGAGCGGCGTCCTATCGAGAGTGCTGGGGTCATCTGATTATTTTAGATGCTCCATCTGCTTAAAATGGCTTCAAAAGATTCAGATTGAAGGCAGACACATCTTCAATTTGAAAATGGAGGGAAAGAGAGTTTCCACCCTATGATTTTCCAGAATTTGGATAATTTATGCCTTTCGTTCTCCTTGAATGAACGAAGTGTTTTTTAAATTATTTTCCAAGATCCTTGACAGATTTATCATAGGGGTGGACTTCATCCCATCTCAGGCGAATCTCAGCGATATTTACCTGTATTTACAATTAGATATATGAGCTTACGGTCTGAAACCACGTGTCAGAAATCGCCGTTCCTTGTCATTTTCATGGAATTTTTTCACTCGTTCTGGCGGTTGGTTTGATGAATTTGCTCGTGAATCCAGGCCTTAAATTCGCTGGAAGCAGGGTCATTTGCTGCATGATTTTATGGCGCGCCAGAGGGAGCCATTTAAATGCAAGTCTGGGCAGGGAACTCTGCAAGTCGCTCTCATGATTCTTTTCTGGTTCGCTTCAGTTCGTTCCAATCCTTTTCGGTTTGGTCGGCGTAGGCGGTGCCGAATTTGGCTAGAGCTTCGGACAGGCCGTCGCCAGCGCCGATGTAGCCGTTGAGGATCAGCGGGTCGCCTGAGCGGGCATGGCCGCGGGCCAGCAGCTCGCCGCATACCTCGGCGTAGGCTTCCAGGCCGTCACCTGCCAGGTCTTCCAGTTCGATGGAACCTTTGTGATCGTTGAGTTGGCGAACCAGGTAGTCACGCCCGCCGAAGTTGGTCCAACCGAGGAACGGGTCGGATTGGAGCTGCATCGCTTTCTGGCCCTCTGCAACGCGCTGGCCGTTGTGGTGCGGCGGCGCAGCTTCGGGCAGATAAGGCGCGTAGCCGGAGGCGGGCTCCTCCTTGATTTGCAGGAAGAGCGGGTCATCGGGGCCGTTGCCCTCCATGTAGATACAGTAGTCGCGCAGGCCCACGGAGCCGGTTCCAACTACCTTGAAGGCTACGTCCACAGGGCGATAGAGCGAGAGCAGGTGCTGGCGCTGCGGCTCCAGCATCAGCCGGTATGGCTCAAGCGCGGCCAGAACCGCGGTGGCCTGCGCGCCGGTGACGCGGGTCAGGGTGGGCTTGATCTCTTTGAATCGACGCCCGCTGCTTGAGTCCGAAACTGGTTCATGATTTCCCAGCTTTCGCGAAGTGCGCGAAGGAAGGGGCACTTTCGTTTTATTTTTTTGGATATGTTTCCCGGAGGTTGGTTCGGTGAGCTCCTCCAAGGTGTGTAGAGGTGTGGCGCGCTCGGCTTTCATCAGGGCTTTATGTATCGGCTCAGTCTGGTTGAGCCGGTGCACCGGTGTATGACCAATTTCCAGCAGAGGCATCTTGGCAAAGATGCTCATTTTAGCGGCATAGCGACCAGCCATCTTTTCAACGGCGGAGCGGGCGGAGGCGTCCTTGTGTCCGGATTCGCGCCCAGCCAGCACGAGCGAGGCAGCCATGCGCTTCAGATCCCACTCGAAGGGGCCTCGGATCGTCTCGTCAAAGTCATTGATGTCGAAGATGAGCCGGCCGTCCGGAGCAGCATAGGCGCCTAGGTTGCGCACGTGGGCGTCGCCACAGAGCTGCACGGCGAGACCGGTCGAAGGCAGCAGGGCCAGATCGCCGGCCATTACTGGGACGGCGCCGCGGAAGTAGCCGAAGGGCGAGGCGGCCATCAGCGAGTACTTTAGCTTGATGAGCGCGGGAACGCGGCCGCGCATGGAGCGGTCGAGGAGCTCTGCGGCGGGCGTCTTGCGGGCCTTGGGGTGAAGTTGGTTGTGTTCCTGGCGGCCCAATTGCTTGCGCCGCGCCCGGCCAAGATTACGACGTTCTTCCGGAGTTGCCCAGTGCATGAGTGGGAAGATACTCGCTCAGGCTTACACCGCGCAAGTTGCAGATCCAGTAAGAAAAGAGTGAGGCAGCCAAGGAGGCCCGAAAATATTTTTAAATAACCACTTGACGCCGTACACTATATGACATACAGTGTATTTAGTACAGTGTATGAGGCACACCATGACCATTGCTGAAAACATCTTTGAAAACCTTCGCCTTGAGCTGAGGCGCGGCTGCCTGACACTGGCTGTGCTGGCGCAGCTTCGCGAGGAGCATTACGGGTACACGCTGCGCAAGGCGCTGGCTGAGCGCGGGCTGGAGATTGACGAAAGCACGCTCTATCCGCTGCTGCGCCGCCTGGAGGCCCAGGGCCTGCTGACCAGCGAGTGGCGCGAGGAAGAGAAGCGCAACAAGCGGTTTTACCGCCTCTCCGGCGACGGCGAGGGCATCTTTGCCCAGTTGCTTGCCGAGTGGCGGGCCATTAACGCATCGATTGACAACATTTTGTAAGGGAGCGGAGGAGAGCGCCATGGAATTACTGGATCGTTATCTGCAAGCAGTCAAGAAGCACCTGCCATGGGAGCGGCAGGAGGACATTATCGCCGAACTCCGGGGCAACCTGGAGGCACAGCTTGAGGACAAAGAGTCTGAGCTGGGACGGCCTTTGACGCAGAATGAGGCGGAGGATTGGCTGCGGCAGATTGGGGCGCCGATACAGGTGGCCGCGCGCTACCAGCCGCAGCAGTATTTGATTGGACCCAGCCTTTACCCGGTCTTTTGGTTTGTGCTGCGGACGGCGATTCTCTGGGTGATGATTGTTTACTCGATTGGAGTCGCGGTGCAAATTGCCGTACATACTCCCAACTGGAGCGCCGTGATGGAAGGAGTGCTCCGCGTGCCGGAGGTTCTGCTGACGACGGCGGCGGCGGTGACGCTGATCTTTGCGGTGATTGAGTTTTTGGCCGCGCGCCACCCAGGGAGATGGCCCCTGCCCGTGCTTCCATCCGCCGACTGGATGCCCAGCGCGTTGCCTCCGGTGGAAGTGAAAACCGCCTGCGGAAAAAAGCCGCGCCACTTTGCGCATGCAGTGGCAGAGGTCATCTTTGGATTTCTCGCGCTGATTTGGCTGTTGCTGGTTCCCGCGCATCCGTATCTTCTGCTCGGGCCGGGGGCTGCTTATTTGAAGGCTTCTCCCTTCCAGCTTGCGCCGGTATGGGTCACATTCTACTGGTGGGTGGTGGCGCTGAATCTGCTGCAACTGGGCTGGCGCATGGTGGATCTGCTGCGCGGAAGCTGGCGAAAGGCGCCGCGCGGACAGCATATTGCGATGAGCGCGATTGGCTTGATTCCGCTTGGGTTGCTGCTCCTTGTGCAGGACCATGTTTATGTGCTGCTCAAGCACCCGGCGCTGGATCAGGCGCAATTTGGCGCGGCATTGACCTCGATCAACCAGTCGATTCATTGGAGCGCTGTGGCGCTTGCCATCCTCGCCATTCTGCACTTGATTTGGGAGTTCGGCCGGATGGGCATGGATGCCTATCGCAAGCGCCTGGCAGCGATGAAATGAGACAACGGCATAGTTCATGAGTGACAGGGGAGTGGGGGGTGGAGTTATAGTCATTCAGGACGGCGCGCTTCAACCTTATGCGGCGCTTCGCTTCCGGGAGGATTTTCCTTTTGACTCGCGCAAAGCTTGCTCTTTTCTCAACGATAACCGCATTATTGCTTTCAACTCATGCTTTGGCCGCGGGCCAGCAGGCCGCAAAACCTTTGACCGTGGAGGCGATCTACGGGCATGGGCCTCTGATCGGCACTCTGCCGGAAGGGCTTGCCTGGTCGCCGGATGGAAAACACCTGACGTATCGGCTGGGCGGCGAATTGTTGGAGCAGGAGCCGGGAGCGGAGAAGGCGCGCGTGGTGGTCAGCCGCGCTCAATTCGCGGCCATGTCCGGCGCCAAGGACTCGGAGCAGGACCGGGATCATCGATCGCGGTACGGAATGGCGAGTTACATTTGGACGCCGGATTCCGGGCATCTGCTCTTTGACGTGAATGGGCGGCTTTGGCTTTATGACCTGAGCAAAGGCGCGGGTGAACGGATAGCGGATGCGGGCGAGGCATCGGGCGACGATCCCAAGTTTTCGCCGAACGGCAAGTTTGTTTCTTTTGTTCGCGAGCACGGGCTGGCGGTGGTGCGGCTGGATGAGCCGGGACGGCCGGTGAAGAGCCTGGCTCCCGCGCCGGATGCGAGCCTGCTGAACGGCGAGGTGGATTGGATTTATCTCGAGGAGTTGGAGGCGCGCAGCAATTATTTTTGGTCTCCGGATTCGACGCGGCTGGCTTACCTGGAGATGAACGAGGCAGCTGTGCCGAAGTATCCGATTTCCGACTGGATTCCGACGCATGCCACGGTAGAAGATCAGCGCTATCCTCAGCCGGGCGACCCGAATCCTGCGGTGCGCGTGGGAGTGGTGAGCGCGGATGGCGGCCAGACGGTTTGGATGACGCTGCCGATTCATTCCGGACAGGATTACATTCCTCGCTTCGGCTGGGTGGACGCGAAGACACTGTGGATCGAGACGCTCGCCCGCGATCAGAAGCACCGTGACATTTACTTTGCGGATGCAGCAACAGGCGTGGCGCGCGCCGTGCTGCAACTGACGGACGATAAATTCTTCGATGACAAGTACGATGTTGAGGTCGGCGATGGGTCGATTGTGCTGACCAACTGGGCTGACGGGCACAGTCATTTGTATCTTTATAGCTATAATGCGGCAGATACGGCTCACACGACAGCCAAACTCGAAAAGCAACTTACGCAGGGAGAGTTTGAGGTAAGCGAAGTTTATCGCGTTGATACAGCCAGCAAGTTTGTGGACTATGCCTCGAATGAAGGCGAGGAACAAGATCAGCAGATCTGGCAGGTGAGCTTTGCGGGCGAGCGAAAACAACTGACTTCAGGCGCTGGATTTCATGCGGGTAACTTTCCGTTGGCGGGTTCCGCGTTTGTGGACAAGCAATCGTCGCGCATGGAGCCGCCGACAATTCAGCTTTGCGCGGCGGGGGCGAAGTGCGGCGTGATATGGACAACGCATGCTCTGGATGCTTTTTCACTTCGAGCGCCGCAGACACTGACGGTGAAGGCGCATGACGGAATGAGTTTATATGCTACGCTGCTGCTGCCGGAGGGCACGACGGCGGCTTCTATTCCGCTGATTGTGAATCCTTACGGAGGGCCGGGAACGGCGACGGTTGAGAATCATTGGGCCGATGCGCTGCTCTTTGACGAGTTATTGGCACAGCATGGCTTTGCCGTGCTGCATACGGACAATCGCGGTATGGGCGGGCGTGGACGTGCCTTTGCGCAGGCGGCGTATCACAACTTCGGTCCCGTGCAACTTGAGGATCAATTGACTGTGGTGGATGCGGTGCTGGCGCAATTTCCGCAACTCGACCCCAAGCGGCTGGGCTGGTGGGGATGGAGCTGGGGCGGAACGTTTACGCTCTATGCGATGACGCACTCGGATCGCTTCAAGGCCGGGGTTGCGGTGGCGCCGGTCACGGATTGGCGTGATTATGACTCGATCTACACCGAGCGCTATCTAAGCCAGCCGACGGAGTATGCCGCCGGATACAAGGATTTTTCGGTGGTGAATTCAGCCGCCAACTTGAAGGGGAAGTTGCTGATTGCGCATGGCACAGGCGACGACAACGTGCACATTGAGAACACCGTGCAGTTTGTGCAGAAGCTGATCGAGGCGGAGATTCCGTACGACTTGCAAATTTATCCGCGCAAGACGCATTCGATTTCGGGAGCGGATGTGCGCACCCATCTGTTCAACCGGATACTGGCCCACCTTGAGGAGAACTTGAAAGCGCGTTAAACGTGCCGGTGGCGAAAGAGGTCGTCCTCCTCGCGGTTGGGGCAGTGTGAGCATTCAACACAACCAGCCAGCAGCAGCGCAATGCCGATCGTCACGAGAGCGGCAACCAGGTTTTCAACCGCGCCAAAGCCATGAAGGAAACTGAACATACTCATCAACCCTGCTGATTAGACTCTGAAATCGTGGCGAGGGATGAGCCTTCCAGCACACATTTTCAAGATGTGCGGTGAAAGTGCTTCCGTGCTACGTGGGGTTCATCGGCAGATTTTTCAAACATTCGAGTTACTTTTTTCTTGCTAAAAGGCGAATATAAGACGAATATAAGTACGAGATGGAGACAATTTCCAATTCCACAATGGCGAGCGCAGACCAGAATCCACCGCTCTCAACTTCGGGTGCGCAGGAGAGCAGTCCGCTGCTGAACTGGCTTTTTGTCGATATGAACTCTTACTTTGCCTCGGTGGAGCAGGATGCGCGGCCGGAGCTACGCGGTTGCCCGGTTGCCGTGGTGCCCATGATGGCTGATACAACCTGTTGTATTGCGGCTAGTTACGAAGCTAAAGCACATGGCGTGAAGACCGGGACCATCGTCGGAGAGGCCAAGCGAATGTGTCCAGGCCTCAAGCTCGTGGAGGCGCGGCATGAGCTGTATGTCACGTATCATCACCGCATTGTGGAAGCTGTGGAGAGCTGTCTTCCGGTAACGGCGGTGCTCTCGATTGATGAGATGGCTTGCCGTTTGCTGGGACGGGAGCGGCCGCTGCTCCAGGCCATGGCGCTGGGCCGCCAGGTGAAGACGCGCATCCGGGAGCGGGTAGGGCCGATGATCCGCAGTTCGGTCGGCTTGGCCACCAACCGCTATCTGGCCAAGGTGGCCAGCGACATGGAGAAGCCCGACGGCCTGGTGGCGCTAACGCCGGATATTTTGCCGGAGGCACTGCGCCAGATTGAGCTGCGCGATCTGCCGGGTATCGGCCCGCGCATGGAGAAGCGGCTGAACGCCAAGGGCATCACCACCATGGAGCAGTTGCTGGCGCTGGACGGCGAACGCAGCGGCGAGGTGTGGGGCTCGGTACTGGGCGAGCGGCTTTGGCACTGGCTGCACGGCGAGGACTTTGAAATGGACGAAGCCGCGGCGCCCAAGTCGATGAGCCATCAGCATGTGCTGGGACCGGATATGCGCACCCCGGAGGCCGCCTGGGCGGTAGCTCATAAACTACTTCACAAAGTGGCGATGCGCCTGCGCGCCGGCGGCTTGTGGGCCAGCAGCATCGGCCTGGCGATTGGCTTTGCCGGGCCGCGTGGCGAAAAAAAACAGGTGAGCAACTTTGGCGTGCCGGCACGCGGATGGAAGGCGGAGCTGCGGCTGAGCGAGTGCCAAGACAATCTGACGTTGATTGCCGCGCTGAGCCGCCTTTGGGAATCCCGCCCCACCGGCAAGGATTACGACCGCCCCAACTTTATCGGCGTGCATCTGAATGGCCTGGTGCCGGACCGCCTGCACTCGCTGAATCTCTTTGAGGGATCGGAACAGGAGCAGAGCCGCGCACGCCTGGTGACCGCAATGGACGCGATCAACAACAAGTATGGTTTGAGCACGCTGGCCCCGGCCACCATGCTGACCGCCTTCAAGGCCGCGCCCACCCGCATTGCCTTCCACACCATTCCGGAGATTTTCTGAAAAACTGCGTTGTTACTGAAGAACAAGTAACATTGGCTTTTTGCGTTGGAGAGTGTCTTCAGTAATGTGGCCATAATAATTTTGATTTGCATTTCTGAATGGTAGCGTTATCATAATCCAATCCGGGGATTTATACCGATGAGGAAATCAGTGCCCGCGGCCAGTCCTGGGCAGTAGACTGGACATTGGTTGAGAATTGAAATTTTTAGGAGTGTTAGCATGACTGAATTGCGGCGGCGAGCGGCGTTCTGTATCGGAATCGGAATAAGCCTGTTGATGACATCTTGCGGAGGTGGCGGAAGTTCAACTCCCCCTCCCGTAACAACTTACACACTGACGGTGAACTCGACCAATCCGGCCAGCGGCGTGGCCATCACGGTCTCTCCCGCGGACATCAACAGCGCCTCCAGCGGAAGCACCAGCTTCACGCGAACCTATGATTCGGGTACAACCGTGACGCTGACCGCGCCGGCGACCTCGGGTGGTGATGCCTTCACCTCATGGACCGGATGCACCAGCACGAGTGGTGAGACTTGCACAGTGACGATGAGCGCCAATACCACCGTCACGGCCAACTATGCCGTACCGGTGCCTTATACGCTGACGGTGAACTCGACCAATCCGTCCAGTGGCGTGGTTATCACCGCCTCCCCCTCGGACAACAACAGCAAGTCCAGCGGGAGTACCAGCTTTGTACTGACCTATAACTCAGGTACAGCCGTAACTCTGACTGCACCCGCCACCTCGGGCAGCAACACCTTCTCATCGTGGACTGGATGCACCAGCACGAGCGGTGAGAGCTGCACGGTGACGGTAAGCGCCAACACCACCGTCACGGCCAACTATGCCGTACCGGTGCCTTATACGCTGACGGTAAACTCGACTAATCCGTCCAGTGGCGTGGTTATCACCGCCTCTCCCTCGGACAACAACAGCAAGTCCAGCGGGAGTACCAGCTTTGTACTGACCTATAACTCAGGTACTGCCATAACGCTGACTGCACCCGCCACATCAGGCAGCAACACCTTCTCATCGTGGACTGGATGCACCAGCGCCTCGACTGAAACCTGCAATGTAACGTTGAGCGCCAATACCACCGTCACGGCCAACTACACCGTTCCCGTGGTTACCTATAATCTGACCGTGGATTCGACCAATCCGTCGAGCGGCGTGGCGATCACCGTCACTCCAGCCGATAACAACAGCGCAACCAACGGAAGCACCAGCTTTATGCGCAACTATAACTCTGGCACGGCCGTAACGCTGACCGCGCCGGCCACCTCGGGCAGCAACACCTTCTCCTCGTGGACCGGATGTGCAAGCACTTCTTCCGAAACCTGCAATGTGACGTTGAGCGCGAATACCACGGTGACCGCCAATTACACAATCGTGAAGACGACGCCGACGGTTTCGGTGACTCCCGCCTTATCGAGCATTGGCACCACGCAACCGCTGGAAGTGGCGGTAGGCGTAAGCGGCGGCGCCGGAAATCCGACACCGACCGGTTCTGTGGTGCTGACCAGCGGAAGCTATACTTCCGCGGCGGCTACACTCAGCAGCGGCAGCGCGCAGATCACGATTCCGGGCGGTTCGCTGGCTGCTGGATCGGACACGCTCACGGCCGCCTATACGCCGGACTCGAATAGTTCCTCGATTTACAACTCGGCATCGGGCAAATCTTCGGCAGTTGAAGTGTCAGTGCCGAGTGCGGTTACCATCAGCACGCCTGCAACAACAATCGCCGTGACCAATCAAATTCTGGGCATGAATATGGCTGCTTGGTACGACATTGTGACCAACAAGAATGCCATTATTGATGCATTCCAAACGACGGGCATCAAGGCAGTTCGCTGGCCGGGTGGGTCGTGGTCGGATGTTTATCATTGGGCGACCAATACCAACTGCCAAAACTCTCCCTACGGAGGCGGAACTCCTAATTCAGATGACACATTTTCGAATTTCGTCAACGATCTGGCCATTCCTGCCGGGGTGGATGTGGCTTTGACAGCGGATTACGGCACCAATGCAGCTTGTAATGGTGGCGGCGAACCCAGTGAGGCTGCCTCGTGGGCCACTACCGCGTTGGCGGACGGCATAACCGTAAGCCACATGACGATAGGTAACGAGGTCTACGGCAGCGGTTGGGAGGAAGACCTGCACTCCAAGCCGAATGACCCGACAACCTATGCCGCCGCTGTTGCCGACCCCGGTGGTTATTATGATTTGATCAAGGCCGCCTCACCCAATACGCTGGTCGGCGTGGTTGTGGAT
>Ga0181529_10003267_pt1 | contig 18609 bp, 8 predicted proteins | sample PEATcosm2014_Bin_36_FD_119763 | JGI IMG/M metagenome (GOLD analysis project Ga0181529, IMG submission 119763) | Peatland microbial communities from MTU Mesocosm Facility, Houghton, MI, USA - PEATcosm2014_Bin10_30_metaG | ecosystem: Environmental > Terrestrial > Soil > Wetlands > Peat | place... | reverse complement strand
GGGTTTGCTTGCCATGCACCAAGTCTGCGCGGAGTCCGGCAGGCTTTCAAGCCTGTGGATTTAAACTGCACCACTACCCGAAATTCGGACATTTGGACCAGTTTGATACCCTTTGTAAGGTACCGCCGACTTTGTAAGGTAAATTATGTGTACAAGGCGCACCTAGCCGCACTGGTCGCACTCAACGCACGTCAGTAATCAGCGTCAAATATATTGTTTTGTTGGCTTTATTCGTATTGTCAAGAGCATGGGTTGTAAGGTGGCGGAGAGAGTGGGATTCGAACCCACGTTAGAGTTTCCCCTAAACACGCTTTCCAAGCGTGCGCCTTCAGCCACTCGGCCATCTCTCCAGGGTTGGTTACCACCTTGAATCTACCATACCGAGTGCGCCCAACAGGTGGTTCCGGTCGCACCGGCTTAGCTTGGGTTAACCGCTTTGTTTTCGCTTGAAGAGGCGACACCGCATTGGAATGAAATCGTTTACTTTTTGCCTGCTTGTGAATTATAGTTGCGCGTTGTCCACGCATTGCAAACTCCGATGTCTACGAAACGACGCTACTGAAAACTGAAAGAGGAGCCTTATGCCTGGTGTTTCGCGTCGCGACCTGCTAAGTTCCGGCCTGGCTTTCTCCGCTTCTTCTCTTATGGCGCGGTCCGCGTGGGCTGGCACTGCGGAACTGATGACAGGCTATCCCTATGCGGCTTCCGCAGAGGCTCTGGCCGCGGTTGCACCGCGCGAGCACTTGCTCTTCGATTTTGGCTGGAAGTTTACGTTTGGGCACGGAACAGATCCAGCACGCGACTTCGGTTTTGGCTATGGACAGGGAGATTTTGCCAAGACGGGCGACTTCGAATTCTCCAAGGCGAAGTTTGACGACTCGAAGTGGCGCACTTTGAATCTTCCCCACGACTGGGCGGTCGAGCTGCCCTTTGTTCATGATGACGAACAGATGTCTCATGGCTATAAGCCCGTGGGCCGACGCTATCCCGAAACAAGCGTCGGCTGGTATCGGCGGGAATTCGACGTTCCTGCATCGGACCAGGGGCGGCGAGTCTCCGTCGAATTCGACGGAGCATTCCGCGATGTACTTGTCTTCGTCAACGGCTGTTTTGTAGGCCGCAACAACAACGGCTACGCGCCTTTCCAGTTCGACATCACAGACTTTCTCGAACTTGGCACGAAGAACTACATCGTGGCGCGTGTCGACGCCAGTTTCGGCGACGGGTGGTTTTACGAAGGTGCAGGGATTTATCGGCATGTATGGCTGACCAAAACCGGCGCACTCCACCTGGGCAAATGGGACAGCACCGTGCGCACGGCGTTGAATGGCACAACCGCGACACTCACGCTTATCACGATTGTTGTGAATGAAGGCAAAGAAACTGAGAATGCGAATGTGAGTTGGCAGATTCTCGATGCCGCCGGAAAGACTGTGGCCACTGCGGAGACGCCTGCTCAGTCACTCGCTGTTGATGGATCCGTTGCTTTCACTGCATCGGTGACGTTGGAGAATCCGGCGCTCTGGTCCGTCGATGAGCCCAATCTTTATTCGGCCATCGTGACTGTCACTTCGGCAGGCACAGCCCGCGACGCGGAGCGTGTGAGTTTTGGCATTCGTACCGCAGTGTTCGATGCGGAAAAAGGCTTTTTCCTGAACGGCAGGCCGATGAAGATTCAAGGTACATGTAACCACCAGGATCACGCTGGTGTTGGTGCTGCGCTGCCCGATCGGATGCAGGCCTATCGAATCGGCGTGCTGAAGGCGATGGGATGCAATTCTGTTCGCACTTCGCATAATATGCCAACTCCCGAATGGGTTGACGCGTGCGATCGCCTGGGGATGACGATGATGTGCGAGACGCGGCAGATGAGTTCGAATCCCGAGGGCCTGGCGCAATTGGAAACTATGGTGAAGCGCTACCGGAATTCGCCGTCGATCATCATTTGGTCGATCGGCAACGAGGAGTTTACCCTGCAGAACGAAGAGGCGGAGGAGGGCGCAAAGATTGCGGCGGCAATGACGCGCCGGTGCCATGAACTCGATCCCACGCGCGTTGTTTCGGCCGCAGTAAATGGAAACAATCAAAAAGGTGTCTCGCTGGGACTCGACATCATCGGCTTCAACTACAACCTGAAGATGCCCGACGGATACCACACGCAAAACCCCAAGCGCGCCGTATTTGGGTCCGAAACTTCGAGCGCGATCTCGACGCGTGGAACTTACTCGACGGACAAGCTCCGCAACACGGTGAATGCTTTTGACTCGATAGTGCCGTGGGGTGAAACAGCAGAAGAGTGGTGGACGTTTTATGGCACACGCGAGTGGGAAGCGGGCGGCTATGCCTGGACGGGCTTCGATTATCGCGGCGAGCCCACGCCCTACGGTTGGCCATCGATCAATTCGCAATTCGGCATCGTTGATATGTGCGGATTTCCGAAGGACACTTTCTACTACTACAAGGCCTGGTGGGGAAAGGAGCCGGCGCTTCACCTGTTTCCTCACTGGAACTTTGAGGGCAGGGAAGGCGAGGAGGTCCCTGTGTGGGTGTACTCGAATCTCGATGAGGTTGAACTGTTTCTCAATGGCAACTCCCTCGGTAGCCAGAAGGTTCCGAACCTCGGCCATGTGCAGTGGAAGGTGAAGTTCGAAAAGGGAGCGATTGAGGCACGCGGCTCGAAGGACGGGAAAGTGGTTCTCACGGAAAAACACGAGACCACGGGTCCGACTGTGGCAATTCGACTCACGGCCGATCGGATGGAGATCAACGCCGACGGCGAGGACTTGGCCGTATTGAAGGTTGAAGCGCTGGACAAAGAGGGCCGTCCGGTGCCGACGGCAAACAATCACATCAGTTTCAAAGTCTCGGGCGAGGGCACGCTCATAGGTGTTGGGAACGGCGACCCCAATTGCCAGGAGAGCGATAAGGATCCCAAGCGCTCGCTCTTCAATGGGCTCGCACAGATCATTGTGCAGTCGACAAAACGGCCAGGCGACATTCGGATCGAGGCTGTGAAGGAAGGATGGGATGGTCCTGAATTGACTCCGGCGAAGCTAGCGATTATGACCAAGCGTACGGAGCTCAGGCCGTCCGTGCCGGTCATCCGCCAACGAGAGTAACTCCGCGCATGGCGCTGAAGTTATCATTGCCGTTATGAGAAAAAAGATTCGCTGGGGAGTTCTGAGCACCGCATCGATCGGGGTACGTAAGGTTCTTCCTGCAATGCAGAAGGGCGAGCACTCGACGGTCGTTGCGATCGCGTCACGGAACCTTGCGAAAGCCAAGGAGACTGCGGCCAATCTCGGAATTCCGACGGCGTACGGTTCTTACGAAGAACTCATTGCCGACCCCAATATCGATGCCATCTACAATCCACTTCCAAATCAGCTTCATGTTCCTTGGACCATCAAGGCCGCAGAAGCAGGCAAGCATGTCCTCTGCGAAAAGCCGATCAGCCTCACGGTCGCGGAGGCCGAATCGTTGCTGATCGTTCGCGAGCGCACGAGTGTCAAAATCGGCGAAGCCTTCATGATGCGCAGTCATCCACAATGGTTGCGCACCAAGGCACTCATCCATGCTGGCCGCATTGGGGAACTGCGCTGCGTCATGGGTTGTTTCAGCTACTTTAATGTCGATCCGGCCAATATTCGCAACAAGGTTGAATCGGGCGGAGGCGCGCTTTACGATATCGGCTGCTATTGCATTCAGGCATCGCGCTACGCGTTTGGTGCGGAGCCAATCCGCGTAGTTGGCTGCATCGATCGCGATCCCCAAATGCACACGGACCGCCTAACCTCGGCGATCCTTGAGTTTCAAGGTGGCCAGGCGATCTTCACTTGCAGCACGCAGATGGTTCCATACCAGCGTGTCCAATTCCTAGGAACCAAGGGCCGCATTGAAATCGAAATCCCATTCAATGCGCCAATGGATCGCCCGACTCGGATCTTCATGGATGGCGGTGATCTATTCGGAGCCGACCGGATCACTGAAGAGTTCCCGACAAACGATCAATACACGTTGCAGGGCGACCAGTTCTCTAAAGCGATCCTTGAAGACACCGAAGTTCCAGTTCCTCTTGAAGAAGCCATCCGGAACATGAAGGTTATGGAAGCAATTTTCAGATCTGCTGAATCAGGGCTCTGGGAAACTATCGTTTAACGCAGGACGCCGGTCGGGTGCACGTATGCGCTCAGGAAAACTCAGATTAGTGCGGCATTGAGTAATCGGCCTTCGGGACCTTCGCGCCCACTTGCGCGGGAGTTAGCAGTTGACTCCGATCCCATCCCCCGCCGAGTGCCTGAACCAGTTGGACGGCGGATAGCATCTCCTGAACCTGAATCGAATTCAGCGTGACTTGATTACCAAGTACCGTTGTCTGAGCTGTGACAACATCGACATAGGGATCGACGCCCGTGTTGTAACGCTGCATCTCCAAGTCAAGAAACTCCTGCGAAGATTTCACTGCCTCCTGCTGTCGAAGTACCTGCTGTGAGTAGACTCGCGTTCCCGCCATGGCGTCTTCAACCTGCTGGAAAGCAGTGAGGACGGTTTGACGATAGGTTGCGAGATCTGCGTTATAGGTGGCCTCATATTGGTGAAGCTCAGCGCGGTAGAGTCCGCCGTCGAAGATGGTTTGCGCTGCAGTTGGGCCGATCGACCAAAAACGGCTCGGCCAATCGAAAAGATGCTTGAGTGTCGAGCTCTCGAACCCGCCGCCAGCCGAGATTGTCACCTGCGGGAAGAATGCGCCGTAGCCGATTCCAATTGTAGAATTGGCCGCTGCAAGCGTTCGCTCGGCGGCAGCGACGTCGGGCCTGCGCTCAGCGAGTTGCGAAGGCACACCAGTCGGAATTGCAGGTGGTGTATAGAGCATCGGCTTGACCGGAATCGAGAAATCAGTGGCAACTTTGCCCAATAACATGGCCATTGCATGTTCGTACTGCGCGCGCGAAAGCGCGACGTTCACGGCGGACGCCTGCGCGGAGTTGAGCGTTGCTTTGGCCTCGACCACGGAGATATAGTCTCCGGTACCCGAGTCGTATGCGCCCTGCGCGGCGTCCAGGGCCTTCTGATCAGCTGCTACGGTTTCGTTGAGAATCTTTTGAAGCATGTCCTGGCCGCGAATTTCGAAGTAATACTGAGCGAGACTGGCCTGTTCGGTAAGCTTCTCGAGTTCCAGATCAGCATCGCTCGCCTGCGAGGTGTATTGGGCCTCATGCACTTCGTTGCGAATCTTGCCCCAGAGATCCGGTGTCCACGAGACTTCAATCGGCGCTGACCAGAGAGTGGAGGTCTTGCCAGGGTTCGCCTGCGACGAATTGCTCAAATTACCCGAACTGCGCGAGCGGCTCCATGCCGGGTTGGCCGTTACGGTGGGCCAATACTGCGCTCGCGCCTCGGCGATCAGAGCGCGCGCTTCCATAAAGTTCTCGAACGAAATCTTGATGTTCTGGTTATTGATGTTGAGCTGGTTCTCCAGATCATTGAGCTCGGGCTCATTGAAGATCTCCCACCAGTTGCCTCGGATCATCGCATCCTGCGGACTGGCAACCTTCCAGCCGTCGGCATCCTGAAAATTGATCGTCGATTCCTTGTAGTTCGCGGCAGTCACGGCAGGCGGGGCGGGTGCATGATACGGCGGCCCGACACGGCAGCCACTCATAGGGCCCAGCAAAACGACGGTGCCGACGATTGCGGCCAGAGGAGCGACCGGTTTTCGCGCGAATCGGTTCATACTCTCTCTCAATTAGGACGTGGCCCTTGCGGTCTCGGGTTTTGGCATTTCGCTGGATCTGCCTAAGGCCCAAAGCCGCATGCGGTCCATGGCCAGATAAACAACGGGCGTCGTATACAGCGTCAACAATTGACTCAGCAACAAACCACCCACGATCGTAATGCCCAAAGGTCTGCGTAACTCCGACCCGGTGCCCGTTCCAAAGGCCAACGGCAAGGCCCCGCAAATTGCGGCCGTAGTCGTCATCATGATGGGCCTGAAGCGAAGCATGCAGGCCTCGAAGATTGCATCGTGGGTGCTTTTGCCTTCCTGGCGTTCCGCCATTAGTGCAAAGTCGATCATCATGATCGCATTCTTTTTGACGATGCCAATGAGCAGGATGATGCCAATGATGGAAATGACATTCAAATCGATCTGGAACAGCATGAGGGCCAGCATGGCGCCGACGCTGGCCGAAGGCAGCGTGGAGATAATCGTGAGCGGGTGGATTAAGCTCTCGTAAAGTATTCCGAGCACAATGTAGACTGCCAGCAGAGCAGTGATCACAAGGTACTTTTCGGTAGCCAGCGACTGCTGATAGGCCTCAGCGGTGCCGGCAAAAAAACCGTGAACGGTGGAAGGCATCCCGAGCGCGGCTTCCATGCGCGATACTTCGAGCGTCGCGTCACTGAGTGACATTCCAGTGGCCATGTTGAACGAGACCGTGACGGATGGAAACAACCCCGTGTGATTGACCTGAAGGGGGGTCGTGCCCGTCTGGGGCTTCATCACGCTCATCAGTGGCGATACGGAATTGAGCCCGGCGCCTGTCGAACTGGAGGACGAGGTCGGCGGTTTGAAATAGATGTTGTTGAGCTGCGATGGAGTTTGCCAGAACTGCGGAGCTACCTCCATGACGACATAGTATTGATTGAGCTGCGTGTAGATAACCGAAACTTCCGACTGCCCGAACGCACTGTAGAGCGACTGGTCAAGCGATTGCGCGGTCTGGCCGAGCCGGGCAGCCGTTACGCGGTCATAGGTGAGCAATTCCTGCAAACCGCCATTCTGCTGGTCGGTGTTGACATCCAGTAGTCCCGGTAACTTCTTCATGTTCGTCAGCAGAATCGGACCCCAATGAAATAGGTCGGCGACATTATCGGCCTGGATCGTGTACTGGTACAGTGCCGCGCTGCCTCGTCCTCCAATGCGTAGATCCTGTACCGGCTGCATAAACGCCGAGGCAATGGGAAGCCGACTGATCTTGGGGCGCAGTCGATTGATGACATCCATTGCCGACGCTTTGCGCTCTTTGCCCAGAGGCTTCAGGGCAATGTAGATGAATCCGCCGTTGCTGGCCCCCTGTCCTCCTGTGTAAGCATTGACATGCGCCACGGCAGGATCGGCTTTAATGATGCCGACAAGCGTCTGCACCGAGAAATTCATGAAAGGAAAGGACGCATCTTGCGGCCCTTGCACCATGCCGATCGCCGAGCCCGTGTCCTGCTGTGGAAAGAAGCCTTTCGGAATTCGAACGATGACCACGACATTCAGCGCGACAGTGAGCACCAGCACTATTAGCGTGAGCCCTGGATTGTCGAGCACCCATGCGAGCGAGTGCCGGTAGATTGAGACCATGCCGTCGAAGAATCTCTCGCTGGTGCGATAGAACCAATTATGCTTCTCGCCTTCCTGATGTGCCTTCAACAGGTGCGCGCACATCATCGGCGTGGTGGTCAGCGAGATGACCATGGACACGAGGATGGCAGTCGAAAGAGTGACCGCGAATTCGCGAAATAGCCGGCCGACGATGCCCCCCATCAGCAGAATCGGAATAAAGACGGCGATCAGCGACATGCTGATGGAGAAGACAGTAAAACCGATCTCCTTGGCGCCAAGCAGCGCTGCGGAAAACGAATCCATCCCCGCTTCCAGATGGCGCGTGATGTTTTCCATCACCACGATTGCATCGTCCACCACGAAGCCGGTCGAAATGGTGAGCGCCATTAACGACAGGTTGTCGATGCTGTAATCGAACATGTACATCACCGCGAAAGTCCCGATGAGGGACACGGGAACGGCGACGCTTGGAATCAACGTGGCGCGAGGACTGCGCAGGAAAATAAAGACCACGAGCACAACGAGGATGACAGAACCGACCAGAGTCTTCTCCACATCGGAGACGGAAGCCCGAATCGTATTGGTCCGGTCGAGCACGATCGTTGTCTTAATGCCCTGCGGAAGAACTGCTTCGAGGAATGGCAGTTGCGCCTGAATGCGGTCGACGGTCTGAATGATGTTGGCGCCGGGCTGTCGAAAGATGATGATGAAGATTGCGCGCGTCCCATCCATATATCCGGCGGTGCGCAGATTCTGCGTGGAGTCCACCACGTCCGCCACGTCAGACAGGCGAACCGCAGAGCCGTTGTGATATCCGACAATCAGAGGCCTATAGTCATCTGCCTTAGAGATCTGGTCATTCGTAATGATGTCAGCGGTCACGGTTCCGTCGGAGAGTTGCCCGCGGGGTTCGTGCGAATTCTGCAGGCTCAGGATCGATTGAACCGCTCCCAACGTCAGGCCGAAGCTCTCAAGCTTCTTGGGGTCGACCTCAACGCGCACCGAGGGCGTCGCGCCGCCTCCGACACCTACTTGTCCGACCCCTTGGATCTGCGACAATTTTTGTTCCAGGATGGTCGAAGCGAGGTCGTAGACCTTGGTCACATCGTATTTGTCTGAGGTGAGGCCGAGAATCATGATGGGCGCATCGGCCGGATTCACTTTGCGATACGACGGATTCGAGGGGAGATTAATCGGGAGATACGTCCGCGCAGCATTGATGGCCGCTTCCACATCTCGCGCAGCCCCATCGATATTACGGCTGAGGTCGAACTGAAGTGTCACCGAAGTACTTCCAAGCGAGCTCGAGGATGTCATCTCCGTGATGCCGGCGATATGGCTGAACTGCCGCTCGAGCGGAGTGGCCACCGAAGCGGCCATGATCTGTGCACTGGCTCCGGGAAGACTGGCCGACACGCTGATGGTTGGGAAATCGACCTGAGGCAGCGGGGAAACGGGCAGAACCGTGAAAGCGATCCCACCTGCAATTGCAACCGCAACGGTGAGCAGTGTAGTGCCGATCGGCCGCCGGATGAATGGGGAAGATAGGCTCATGCGTGTTCCGCCGCCGCCTGCTGCTCATCGCCCTTTCGCAAGTGCGATGGTCTGTGGCCGGTGATGCGCTCGCCGAGTCTGTCGAAGAAGATGTAGATCACGGGCGTCGTGTAAAGCGTCAGGACCTGGCTGAGCAGAAGTCCCCCAACCATTGCAATACCGAGTGGACGGCGCAACTCCGATCCAAGACCCGTGCCGACCGCGAGCGGAATGCCGCCCAGCAGCGCGGCCATGGTCGTCATCATGATGGGACGAAACCGCAGCAGGCTGGCTTCATAGATCGCGTCGGTCGAAGACTTGCCATGTTCGCGCTCTAATTCCAGCGCAAAGTCGACGATCATGATGCCGTTCTTTTTTACGATGCCGATCAGCAGGATGATTCCAATGATGGCCACAACCGAAAGATCCTCTCGACAGATGATCAAGGCGAGCAGAGCGCCCACACCCGCCGACGGCAGCGTGGAAAGGATCGTAATCGGATGGATGAAGCTTTCATACAGCACGCCGAGGACAATGTAGACGGTGACGAGTGCAGCCAGAATGAGCAGGGCTTCGTTGGACAGTGAATTCTTGAAGGAAGCTGCGGTTCCTTGAAAGTCTGCCTGGAGACTTGGTGGAAAGTTCAGCTTCTTCGCCACTTTGTCGATGTCCGTTATCGCCGTTCCAAGAGAAGCGCGGGGAGCAAGATTGAACGATACGGTGACAGAAGGGAACTGTCCCTGATGTTCGATCGAGAGGGCCTCTGTAATGGGCGAGGCCTGTGTAAATGCGCTCAGAGGGATCGCATTGGCGCTGGTCGCGCTGGTGGCGGTGTTCGGTGTGCTTCCCGCAGTCGTACCGCCGTTTTGAGAGGATGAGCCCGACGATGCGGCGCTCCCAATCGCCGAGGCCGGCTTTGTGAGGACCGCTGAGGATGGCGTGTATTTGACCGACGTCGTAAGCGCATTGGTGCCTGCTGACGCCGAAGCTGAAGCGGAGAAGGATGTTGCCGCCCCTGCGCCGCTCGCACCTGAAGATGCATTCCCCTGGATATACAGGTTACCCAAACTGGCGGGATTCTTCTGCCATTCTGGCGCGGTCTCAAGGATGACGTGATACTGGTTAAGCTGCGTATAGAGAGTATTGATCTCGCGCTGGCCAAAAGCATCGTAGAGAGTGTTATCGATCGTGGTAGGCGCAATACCGAGCCGCGACGCCGTCACGCGGTCAATCATGAGCGAGATCGCTCGTGCTCCCATTTGTTGGTCAGTCGCTACGTCTTCCAGCGCAGGCAGCTTCTTTAACTCGGCAACAAATTTGCCGGTCCATTCATTCAATTCGTCCGTGTCAGGGTCTTCCAGTGTGTACTGATATTGTGTGCGGCTCACACGATCGTCCACTGTGATGTCCTGCACCGGCTGCATGTAAATCTGAATTCCGGAAACCTGTTGCAGGCGATTCTGCAAACGGCGAATCACATCGGAAGCGCTCATGTCGCGCTGGTTCAGAGGCTTCAAATTGATTGAGATTCGTCCGCTATTCAACGTCGTGTTGATTCCGTCGGCCCCGATAAATGATGAAATGCTTTCGACTGCAGGGTCTGCAAGAATGACACGCGCAACCTCCTGTTGGCGCGTCGCCATGTCGGGATAAGAAATCGATTGGGATGCCTGGGTGATGCCTTGAATTACGCCGGTGTCCTGGACCGGGAAGAAACCCTTGGGAATGAAAATATACAAGACGATGGTCAGAACGAGCGTTGCTGCGGCTATAAGCAACGTGATGGTCTGATAGCGCAACACGACCTTCAATGTCCGCCCGTAAAAGGCGATCATGTTGGTGAACATCTTTTCGGACACATGGTAAAAACGGCTCTGTTGTTCATCCGGAGTGTGCCGCAGAATGCGCGCACACATCATCGGAGTGAGCGTGAGCGAAACCACTGCAGATATCACGATGGTGACGGCCAGCGTAACGGCGAACTCGCGGAAGAGGCGGCCTACAACATCTCCCATGAACAGCAGAGGAATGAGCACTGCAATGAGCGAGACCGTCAGAGAGACGATGGTGAACCCGATCTGTCCCGCGCCCTTCAACGCAGCTTCCATCGGCTCCATGCCTTCTTCGAGGTATCGCGATATGTTTTCGATCATCACGATCGCGTCGTCCACGACGAAGCCCGTCGAAATCGTCAGCGCCATCAACGACAAGTTGTCTAGGCTATATCCCAGTAGATACATGACGCCAAACGTTCCCACCAGCGACAGTGGAACGGCAATGCTGGGGATGATCGTTGCCCGGAGGCTGCGCAGAAAAAGGAAAATGACCATTACGACCAGCGCAATCGTCAGCATCAGTTCGAACTCAACATCGCTCACTGAGGACTGAATGCTGGTCGTCATGTCGGTCATGGTCGTTACCTGGATCGAAGCGGGAAGATTGGCCTCGAGCTGAGGCAGAATCGCCCGGATCCTTTTGACAACCGTGATGGTGTTCGCCCCTGGCTGGCGCTGAATGTTCAAAATGACTGCCGGCGTCTGGTTCATCCAGGCCGCCTGCCTTGTGTTCTCGACCCCGTTGATCACATTGGCGACGTCTTTAACAAAAACAGGCGCTCCGTTGCTATACGCGATCACGACATTCTTGTATCCATTTGCGTCCGTGATCTGATCGTTCGCATCGATCTGATAGTCCTGTCGCGGGCCATCGAAGTTGCCCTTGGCAGAGTTGACGCTGGCCTGTGTCAGCGCGGTGCGCACATCCTCCATGTTGAGTCCGTAGGAGGAGAGCTGGACCGGATTCACCTGAATGCGCACCGCAGGCTTTTGGCCACCGCTGATGCTCACCAGTCCTACTCCGCTCAACTGCGAGATGCGCGGAGCAAGGCGCGTATCGACCAGGTCCTCCACCTGCGAAAGCGGCATCGTGGGTGAGGAGATTGCCAGCGTCAGAACCGGGGCGTCCGCGGGATTGGTCTTGTTATAGACCGGCGGCGTTGGCAGGTCGGAGGGAAGAAAGCTCTGCCCACCGTTGATGGACGACTGTACTTCTTCTTCGGCCACGTCCAGGTTCAGCGTGAGGTTGAACTGCAGCACGATCACCGACACGCCTCCGGCGCTGGTCGATGTCATCTGGCTCAGGCCCTGCATTTCGCCAAACTGGCGTTCCAACGGCGCCGTAACCGTGGTGGCCATTACATCCGGGCTGGCGCCTGGATAGAAGGTGAGAACCTGGATTGTCGGGTAATCGACTTCAGGCAGCGCAGAGATCGGCAACTGAAAAAAAGCGACGATTCCCACCAGAAGAATGGCTGCCATCAGCAGCGCGGTCGCAACGGGCCGCAGAATAAATTGCCGGGACGGGTTCATGGAACATCGCTCTCCGCCGAGTCGGATGAGGAAGGCAGCCTCACCTTGGAGTAGGTGACCTGCGAGCCGTTCTGTAGTTTTTCAAAACTGCTGTTGGCTACTACATCTCCCGGCTGAAGTCCCTGCACCGCGGTATTGCCCTTATCCGAATTTCCGCTCTTCAAGTTCCGCATCGTCGCTTTGCAGATCTGCTGTTGCGAGCATTCTTGCGGATTCGCCGGCGGTTTGCCCGTCTTCGGATCGGTGATCAAATAGACAAAATCGGTGTTCCCGTTGTGCTGAATAGCCGAGGAGGGAATCAGCGTCTGGTTAGTCAGTGTGTTGACGAGGAGACGGGTGTTGACAAACTGATTCGCGAAAAGGGAACTATCCTTGTTGTCGAACTGAGCGCGCAGCTTGACTGTGCCCGAGGTGGTGTCGATCTGGTTATCGATCGTGATCAGCTTGCCCGATGCCAACAGCTTCTGCTGCGTTCTGTCATAGGCTTCGACATTGAGAGGCTTGCCACCCTTCATGTGCTTTTGGACTTGGGGCAGACTGTCTTCACCCAAAGTGAATATGACCGTGATCGGCTGTTGTTGGGTGACCACCACAAGAGTTGTCGTGGAGTTCGCCGTCACCAGGTTGCCCGGATCCACCAAACGCAGACCGACGCGCCCCGAGATCGGAGAGGTGATGTGACAGTAGTCAACCTGCACCTGGTCATACTGAACTGTGCCCTGGTCGTTCTTCACAGTTCCCTGATCCTGGAGCACGATTTTTTCCTGATCTTCGAGCGTCTGTCGGGGAATGGCGTTCTTGGCCCAGGCCTGCTTGTACCGCTCGAGGTCCATTTGCGCTTGGGCGAGCGTATTCAGGTCGCGCTCGAGCAGGCCCTGCGCCTGCACAAGTTGGGCAGCGTAGGGACGAGGATCGATATCGATCAACGGGTCGCCCTTCCGAACAAATTGCCCTTCGCGGTAATGAACGGCTGTAATCACGCCGGTAACCTGGGCTGTGATTGAGTCGGTGTATACCGGTGTGACCGTGCCGATCGCATCCTGGTAGACGCCGATTGTCCCGGTTTGCGCCGTCGCGATGGTGACAGGCACGGGGCCGGTCATCAAGCGCCGGCCCCCGCCGGTTGCCGCAGCCTGGCTCTTGCTATGCTGGCTGATTGCCCAGTAAAACAGCAGTCCGAAGAGGACTAGAACGACTGCCCAGACCCAGCGATGGCGGCGGTGAACTGGTTCTGTGGATGAATCCTGGGCGGGCGGTCGCGTCGGAGAAGCTTGCGAAGCAGAAGGTTGCTGGTCCATTTTCTCTCTTGTGTTCCGACTTGATTGGCGTTGTAGGCTTCAACACCCAAGCCAATTCTTGCGCAAAACCGTGCGCTACTGCGCAAAACCCTGCCTACTAAACGTACAACCTCGGTGGCGCTCATCTCAAGAAGACGCCCCAGGGCGAGTGACCACGAGGCGGAATCCTATAAGAGATTCTTGCCCCACATCGGAAGCATTCCATGCGTCAACTCGACTTTGTATGGACGAACGAAGACGGGAAATAGTCGCAACGGCGATGACGCGGGAATCGCCGTACGTTCATGAAGGATTTGCGCTTATCGGATGCGGGCAGGGGGATGACGGGGTTTCTCGAACTTCGAGGGAACTCGAATTTGGATGGTCTTTGCAGGTTTCGTTCCGGGACAGATGGAGAGCCTCTTGCCGAACTCGTCTCCACGAGACTTCTCCGTGTTTGGATTTCCTCGAAAAGCCGGGTCGCGGGACAACCGTTTTGGGCCTGCAGCCTCCGCGAAAGGAGGCCAGGCAGAGAGAGAGCAACACTACTTGATGCCTTTGCATCACAGGGACAGGTTAGCAATCACAGTTGTTGTCGTTGTTTCTGTTTCACTGAGAATTGTCGCTAGGTACTCGCCTTGTGCGATTCATTCAAATACCTTGGCGATCCGCTTCATGGGCACCCAATTTATTCCGCCCCGGTGGCTGTATACGGTCGATTTCCCGCGTTACGAAGTTTGATGGAGGTACGAAGATGTCCCCTGGTTCTCCTCAGATTCCGGTTGGTCTGTTCGCAAAGGCGCCGGAATTGATTGCTGAGTCGCTCGCCTCGAAAGAGACGTATCCCGATGGGCCTGCCACGGGAATGAGAATGCTGACCTTCTATATTTCTTATGCAAGCAGACATCTGAGCGCTTCCAGGATGCGCGGTCTCGAAAAAGCGAAGAAGCTGCTCGCGGCGCGAATGGAACGGATGCTGAAAGAGCAAGGTCAGCAAGCGGCATAGTTTCGGCGCGGTCGACAATGGGAAACTGGGGCCAAATTCGACACCGTCGATCCGGTAGAAGACATGGTGACCCCGGGAAGACTCGAACTTCCGACACGCAGTTTAGGAAACTGCTGCTCTATCCACCTGAGCTACGGGGCCACGTCACAAATACAGAGAGGTTTATTGTTCCAATCCCTCCCTATATTAGCGTCTATGGGCCTGATCACCGATTCGCGTTCGTAATGACGGACTCCAAGGTATGCTTCCGACCCGCAAGTATTTGCTCCCGCGCGGGTCCAGGAATCAAGGGAACAAACGCATGATCGCTTTGACTTCGCGACGCGCCACATTTATAACGATTGATGGCATGAAAGTCTGTTTCATGCCATCACCGCTGCTCCCATAGCGAGCAGCATAGCTCACCACGGTAATCGCCAGGATGCTCGGGAAGGCGGTGAAACTCCGCCACTGCCCCGCAACTGTGAGCGCACTTGCCTCGATGCTCGTCGTATCGGCAAAAGGCAGGAAGCCAGCTTGGATACCTCCGCATTCACTGAGGTGCCAAAATGCCACTGGAGGCACGCCCAACGGGCTGAACTCTGGGAAGGCGCTGGGAAAGGCGCAAGTCAGGAGACCGGTCTTCGGCGTCCATAACCCGCTTGCGTTCCGAGGGGAACGAAGGAGCCTCCATGACTTTTCCCAGATACATGCCCAGCGCATTTGCGCGACGCGTCTCAATCGTCTTCTTGTCTTTGCTCGCCGGTCTCTCTGCGCCCGCCGCCGAGGTTCACGGAGTTGTGTCCGATCCATCCGGCGCCAGAATAACCGGAGCCAAAGTCGTTCTCATCCGCAACGGCAGCACCGTCTCTGCTGGAGTTTCGGGCGCGGATGGCAGTTATCAAATCACGACGGCAGAGCAGGGCCGTTTCTATCTCGTGATCTCTGCCAATGGCTTTCGGCAATTGGAGGCGCCTGGCTTTTACGCAGGCAAGTTCGATAACCACGAACAGGATCTCGTCCTTGAACCGACGTGGGCGCGCGAATCGATCGTCGTTACGGCCAACGGCACACCAACGCCGCAGCCGCAGACCGGAGCTTCGATTTCAGTTTTGGGGCCATCCGACCTTGCGTTGCGCGGCGATCTTGTCAGTTCATTGCGCCTGATGCCGGGAACATCTGTCGCGCAGGTTGGACAAATGGGAGCGCAGGCGTCGTTGTTCATCCGCGGCGGTGATTCCGATGCGAACAAGATTCTCATAGACGGCGTCAGTGCAGGCGATCTGGGTGGACGCTTCGATTTCGGGCCGCTTGCGACGACGGCCGTTGAACGGGCTGAAGTGTACCGTGGCCCGGATTCGAGCCTCTATGGCGCAGACGCAGAGAGTGGCGTCGTCAGCCTGACCACCCCGCACGGCACCACCAGCTTTCCCTCGTTTCTCTTTCATGGAGATGTGGGCAATTTTCTTACTTCCGCAGAAGACTTAGAGATCGCAGGCGCACATAACAAGCTTGACTATCTAGGGGAATTCAGCTGGTTACAGACGAACAATAATCTTCCCCTGAACGAATTTCACGTGGCGACAGCCGCCGGCAACTTCGGATGGCAACCGAACGGATCAACTCAAATACGAGGGACGGTTCACTATGGCGTAGACGCGACTGGAGTACCCGGAGCATTCCAGTTCTACCAAGTCGTGAACAATGCCACGCAAAAGGATCAGGACCTTTTTCTCAGCGCTTCGGTCGATAACCAGACCACTGCGGCGTTTCATAACTCTGTGCGCTACGGCCTGACCCGGAAGCGCGAACAATATCACCTGTGGTCGGAAAGTGGCTCGGGTCTATTCGACCAATATGGAGACAGTTTCGGCTATCCAGTCACAATCACCGGCGCGAATGGTTATTCCGTTACCGGGCCAGCCTTGCTGGATTATGCCGGCACCTATCCGCAAGAGAACCAGCTGGTCTCAAATCGTGACGCGCTGGTGTACCAGGGCGACTACACGGTGACTCCGCACCTGGCTGCACAGATCGGCTTTCAGTTTGAAGACGAGCGCGGATCAGAGCCAGGCAGCTTCTACTACGCTCCGGTGGAACGCACAAACTACGACTATCGAGCAGCGGTCCACGGAGACTTCAAGACGCGGTTCTTCTACACCCTTGGCGGCGACCTGGAGCGCTACTCGCTCTTCGGCACACAAACCAATCCGCGTGCTGGTGTTTCCTTCTATGCGATGAAGCCGCGCAAAGGCGTCTTCAGCGGCACGCGCATACTGTTCAATTACGGCGACGCCGTGCGAGAGCCATCGCTGACTGACCAGTTCTATTCGCTGTACAACTTCCTCGAATCCAACGGCGGGCAAGCCACCGTTCAGCAACTTGGAATTACACCGCTCTCTGCGCCCACAGCACGAACATATGAAGGCGGGGTTGAACAATCGTTTCTGAGCCAGCGTCTCGTCTTCCGCACCAGTTTTTTTCACAACGAGTTTGGGCGCCAAATCGAATATGTCGGTCTCGATCTGATTCCGGAATTGCTGCCCAACCTAACTCCAGCTCAGCAAAATCAATTGGAGCAGTTTCTGCAAGCCAATGGGGCTTATGAGCAAAGCCTGAATACCGAGGCGTACCGCGCTCTCGGGGTCGAAACTACGGTGGAAGGCGGCATCGGCCGCAGTATTTTTTTGCGGGGCGGGTATACCTATCTGGACGCGGTAATCCAGCGCTCATTCACCAACAGTGATGTCGCGCTTCTCGGCCCCCTCCCGACTTACAATGGCATTCCCATCGGTTCGGATTCGCCGCTTCAGGGAGCGCGTCCGTTCCGGCGTCCGCCGCACACTGGATTCTTCACCGCAACTTACTCCGCGAAGAAGTTGAGTGCAATGTTTACATCCGCGTTTGTCAGCCGCTCGGATGACTCGGACTTCTTGGGTGGCTCCGACATCAACGGGGGCAACAGCCTTCTGTTGCCGAATCGCAATCTCGATCCGGGATTCGCCAAACTGGATCTTGGCGCGAGTTATCAATTATTGACGTGGCTGGGAGTCTACGGTCAGGCTGAGAACCTTACGGACAACCAGCACATGGCTCCGATCGGCTACATTAGTCTGCCTGCCAATCTACGGGCTGGCGTACGCCTCCAGTGGGGCAAAAGCAACGGGCGTTGAGGTCGAGTTCGCACCGGATTTCGCACTCATTCCCGTAAGGCGGAAATCTCGGGTCGATTTCCGCCTGCGCGCAATGATAGGAACGTCGGCCTGCAAACTCGGCAGTCGACAACGACAACGTCGTGACAATCTGCGGAATGTCTTCACCGCCGTTTGCAAAGTGCAGCGGCGTCGAAAACATCCGCGCTTGAGAATTTATTTGGAAATCGCGCCCCCTTCATGCAAACTATTTGAATCCTGGCGTTTTCAGCCAGCCGATCTTTCTGGCAATCCCACTCAGTCTGAGAATTGTTGAAGCAGCGGCAAAAATGCCGCAATCGTGCAAGCTCAACCTGAAAGACAAAAACAATCTGCGAGGAGACCATGATTCGACTCTCTTGGAGGCGTGTCGCTCATATCTGCCTGATGGTTTTGGCCATCATCACATTCGTTTTTCCGACCCTCGCCCAGCAAACGCTGGGCTCCCTCAACGGCACAATCAAGGATCCTTCCGGCGCAGCGGTTTCCGGTGCAACCGTCTCCGTCATCGACACTGCGACGAACTATACACAAGTCACAAAGACGCATCCTGACGGCTTTTACCAGGTCTTTAACCTGCCCGTTGGTTCATACACGGTGAAAGTGAGCCACGATGGATTCGACACAACGGAAGCAAAGGCAATTGCGGTGCAGGAAGCGAGCGCCACGACGCTGAACCTGACTGTCAAAGTAGGCCAGGTTTCCGAATCGGTGGAAGTGACGGCAAATCCGCTGCTGAATGCGACGGACGCCACCAACGGCTATACATTGGACTCCGCGCAAATTCAATTGACTCCGCTGGCAACCGGCAGTTTCACTCAGCTCGCCGTGCTCTCTCCCGGTGTCAGCGCCGAATTGCTCGCCAACCTGGATTCAAACACCGGCTTGGGTAACCAGAACATATGGGCGAACGGCCAGCGCG
>Ga0181529_10003266_pt1 | contig 18610 bp, 18 predicted proteins | sample PEATcosm2014_Bin_36_FD_119763 | JGI IMG/M metagenome (GOLD analysis project Ga0181529, IMG submission 119763) | Peatland microbial communities from MTU Mesocosm Facility, Houghton, MI, USA - PEATcosm2014_Bin10_30_metaG | ecosystem: Environmental > Terrestrial > Soil > Wetlands > Peat | place... | reverse complement strand
CCCGCCCGGCCGCCGTTAACCGGCCTTTTCCAATATTGTAAGACTGATTTTCTGTGAGAGCACCATCTCTTTGGTGACCTGGAACTCGCGGACCTTCTTGTAGGAAGGCAGGTAGTACATGAGATCGAGCATCAGGTCTTCGAGAATCATGCGCAGGCCGCGGGCTCCCACTTTGCGTTCCATGGCCAGGTCGGCGATCGCTTCCAGGGCGTCGTCGCTGAACTTGAGGCGCACATTCTCGAACTCGAAGAGCTTCTGATACTGCTTGATGATGGCGTTCTTGGGGCGGGAGAGGATCTGAATGAGCGCCGAACGGTCCAGGTCTTCCAGCACGGCGTTGACCGGCAGACGCCCTATGAACTCGGGTATGAAGCCAAACTTGATGAGGTCCACGGGCTGTACCGTGGAGAGCATGTCGATATCGCGCCGTCCGCTGATGCCGGAATGGCGCACCACTTTGTCCTCTTCCTGCAGGAAGCCCATGGACTTCTTGCCGGTACGGCGGGCAATCACCTTTTCCAGCCCTACGAATGCGCCACCGCAAATAAACAGAATATTAGTGGTATCGACGGGTGTAAATTCCTGGTGCGGGTGCTTGCGGCCGCCCTGCGGGGGAACATTGGCCACCGTGCCTTCGAGAATCTTCAATAAAGCCTGCTGCACGCCCTCGCCCGAGACATCGCGGGTAATCGATGGGTTTTCGTCCTTGCGGCAGATTTTGTCGATTTCGTCGATATAAATGATGCCCTGCTGGCATTTCTGTACGTCGCCGTCGGCCGCCTGCAGAAGTTTGAGGATGATATTCTCCACATCCTCGCCCACATAGCCGGCTTCGGTGAGGGTAGTGGCGTCCACGATGGCAAACGGCACGTCGAGGATCTTGGCCAACGTTTGGGCCAGCAAAGTCTTGCCGGTTCCGGTGGGGCCAATCAGCAAAATGTTGGCCTTTTGCAGCTCCACTTCGCTGTTGCGCATGCGGTTCATGTGAATCCGCTTGCAGTGGTTATAGACCGCGACCGCCAGTTTCTTCTTGGTGGAATCCTGCCCGATCACGTACTGATCCAGGAACTCCTTCACTTCCAGGGGTTTAGGGATTTTGTTCGGGGTTCCGGATGGCGGCTCGACTTTGTCGTCTTCCAAGATCGAGTTGCACACCGCAATGCATTCGTCACAGATGTACGCACGCGGGTAGTCGCTAGGCGACGAGATCAGCTTGCCTACAACATCCTGACTTTTATGGCAAAAGGAACACCGTAAAGCATCATCGGATCCGGCACGCTTCACGCAGTCTTCTCCTAACCCACCTGCCCCTGCCGCGACAGCCGAACCCGCCGACGGTAGAGAACCACAATCGCTTTCGTTTCTATTATCACCCGAACTCGCTCAATAAGGCAATGTATCCGGAAGGCAACGTTTTCTATGCAGTACCCGGAGTAATGGTTAACACAAAGCCAATAGCCGTAAGCCTTTAGCTCACTGCGACCGCCTTCGGTTGCGGTCCGGTTCGCCCAGGGGCACATCGACTCCACCTCAAAGGCACGGAAAACTAATGGTCGAGAGCCAAGGGTCTCAGGCTGTTTTTCTCGCGTGCTCGAACAGAAAATTGAGTGTCTTCTCCGTTTGGATGTGATTGGCGATGCGGCCCAACGTCCCGTCCTTCTCGTACTTCATGTGCAGGGCGGCCACCGGCTCGCGGGCCTGCCGGGCCGCGCGTTCCACTTCGCGATCCACTTCGTCGCGCGTGGCATGAATCGCTTCGCGCTCGGAGATGCGCGTCAGCAGCATCGACGCCTTCACCTCATGCACCGCTTTCTCGCGCTGCGTCTCCCGCACCTTCTCCCAATCCAGCTTCACCCCTCGCGGATCGATACCTTCGGCCACCATGGCGCGCAGGCTCTGCTCCACGCGGTTCTTGATCTGCCGCTCCACGAATATCTCGGGGACCGGGAAATCGTGCACTTCCACCAGCTTATCGATAATCGTGTTCTTGGCTTCCTGCTGGGCCTCGTACTGGCGCTGCGCGAAAATCGACTTGCGGATCGCCTCGCGCAGTTCGTCCACCGTGCGGTAATCCCCGACATCCTGCGCAAACTCGTCGTTCACCTCGGGCAGATTCTTCTTGCGCAGGCCCTTCACGGTTGTATGGAACATCACCGTTTTGCCGGCCAGGCGAGCCGCCCCGTAATCTTCGGGATAGACGACTTCGAACTCTTTCTCGTCCCCCGGAGACAAACCGCGCAGGTTCTCGGTAAATGCCGGGAAGGTGTCGGCGCCGCCCAACTCCAGCACCATCTCCTCCTGCTTCACCGGCTCGCCCTCCACACCCGAGAGGCTTTCCAGCGCCACCACGGCGTAATCGCCATCCACCAGCGGACGGGGATCGATGTTGGAGTAATCCGCCTTCTGCTCGCGAATCTCCCCGACGCGCTTTTCGATATCTTCGTCGCTGACCTCGGGATCGTGATACGGCACTTCCACGTCCTGATAATCCTTCAACTCGATCTGCGGGATGACTTCGAACTCGGCGGTGAAGCGCAGGGGCTCGCCGTCGTGGAAGTGGACGTCTTTGATATCGGGCTGGCCGACCACGTTGAGGTTTTCGGCCTCGAACTGCTTTTGGAGATACTTGGGAACCAGGTTCTCCAAAACTTTCTGCCGGATGTCGCCGGCGAATTGCTTGCGGATCAACGTTACCGTGGCCTTACCCGGGCGAAAACCCGGGAGTTTGGCGCGTTTCTGGATATCCAGCACAACGCGTTCGGTCTCGCTGGTCACTTCGGCGACGGGAACGGAAATCTCCAGTGAGTGCTTGCAGCCTTCAACTAATGCCAACTGGGTTTGACCTCTGGAAAGAAGTGAATGGTGTAAACCCCATCATAACACGTACAATGAGCATGGTCGGACGAGGCAAACCATGCTGAAAGTGGCCTCCATAGTAGCGGTGTTGGCGTTGTTGGGCTTATGGGCCGTCCTGATGCGGCGCCCCACCGGGCGGAAGTGACTCATGCAGATACACTGGCAGGAAGCGATTATCAACGTTTTGCTCTTGTGGATGCTCACGGCGCCGCACGAATTCGCGCACGCCTGGATGGCCACCCGCCTGGGCGACGATACGCCCCGGCTGCAGGGCCGCGTGACCCTCAATCCCCTGGCCCATGTGGACATGATTGGGACGCTGCTGCTGCCGGCCGTCACATCGCTGCTGGGGTATGGTTTCCTGGGGTGGGGCAAGCCGGTGTACACGCAGACGTCGAAATTGCGCGGCGGGCTCAATGGACTACTGCTGGTCGCGCTGGCCGGTCCGGGGAGCAACGTCGTATTGGCCGTGATCCTGGGAATCCTGGCGGCAGCCCTGATTCCCATATCGCACACCGTGGCGGCGTTCCTGGTTCACGGTGTCTGGTTGAGCCTCTACCTGGCGATCTTCAACATGCTCCCGGTGCCGCCTCTGGACGGGTCGAAGCTGCTTCTCGCCGCGCGCATCCCGCCCGCCATCTACCTGGAAATCTCGCGCTTCGGGTTCGTCCTGCTACTGGTTGTGATGCAGGCCACCAACCTGCTCCAGTGGATGGTGGAATGGTCCAATCGCGGGACGGTGGCGATACTGGGAGTGCTGCGATAAGGGGCTGGCCAACCATGACCGCGTCGAAAACCGCGGCCTGACAGTTGCGGTGGAGGGATCGTAAACGGTAGGGATTACATCGTTCCTCCGTGTGAATGAATGCGGCGCTCGATGGCGGCCTTCACCTTCAGGTGCCCTTCTTCCAATGGCCGCCCCACCTGCTCGCTATACAGCTTCTGATCGTTGAGCAACGACTCGAGGGTCTCCTCCTTATTGTTCTTGACGGCGATATCGGCGCCGCGATCGAGCAGCAGCAATGCCGCATCCCACTGGCTGTGCATGACATAGTAAAGTAGCGGCGTGTTGCCGTCCCGGTCGCGGCTCTCAATGCCGGCGCCATGGTCCAGAAGCAGGCGAAGGCTGTCCGGAGCATTGCCGATCCGGAAAATGGTGGGTTGATTCAAGACCAATGCGTTGGGGTTGGCGCCGTGTTCCAGAAACACTGCAAACAGCCGCGCGCTACTCGGCTCCGGGAGGCCACACGTCACGCTCTTAAAAGCGCCATCGCCGTTCGGGAATTGCCCCCCATTCGCATCCATTCCGGCGTCGAGCAACAGGCGCACCGCTTCGACCGCGGTATCGATGTCCACCTTCGAGTCGATGCCCCCGGCCTGCGAGACGGCATACGAGAGCAAGTCGTAATCGGCCGCGTCGCGCCCGCTCAAGTTCGGGTGACCCGCCAGAATCGCGCGCATGGCTCCAAGGTCCCCTGCGGCAATCGCCTTCGCCAGCGCCCTTTGCGACGGGTCGGGGTAGGCGCCGATCTTGCGCTGGTAAGCCTCGTAGCGCCTGTCGCGGACCATCCGATCGATTTGGGAGCTGCCGTAAATCAGGAAAGGGATTGCCAACACTACAAACAATCCGGCGACGGCCCACCACAAGTGAGCGCGTCCGCCAAAATACAATCCGGCGGCGGCGATAGCGACGATCACCAACCCGAGGATGCCCATTCCCTGCTGCATGCCGCGGCCGGCTGCGTCCTGGCCCCGGCTATCGCCGAAGAGCATGGCGAAAACGAAAACCAAATCCACCGCGAAGACCACCCACGCGGCGATCAGCAGTGCTCTGAACACGTGGATCCTTTCCGACCCGACCGGTAATCTGGAGATGGTCGATCAAGAGTATAACTCGGGTGGTGGATGCTCATCTTGCGAGATTCGTAGAATGGCGCCAGGCCGGAGTCCCCAGGCGGGGGCACGCTGGCGGCCGGATCGCCGGCCGGTCACGCAGTGTGCATCGGCGAGTTTGGGGTGAACTGTTTCCGCGCGCGTAGATCCCCTATCCTGGATTCCGTTACCAGCAGGTTGCGGGAGGGCCGCGGCGCGGGTTCGCTAGCCCAAGCAGCGCGGTCCGCTGGCCAGCAGCTATCGGGCGGGCGCCGACGGGATCGAGGGAATGATCGCGGCGCGGGTGGCGGGGTCGGCAGGGGACGGGTGATACTACTGGGGTTCAAGCCGCAGTGGCGCGGACAATCGCACGCCTCGTATGAGTTCTTCCTTAATGCGTTCTATTTTCGATGCGGAAGCCAGAGAAAGCGAAGGGGCCCAGAAAGGTGCGGTGCCGCAGACCAATTCGCGCGACCGGGAACCTCTCGGGTTGCGCGGTCTTTTGCGCAGTAGGTGCCTTGCGGAAGAGGACCTCGGAAATCAATTGAATGGCAGCGGTATTGATGAAAACAAGGACAGCCTCGCCCAAATTCCCATCACCGCAAATCCTAGATACACTATGGACAACACCGCTACTTTTAGCATCGATGATCTAGGCGCCGCCGCCTGATGCTTAAGGGAGTCCAGGAGAATCCTACCTTCCTCGGGTACGTGGGGGCCAGCGCTAAGGTCGTTGATCACGCGCTGAAGTTCCAGGCTTTCGGCCCTCTCCTCACGGACCTCTTTCCGACCGAGGGAAAGCGTCGCCCCGAGACCGAGTAGACTGAAACACTCAAGTGCCCAGATCGTCCAGATCGGCAACCTATTCTTCGTCGCCACGATTCTAATCGTCGGATCACCCTCCACGGAACCCTGCCCCACCACCGCGACCTTGGAAGGGCCCGCCACAATAAACTGAATAACCGCCCTGTCGTTATGCTCCAGGATCTTCCACGAAATGCCAACCTTCCCGTCAGTCAACTGGGACTCGTCCAACGCGATCCAGCAAACAGGTCTGCTGACGTGTCGCACCGGACCTCCAGGATTGGGACCCTCGGAAGTGTTTGCAACACAACGGGCGACAGGATGTGCTCCGAACGGATGGGCTCCTTGCCGCCGTTCCAGACTTCCACTTGTAAAGCCGTCACGTCTGTGGAAACACTCTGCCCCTTGTAAAGGACGTGCAAGTCCGAACTCTGGCCGGCCCTCACAATCGTGCTTCTTGTGGGATCGACAGCTAGTGATAGGTCTCTGCTCTTCTGGGATGCAAACCCGAAACAAATCGTCGCCGCCAGCGAGATAATTCCGACTAGGAAGGCGATAAGACCGAAGAGGGGATTCCTGGAAAACCACCCCAACATCCGGCTCTTCGGCTTCGCTGTCTTACAAGTGGGCGGTTCTGGCTCTGGCGCTTCCGATGTTTCGACCATCGAAACCTTCGGTCTTGGATTCCAGCACAATGAGGGGCTTGTTACCGGAAGAACGTGGGCCTGGATGGGTGCTTAACCGATCTAGGGGGCGGAGAAGCCTCGTGAAGTTTCGCGTACTGAAGCTGAGAAGAATTGGCCGCCGATGAACGCCGATCAACGCAGATAAGTCATTTGCTTTCTAATCGGCGTTGATCGGCGTTCATCGGCGGCCAATATTGCTTCTGATCGCCGGGAGCGGATTTTCGAGGCTAGCCCGTGGAATCCCCAAAACGGTTAAACACCCGGCCTGGATTCCGTGGCCTTTGCTGCCAGCGATACACTCCGAAGTTGGCTGATAGGCTGATCCCGCTTATGACCGAGCGGCTCACTGCCGCTTCGCCACACTCACTCCCAGGGCGCAGGCGCGCGCGGGCTCTTGCGGAGCCGCTCGTTGGGCTGGGGCGCGGCGTCCAGGCGCGCGAGAAACTCCCGGTAGGCTTGCGGGCTAACGGTAAACAAGGTGCGATCGAGAATGCTATCTTCGGCGGCGCGACAGGCGGCATCGAGGACAAAGTCCGTGCGATTCCGGCCGGCCAACTTCGCAGCACGATCGATCAATGCCCGAACGTCCGGCTGGATGCGGATGCTGAGCGTCTCCCGCTCCGTAGCGTCGCGATGATTCCTGGCATGCGACCTATCCAATCTCTGGATACGTAACCGTAGTGACATCGTCATTACGACGCTCGGAGCGGTGCCCGCATGCGCACCCGCCTACGCCAGAACTTTCGCGGCCTTCTTTACGTCGTCCTGATCTACCTGAACCAGCGCGCCAAAACGCCCGCTCCCGGCGCAAAGGGCCTGGACGGCATAGACGTTGATCTTCTTGTCCGCCAGTTTCGCCAGAATCTCGGCGACCGCCCCCGGACGGTCTTCCCCGATGATATGGAATGCCGTCTCCTTCTTGCCCAGTTCGATCTTCAATTGTTTAGCGGCCTTTTTGAGCAGCGCCGGATCTTCCGCAACCAGATCGATTTTGGCCTTGCTTTTGCCAAGCGGGTAGCCCCAAATGGCGACGAAATTCACGCCCGCTTCTTTAAGGGCGCTGAGTACATGCTCGCCCTTGCCCGGCTTGTTGGGCACCACCACTGAGTAATAGTCGAGTTTTGCCATCTTCAGAAATCCTCCCATTCACGATACTCCATTTATTGAAGTGTGCGCGCTCGCCTACTCGCCTACCCACTTCCCGAGTGGGAACCGTGGAGGAGGAACGTGCTCTCCCCCCTAACCTGCCTGGCGCTTTCCGAGTCCCTCGGCGATCATCGCGGTGACTAGAGTGTTGAGGCTCACTCCTTCCTGCTGCGCCCGTTGAGTGAGGCGCGAATGCAGCGATTTCGGTACCCGCTGTCTCCATTGCCCGCTGGACGAAACGGCCTTCGGCGCCTTGTCGCCGTACTTCCGGCAACTGGCGAGATACGATTTCACCGCGTCACGGCCATTCGCAATTGCCTCCTCGGGAGTTTTGCCGTCCGAAATGCAACCGGGCAGGTCGGGATACTCTATCAAATATCCCTCACCTTCCTCCTTGGAGAGCGGGCGGACGATGAACGGATATTCACGTCTCATGGCTCCTCCTGTATCGCGGAATCGACTAACTGCACAAACCGGCGGACATATACCGGCAGAATCGGGCGGTCTGCCGGAACCGTAAGGCGTCCCGCATTCCGATTGCGGAAGGTGACGTGGCTGCCGGTTTGGTCGTGATTGATTCCGAAATGGTTGGCCAACACCTTCAGATCCTCAATCCGCCAGTCGCGGGGATTGCTGCGCATCTTGCTCAGGATCTTGGCGGCATTCGCCATACTCAAGTGGTATCACTGGCGGTTCCATCCAGTCAAGTGTGTCGGGCGGCGCCGCGTTCGCCGCGCCTACTCCCGTTGCGCTTCCAGTCCCATCTGCGTCAGCCGGTATCGCAGCGCATTGCGCGTCAATCCCAGCAGGCGCGCAACCTGGCGCTTGTTGCCGTCGGCGGGCTTCGGCCCACTCCCGGTTCTATGCTTTCGCCGAACGAAGCCGCATCGCGACCAGGACCAGGAGCCCTATGCCGAGGAGGACACCCGCTGCGGGCTCAGGCGCGGGGTCGAGCGAATCCACCTCGAAGGCTGGAGTGAGGATACCGCCGTTGTACGACCACGAACTGCCGCTATACTCCTCGACTCCATATTGCCCAGGACTTAAGCTATTCACTTCCCAGCCATATCCGGGCTGAACCGTGTTCGTATAGACTTCAAGCCAGTACTTTGTTCCGGCAGTGAGGGTTATATCCGGAAACGAGGATTCGATAAGAACTGCGTTACCGCTACTGCCGATCGTCGTGATCGTTCCAGGAGCAAAACCAAAAGTCGCCAAATTCGTCCCGGGCAAGCCGCTTGAATCCGTAGCCAGTTCGACAACCAGACTACTTGACGGTCCTATCCTGCTCCAGGACAGGTAAGCGGCGATTTCGACCGAACCAAGCTGGGACGTAGTGGTAGGGGTAAACGAAACCGCGAGAATCTCGGGGCTCTCGAAGCTGATTCCACCGTCGGTGTTATCGTAGGTCTGCCCGGGCCCGAAATCCGACGCGATAACGCCAGCATTGGCGACCGAGGCACAGATGAAGACGCCGGCTGCTAAGATTCGCAAGTATCCTCCTGACAAGAAAGATGAATTATAGAATTTCAGACCTGATTGTGTCAATGATTTTTCGGCTTTTTCTTTTCCGGGACGGCGCCGCTATGAAAGCGATACCGCAGCGGGGGAACTCGCCGTCCCCTACGCTTCCAGTCCCATCTGGGTCAGCCGGTAACGTAGCGCATTGCGGGTCAACCCCAGCAGGCGCGCGGCCTGGCTCTTGTTGCCGTCGGCGCGCTTCAGGGCTTCGCGGATGAGATCCTGCTCGTACTGGTCGAGCGTCAAGCCCTCGGGCAGGAATTGCGTGCCGCCGTTTTGCGCGCGCGGACGCGGTGCGGCTTCCAGCTTGATGTCGTCCACGTCGAGCCGCTTGCCGGTGGCCATCACCAGGCTGCGCTCGATCACGTTCTCAAGCTCGCGCACGTTCCCAGGCCAATGGTACGCAATCAGCTTCTCCATGGCGCCGTCGGTGATGGATTCCACCTGGCAGCCGGCCTCGGGCGCCAGCTTGCGGATAAAATGGTTCGCCAGAAATGGAATGTCCGCGCGGCGCTCGCGCAGCGGCGGAATGTTCAGCGGCACCACGTTGAGGCGATAGTAGAGGTCCTCGCGGAAAGTGCCCTGCTCCAGCGCGGCGCGCAGATCGGAGTTGGTGGCGGCGATCACGCGGACATCGATGTGCCGCGTGACGTTGCTGCCCAGCCGCTCGAACTCGCGTTCCTGCAGAATGCGCAACAGCTTCACCTGGATGGCCGCCGGCACGTCGCCGATCTCGTCCAGGAACACCGTGCCCGTATCGGCCTGTTCGAACTTGCCCGGTTTCGAGATCTGCGCCCCGGTGAAGGCGCCCTTCTCGTAGCCGAAGAGTTCGCTCTCCATCAGGTTCTCGGGGATGGCCGTGCAGTTGATCTTCACCAGCGGACGGTCACGGCGCGGCGAGCGGAAGTGGATGGCGCGCGCGATCAGGTCCTTGCCCACGCCGCTTTCGCCGGCCAGCAGGACGGTGGCGCGGCTGGGCGCCACTCGCTCGATGGTGGCGAAGATTTCCTGCATGGGAGCGCTGCGTCCAATTATGTTGTCGAATTCATAGCGCCGGCCGAGTTCCTCTTTGAGCTGGCGATTCTCGTCGCGCAGCGCGCGCACTTCCAGGGCCTTGGAGACCACCTGCATGAGGTGATCGAGCGAAAACGGCTTCATCAGAAAATCCGTGGCGCCGGCCTTCATGGCCTCCACCGCGGTCTCCACGCTGCCGAACGCCGTCATCATTATGACCGGGACCTGCGCGTTCTGGCGGCGGATCACGGCCAGGAATTCCAGGCCGTCCATTTTGGGAAGCTTGAGATCGGTGAGCACCAGGTCGGCGCGGTCCACCACGCGCAGACCTTCTTCCGCGGTGGCCGCTTTGTCGATATCGAAACCGGCGGAGGCGAGCTGCAGTTCCAGCACGCGGCGAAGTTTTTCTTCGTCCTCGACAATCAGGATGCGTTTCTTCATGCGGTCGGTTCCGAGTGGCCGCGCTCCATGGGAAGGAGCACGCGGAAGATGCTGCCCTTTCCAGGGTCGCTCTCCACTGTTATCTTACCGCCGTGTTCATCGACGATCTTGGAGACGATGGCCAGCCCCAGCCCGGTTCCCTGCGGCTTGGTGGTGAAAAAAGGATTGAAGACGGCGTCGAGATCCTTGGCGTCGATTCCCGAGCCGCGGTCGATGACGGCCACTTCCGCGGTACCGGCCGCCGCGCGCGTCTTCACCGTGACCGCTCCACCCGCCTCGGTGGCTTGCGCGGCATTGAGCGCCAGATTGTAGAACACGCGCTCCATCAATTCCGAGTCGAAGGGAAACGGCGGGATCTCCGGCTCATAGTTTTTGTAGATGGCGACGCCCGGCGCCTCGCGTTCCACCATGGCAATGGCGCGGTCGAGGGTCTGCGCCAGGTCGGCCGTCTCCAGGCGCGCGCTGAGCGGCCGGGCGAATTGCAGAAACCGCGTGATCAGCGAATTGCAGCGGTCCACCTCGGAGGCGATGAAGCCGGACATCTCGCGCGCCACCTCGTTCTCCGCGCCCACCTGCCGCGTCAGCATCTCGGACGACGCTTTGATGGTGCCCAGTGGATTGCGGAGTTCGTGCGCCAGGCCGGCCGAGAGTTGCCCGAGCGCGGCCAGCCGGTCGCTCCGCCGCGCGGCTTCCTCGGCCTGGCGCACCTGCTCGGTGGCTTGCGCCAGTTGCTCCGTGGCGCGGCGTTGTTTGGCCATCTGCGCGCGCAACTCCGCGGCCAAAATGTTGGCCAGGTTGGCGATCATGGCGAGCGAGGCCACGCGCAGCGGTAGATCGACGCTGATCTCCGACGCCGGATCTCTCACGAAGAGCAGGAAGAAGAGGTAAGCGGCCGAAGCGGCGGCCAGAAACAGCATGGTGCCCGCGAGGCCGAACCAGGTGGCCGCGGAGACCACCGGCAGCGCCAGAACGATCCAGAACGGGGTATTGATACTGCCGCTCCAGGCAATCAGCAGGAAACCGAAGATCAGCTTCAGGACGATCCAGAAGACCCGGCTGCGGGTGCTGGGAACTGCCGGAATCCGCGGCTCCAGAATCTGCGCCACGCCCAGCGACACCAGCGGCACGATTTCCCATGCGTCGCCGAACCTGGCGCTGGGGATCAGCGCCCCGAACACCGCGACCCAAACCAGGTCGTGCGGCCGGACGTGGCGGAGCCAGCCAAAAACCGAAGGAGTGGACATGGGCTGATATCCCTCTCGGGATTATGCCACAATGGTTGGGAAACGTCTCATGCCCAACCCACGTATGCTGGATCAGAACCGGTCTGTCGCACCCGATTCCCAGCCCAACCAAGAGCCGGACGAGTCCTTCGGCGATATCCTTAAGCAATACGAGCGATCTCACTCGCATAGAGCCGAAGAAGGCGGCAAAGGCCTCGAAGGCACGGTGATCTCGGTCACCGCCGAAAGCGTGTTCCTCGACATCGGTTACAAGATCGAGGGTCTCCTCCCTCTGGCCGATTTCCAGAGTGCCGGCGAAACCGTGAAGCCGGGCGACAAGATACCGGTGAGTATCAAGGGACGCAATGCCGAAGGCTACTACGAGCTGTCGAGACTCAAGGTGGAACGGCCCAAGGACTGGTCGTCCCTGGAGAAGGCCTTCGCCGACAAGGCGTCCATCCTGGGTGTGGTGACCGCGGTGGTGAAGGGCGGGGTCAGCGTGGACCTCGGGGTACGCGCCTTTATGCCGGCTTCGCGCAGCGGAGCCAAGGACGCGGCCGAAATGGAGAAATTGGTCGGCCAGGAGATCCGCTGCCGCATCATTAAATTGGATATCGCCGACGAAGACGTGGTGGTGGACCGCCGCGCGGTGCTCGAAGAAGACGAGCGCGCCGTGAAGGATCGTCGCTATTCGGAAATCAAGGAAGGCGAGACCCTTCATGGGACTGTCCGCAGCCTCACCGATTACGGCGCTTTCGTGGACATCGGCGGCGTGGATGCGCTGCTGCACGTTGCCGACCTCTCGTGGGGCCGCATCAACAAACCGTCCGACGTGCTCACCGTGGGCCAGGACGTGGAAGCCAAAGTTCTCAAAGTGGACGCCGCCAAACGGCGCATCTCCCTGGGCCTGAAGCAGCTTCAGCCGCACCCGTGGGACCTGGTGAGCGAGAAGTACAAAGCCGGCGAGCGCATCGGCGGCACGGTCACGCGCGTCACCGATTTCGGCGCATTCGTGGAACTGGAAAAGGGCATCGAAGGCCTGATCCACCTCTCCGAAATGTCATGGTCGAAGAAGGCCCGCAAACCCGCCGACGTGGTCAAGCAAGGCGACCGCGTGGACGTGGTGATCCTGGGCGTCAACCAGGCCGACCGGCGCATTTCGCTGGGATTGAAACAGGCCTTGGGCGACCCGTGGGCCGAGGTTCCCAAGAAATTTCCGGTAGGCACTGTGGTGGAAGCCCCGGTGGTCAGCCTCACCAAGTTCGGCGCATTCGTGCAGCTCGGCGACGGCGTGGAGGGCATGATCCACGTCGGCGATATCAGCGCCGAGAAGCGCATCAACCATCCCCAGGACCTTCTGAAAACGGGCCAGGTGGTGAAGGCCCAGGTGCTGGAAGTGGATACGGAAAAGCGCCGCCTGCGGCTGGGTATGAAGCAGTTGGTTCCCACCAGCCTGGACGAGTACATCGCCGAGCACAAGGAAGGCGACCTGGTGACGGGCCGCATGACCGAGGTTTCCGGCGGCCGGGCGCGGGTGGAATTGGGCGAAGGCATTCAGGCGGCCTGCCGCGTGGCAACGGACGCCGCGGAGCCGGAAGATAAGCCGGCCGAAGCGAAGGTGGATCTCTCGTCGCTCAGTTCCATGCTGGCGGCCAAGTGGAAGGGCGGGCAGTCGGCGGGCCCGGCCGGACGGGAACCGGCGCGCGCCGGTCAGATCCGCAGCTTCCGCATCGTCAAGCTGGATCCGGCGGCGAAGAAGATTGAGTTGGAGCTGGCGTAGCCGATTCGGCGGCCGGCTCGGGTTCGGACGAAACGGGCCCGGCTGGCGACGCTTCACTTTGCTCCTGCGGCGCGGGCACGGACGGTACCGCGTGCGCTGGCATACGAAATCGATCCAGGTAGATCGGAAACCGCCCCAGAAAGGTCCCGTAGATCAGGTGACCCAGAAAAGTCGGCTGCTCGGAATGCAGCAGGTAGGCCAGCGGTATCATGGTCTTCCACAGCAATCGAAACGACGCGAAGTACCACGCGGCGCCCAACAAGATGGCAGCCAGCAGAACTTTCCCCCGCGGCAGGCGGTCGCGCACGGTCGCGGAAAAAGCCGCGCCCAACAGGCTGTACAGCAACAGATAAAGCGCCAGCCCGGGAATGGTGGAGCGCGCGAAACCGCGTCCGTACACCGAGCCGCCGTAGAATACCGTGGAGAACAGGTTCTCGGGAGACCAGAAGCTGCGCTGCTCCCACCTCGAACTTACGCCCATCCAGACGAGCATCCACAGGGCTCCCAGCATGCCGCCCTGCAAGCCAGCCAACAGGGCGGGCAGCAATTTTCCGGAAGATGGGGATGCGCCCGGGGGCGCGAGCGTGTTACCGTCCATAAGATTCAGCCTATACTGACGACAAGACTAAAGGCAAAGCCAAACCAATGCATCGTGTAGCAATTACGGGAATCGGCGCAGTCAGCCCCAACGGCATCGGCCGTGAGCGCTTTTGGGAAGCCACGCGGAACGGCGTGAGCGGCGTGCGGAGAATCACGCGGTTCGACCCCTCCGCATTTCAAGTGCAGGTGGCGGGCGAAGTGCCCGATGAGTTCGACGAAAAGAAGTACGTCGAAATCAAGGACCGGCCGCATGTTTCGCGCGCCGTCCCCCTGGCGGCCGCCAGCGTATTCGAAGCCCTGGAGGACGCCGGTCTGGACGCCCACGGGATGACCCGCGACCAACTGCGCGGCATCGGCGTAATGGTGGGTTCCGGCGGCGGGAGCCAGGACTTCACCGAAGAGCAGTATCGTCTCTACTATACCGGCCACCTCAAGCAGTGCAGCGTCTACACCATCCCCACCGGAACTATCGGCACGCTGGCCAGCGAAGTCTCCATGCGCTTCGGATTCCGCGGGCTGAGCCACATCGTCTCGACGGGCTGCACCTCGTCCACCGACGCTATTGGCTACGCCTTCCACCACATTCAGCGCGGGTCGCTCAAGACGTGTATCGCGGGCGGTGTGGATTCGCCCATCGCGCCGCTGATTCTGCGCGGATTTCAACTGATGCGCATCATGTCCACGCACTGGAACAACGAGCCGCAGCGGGCCTCGCGCCCCTTCTCGCGCGACCGCGACGGTTTCGTGATCGCCGAAGGCGCGTGGTTCTTCGTGATGGAAGAGATGGAGCAGGCCAAGGCGCGCGGGGTGCACATCTACGGCGAGATCGCCGGCTACGGATCGACGTGCGAGGCCTATCACCGCGTGAGATTGGAAGAGTGCGGCGAAGAGCCGGCGCGCGCCATCGGCATGGCGCTCGATGAAGCCGGCATCGCGCCCAGCGACGTGCAGTACATCCACTACCACGGCACGTCCACCGAACTCAACGACCGCATTGAGACGCGCGCCGTGAAGCTGGCCTTCAATGGCCACGCGTACAAGCTGGCCGGTTCGTCGCTGAAGAGCCTGATCGGGCACCCGCAAGGCGCGTGCGGAGCCGCGGGGATCGCCGCCACACTACTGGCCATGCGCGATGGCGTAGTGCCGCCGACCATCAACGTGGATGAGCCGGACCCGGATTGCGATCTGGATTACGTTCCCGATGTGGGACGCAAGCTGCAGATCGAGCATGCGGTGGCTAACTGCATCGCGTTCGGGAGTAAGAACTCGGCGATGGTGTTGAGGAGGGTGTAGGGCAGGAGGTTCGCGAGGGCAGGGGCAGCAAACTTGGTGCAGCGCTCTGCCGAGAATTCAAGTTTGGCGTCCCTAATCACCGAGAGTTGGAACCCGCTGATGGAGTGGCTGAAACGGCTCGAAGTGCTACGGGTCTGGGTCCATGGTACCCCCGTGGAGACCCGATAAAGCCCTGATTGGGCGTGCAGTTCTCCACGGCCCTCCAAAGCTGTAAGAGTACGTTCCGATAACGCCGTATATCTGCCGGAACCTCTAAGTAGCCGGTTTCCACCCGCAACCTCGTCCAGCCATGGCCCCCACTCAATGGAACGTCAGCTTCGAATCTGTCGAGAATTTGCGGTAATTTCGGAACTCCAGAAAATTGCGGTAGCGGACGCCCCGGCGGGCGATAGCCGCGTCCTTCAGGCTGAGACGCTTGAGCGCTTCTTCGCTCGGCAGTTCGAACGTACGCACTTCGGCGCGCACCGGAAGCAGATACCGATCCCCGCCGATCGCCCGGAAATCGTAATCGATAGCCGTGGCTGTCTCGCGGATGGGAAAACCCGGCGGCGGATCCACCTCCATGCTTAGCCGCAACACACGGCTGGTAGAAGGGTCGATGTACACCCGGCCGTGATACGCGGTCAGGATCCGGTCGAGGCCGTACTTTAACTCGTAGTGCGAGTTTTCCCGGCGCACTGCGTACCCGTACACCGCAACCGTTCGGCGTTGGATTCGTTCCGGCTTCCGCAACTCGAAAACAGAGGCCGATTCGGGGTCGAAGACGAGCTGCAGCGCACTGCCGAATTCCCCTCTACTAATCGTGCCGTTCAGCGACTCGACCGCCTGATGCGAGGGCCTCCGGTTGCGGGCTACCGGTTCGTACGCCTCTCTCTGCCGGTAAAACGAAACCAGGAACGTAAGCGTATCGAGCTGGAAATCCGTCCCCGTCCAGTTTTGATATCGACGGATGAACTCCGTGCAGACGAAATCCGGCAGTGTCTGCGAGTACCGAAGTGCCCACCCCCGTGCCGCTTTCAGCACAGGGTCGCTCCCGATAGGCCCGGCCGTGGTTTGATGTGGCCCACCAGCCGCCAGCCCGACCGTCACTCCAACCGCCCAGAACAACGCGGTCCGCACCCTTTATCTATACCCCGTTTCGCGCCGGAACAGAAAGCCCCCAGGATGTTACTGCGGCCATGAGGTGCGGCCATGAAGCCATCGGACCGTAAATGCAGTCCACTTGGCACCCCGATTCTCTCGCCGATACTCAGGGCGCGGTTGCAGGCGAGTGCATTTTCGACCCTCTCGGGGTCCCCGGTCGGGCGAGACGCGAGAGGCCACAAGAGCCGATGGTCTGTCCCACGGTACCCCTTACGCCGTCCTGGCGATGGCCTCGCGAACCTGCTTGAGGAACGCCGGCACCACCGTGTACGGGTCGTATTCCTTGCCGCGGGGACCCAGCGTTTCAATCGGAAGGTAGCCGCTGTAGCCGGACTTGCGAACGATGGTCATCAGGCGGACCAGGTCGGTTGGAACCTCGCTATCCTCTCCAAAAGGGCTCTGTTTGAGCTGCCAGTTGAGGGCGTGCGGCGCCACCAGCGCCATGTCGGCGTACGGGTCGGGCGTCTTGAAGTAGCCGGTATCCACGATGGGGCCGCACCAGTCGGAGCCGGTGGCAGCGATCAGGTCGATCAACTCCTGCCCGGTCTTCAGGAAGTCGCCGTGGTTCTGTACGCCGATGCGGACGCCGAATTTCTTACCGTGATCGGCGCATTCCCGGAGGGCGGCGGCAATCCACGCCTGCACCTGGGCGCGAGTGGCGCCCTTGGACACGGTCTCCCAGGTTTCGGCGCGCATCTGCGTATCGGCGAACACGCGGACCACCGGCGCGCCCAGGCGGGCAGCCACTTCCACCCATTCTTTGATATGGCCGACGCCGGTCTTGCGCATGGATTCGTCGGCCGTCGTGAAGTTATTGCGCACGCCCGTGCCGCTGATGCCCAGACCCAGCTCGGCGGCACGCCGTTTCAGGTTGTCCACGTAGTCGTCGCTCGGCCGCGTGGGATAGCCGGGGAAATAGTAGCCCGTGGGATCGAAGCCCTCGAACCCGGTCTTAGCGGCGAATTCGAGCACCTGCACCAGGGTGGCGCCCGGTCCGCGCTTCTTGCTGGCGTCGTTCATCAGCTTGTTGAACGAGTACGCGTTGAGGGAGACCTTGAGCGTGGGGCGCGCCGCCGGCTTGGCGGGCGTCTGCGCTTGGGAGATCGCTCCCGCCAGCGGCAGCAGCGCGGCGGTCTTGAGGAAATCGCGACGGCGAATGGGAGACTTCACGCAGCGATTATAACTGGCGGCGGACCGGGGTGCAGCGGGATTAGAATGAAGGCGTGCCGACTGCCATTCCTGCCATCCCCGACATTCTCGAGAGACTCCATGTAGAGCCGCTGAACTCGGGCGCCTGCTACGGCGACTGGATCGCGAGCCCATCGGGCGGTGAATTGGCCTCCACCAATCCCGCCACCGGCGAAGTCCTGGCGAAAGTCCAACTGGCCTCGCCGTCCGACTACGAATGCGTAGTGGCGCGCGCCCGCGAAGCCTTCCCCGACTGGCGCATGGTGCCGGCGCCGAAGCGCGGCGAAATCGTCCGCGAGATTGGCAATGAATTGCGCGAGCACAAGGCCGACTTGGGCGCGCTGGTCACGCTGGAGATGGGCAAGATTCTGGCGGAAGGCCAGGGCGAAGTGCAGGAGATGATCGACGTCGCCGATTTCGCGGTGGGCCTCTCGCGCCAGTTGTACGGCCTCACCATGGCCAGCGAACGCCCCGGCCACCGCATGTACGAACAGTGGCACCCGCTGGGGATTGTGGGCGTGATCAGCGCCTTCAACTTCCCCGTGGCCGTCTGGTCGTGGAACGCCATGATCGCGGCGGTGTGTGGCGATTGCGTGCTGTGGCGACCGTCGTCCGAAACGCCGCTGACGGCCATCGCCGTGCAGAAGATCTGCAACCGCGTCACCGAACGGCACGGTCTGAAGGGGATTTTCAACCTGGTCATCGGCCCCAGCCGCCCCATCGGCGAGACGCTGATTCACGACGCGCGCATTCCGCTGGTCAGCTTCACCGGTTCGACGGAAGTGGGCCGGCACGTTTCCGAAGTGGTGGCCGGACGGTTGGGCAAATCGATTCTGGAACTGGGCGGCAACAACGGCATCGTCGTGATGAACGACGCCAATACCGATATGGCGTTGCGCGCCATTCTCTTCGGATCGGTGGGCACGGCGGGGCAGCGCTGCACCACCACGCGGCGCGTCTTCCTGGAGCGCGGCATCGCGCCAAAGATAACCGACGCCCTGGTGCGCGCGTACAAGCAGGTGAAGGTGGGCGACCCCATGGAT
>Ga0181529_10003264_pt1 | contig 18611 bp, 17 predicted proteins | sample PEATcosm2014_Bin_36_FD_119763 | JGI IMG/M metagenome (GOLD analysis project Ga0181529, IMG submission 119763) | Peatland microbial communities from MTU Mesocosm Facility, Houghton, MI, USA - PEATcosm2014_Bin10_30_metaG | ecosystem: Environmental > Terrestrial > Soil > Wetlands > Peat | place... | reverse complement strand
GGAGTGTGGCAGCCTTCGCAGATCTCGCGCGCCGGGCGCAAGTTCCTCACCGGCGACTCGATCGGCGTGGGATATCGATCAAAGCTGACCTCGAGAAGCTGTTTGGTGCCGTTCACTTTGGCGGAAAAATACGCTTCCGCGCCGGAGCCTATGTGGCATGCTACGCAATCCACATGCGAATGGGCTGAGATCTTATAGGCCGTGTACTCTGGATGCATCACATGACAGCTCTGCCCGCAGAACTGCGGCGAATCCATATACGTGGCGCCACGATAGCTGGCCACCGAGACCACAAGCAGGTTCACAATGGTGGTCACCAGAACAATGTCCAAACCATGGCGGAAGATTCGATCATTCAGATCAATCTTCGGAAATTCCGAGGGAATCAGTCCCGCCTTTTGCAGTTTCTTGTGGCGAACCCACACGCCTACCGGGATCAGCAGCAACCCCAAAATAAAGATGGCGGGTAAAAGCAGAAAGAAGATGATGCCAAGATAGGGATTGTCGTTCGGCCGCCCAAAAAGTTCTACCAGCCAATAGCCGATCATGGTCACGCCGGATGCGGTGGTGATCGCTCCGCCGGCCAGGCTGATGGGATTGTTACCGAAAAAGAGCGCAGGCCGCACCCAGTTTTCACGAAATTTTTGCAACACTGGCAGTTTCCCCCCACTTAAATGGATAGCCCGCCGGAGCCGGCGGGCCTGATCCGTTCATCCAACTTCGATTGTACTGCCTACTTCAAGCCGCGATAAAAGGCCACAACATCTTTGATTTGCGCGTCCGTCAATCCGGCTACCGGCTTCATCTTGCCTTTGCCATTCTTGACGGCATCAATCTCTTGCGCTGCGCTGAGCGCCTTGATCGCCGGATCGGATGCTGCCTTGATGCCCATCATCTTGGCCATCCCTGGGCTAGGAGTGCCGGATGAACCATGGCAACTCTGACACTTGGCTTTATAGGTCGCTTCGCCGCCCGATTGGGCAAAGCACACGGCGCTAGCCAGCAAGATTGCCATCGCCAGCACCACTTTGGATTGAATCGTCTTTGTCACTGCTATTCTCCTTTGGCTTCTATCGGTCAGGCCTTGGCATTCAACCCTCCCGAATCTCCTCCTGAAATCTTGCCGCGACAGTCATTTGCCGGATGCCCGATCGAATGGCCGTCGAAACCCTTTCCCGCCTTGCCAGAAGAATCAGAAACTGCGCCGATTCTACCTTATTTGATGAACGAGCGGAAGTAATCCACCGACTCCTTGATTTCGGCCTCCGAAAGGCTGTCCTTGTACGCCTGCATCTTGCCCATGCCGTTCCTGACGGCGGCAATCATTTCCTTCTCTGACATCTTCAATACATCCGGATCGGTGACCGGCTTCACCTTCATCAACTTGCCAATTCCAGAATTGGCAACTCCCGTGGGGCCGTGGCAGTTCAAGCACTTGGCTTTGTAAATTGTTTCGCCCGAAGATTGGGCCAAACACAGAGCGCGGGCTGAAAAGATCAGCGCGGCCAGAATCACAACGCACCGAACAGTCTTGATCATTGGGAAACCTCTGAACCGTCTTTCGGCCAGTATCCCTAAAGATTCAAGACCCTGGCCAACCTTCCGCTTGAGAAATCGATTGCCGTTCCAATTTCGCCCGATTCACAAACTGGTTGCAATTCAGGAAAACCATTGATTAAAAAAGAGTGGAGGACTGGCCATGAACCGCGACCGCCCTCCCTCTGCAATTCAAACACCTGACTTTTTTCAGAACTCGTAATGCACTGCCAGAGTCAGATTGTTGGCGTGGAAGTTTCTGGGAGCCGTTAGTCCCGAAGACGGCTCTGTCAAACCTGTCGGATGCGGTGAGAGTGATGGAGAGTTGCAGGACACAATCGAGGACTCTGCTGCAATTGAGGTTGAAGTGCTGCAGTACGGCGAGCCGGAAGGACCGCCCTCACCGTAGCCGAAGTAGTTGTAGTCCGCCTTCCAAATCAAACCGCGGCGAACCGTCCATGCCAGACTCACAAAGGGTGACTGATACTTGGAAACCAGCGAGCCGGCTACGTCGCGCGCATCGTTGTAGAATCGCGTGCCATTCACATCACTGATGCGGTAGCCGATGCTGGAATGGAACTTGTCCGTAGGCGAAAGAACGACTGCCGCGGAAATGTACTGCGTAGGAGCATCCGAGAAGTCCCGCGCAAACCAATCCGAGAGCGCTGCCCCGCTGACCTCTGTAGCGCCTGTAGCGCCTCTTCCGAAGATATTCGGGCACACCGTGCTGCTCGCGCTTTGCACCGCTCCGGGCAAGGTGGCCGTGGCGCCATTCAGATAGCAGATGTTGGTTGCGGCATAGACGTCACTGTAGGCGTAATTGACATCCAGCGCAAAGTGCTCATTCGGCGCAATGTTCGCGCCCATGCTGAATACCCGGCTGTAATCGACATGCTGCAGCGGGCCTTCATACGGTGTGCCGGATGCGGCGGTTGTGGTGGTAGGAGGAACGAACAACGACGTTGTGGCCTGGTTGTTGTTCGTGTTGTTGTGCCGCTCCAAATCGTTGTAGGCTCCCGAGATTGTCGCCCAGGACTTCGGCCGGTAGATGGAGTGCACTCTGTAGTGGCGGGTCTGGCGGGGGCCAACCGGAGTGAAGGCGTTGTCGTCGTAGAGCGCCTCGACCGTGCCGTTGATGGTCCAGTTCTGCGCGGGACGGAAAGCGGCGTTCAGGATTCCGCCATTCTCGTTGATGGTGACCGTTCCACCCGTAGTAGCACCCACCGGCAACGGAAGATTCAAAGGATTGCCGCCGGGATCGGTAATGGTGAAGGTGGCGCCGCTGCCGCTGGACGCGAATGCGTTCTCCGCGATGACGTGCGTGCGGTAGCGATAGGTGAATGAGAAGGTCGCCCGCGGGGTAATCTCCAGGCTTCCGGTCAGATTATTGGTGAATAGCATCTGGCCGAAATAGGCTGGCGCAGAGACATTGAGTGGAGAGGTTCCTTCTCCCGTGGAGCCGGTATTCGCAACGGAGGTCTGAATTAGCGGAGCAGCCATATAGTTGATGGTCTCATCACCCGCCGCGGTTGGGGTCGAAAGCGTAACATCGCTGGTGAATGTGGACTTGCCGGGCTGGTGGACGTTCGAGTACTCCATCTGATCGGCAAGACTCATTTTGCTATTTGCCTGCCAGACAATGCCATAATCGGCGGCAACCACCGCGCGCCGTGCGGAGGCGGCAGCCGTCATCACATTCGAGCGAGCCGCTCCGTCCAGACCCTGCCACTCCTCAAAATACTTAGGCAGGCTCATCTTGGCGTCGGTATAGCGAAGATCTCCGTTCATCGTGATGTTCTTCAGGCTGGAGCTTTGCAACCGGAAGGTTTCCGTCGGGGTAATAATGCGCGTCGGCTGCGAGCGAATGTAACTGGTCACCACATCGCAGGCCGGATCGATAATCGGCGACCCGTTGGGGTTGGGATAAAGAATGGTGGTGTTGTTGATCATGCTGGTCTTGTTGCAGGCGCCGATGCCGTAGGCAGTCTGGCTATCCCAGTCGCCCAGAGAGACCGGTGTTCCGTCCGATTCCTGCGCCAGAAAGCTGCCCGGCGCCAGCGTGAAGTAGGAGTCGGCTTTGTAGTGCGTGATCTGTTCCTCAAAGGTCAGCTTGGTGCCCCGCACCGGCTTCCAGTCGATCCCGCCGGTGAAATCGTCCGTGCTGTTACGCTGAAACTCCTGAAGCAGGGAATCGTATTTGCCCACGGATTCGCCCGGGCTCAAGGTCGGGCCCTGGAAGATATTCTGCGAGTATGCCAGCCGGTAGGTCAATCGGGAGACCGGCAGCAGCGTCAGTTCGGTATCCGTCATCCGGCGCACGGTGTTGAACATCTCCGGCGACTGATTGACCTGCGGCCAGGCCAGCGAAGTAGTCGAGGTGGCGGCGGGTCCAATGGGGATCGACTGCCCGGTGGTGATATTCGGATTGCCCAGCAAGTCGTAGTCGAAGTACTGGCGGTCGCGGCGGAAGGTTCCCGAAAACTCGTAGAACTTGCCCTTTTCAAAGGTAAGCTTGGCGAAGGTGTTCGGGTCGCCGCCGAATCCATTGCCAAATGCGTGCAGGGAATCGACCAGAGATTGCTTGTTGCCCGGAAGAGCGCGCATCTCATAGGTCTCGCCGAGAACGCGTGGTCCGGATTGTGTGTTGACCAGCGTGTCGTACATGGCTCCGCTGCCGGAAAGGCCAACGACATGCCCGCCTACATCCACTGTCTGATGGGCCGCATACCCCTCTGGAACTGCCATCTGGGCGCCCGGCGCTGGAAGCTGCTGGGCGGCGGCTATTCCTGAGGTGGCCAGAAAAAGTGCGATTACAATGCCTCCGGCTATGCGCCGGATCATTGCGGGAGAGAGCTGTTGATTGGACAGCCATGAAGAACAGCTTAACTTCGTCATAGGAAGCCTCACTTCAAAAAAACACGCTGTGACTGACATCGAAACCTAAAAGTCATTTGCCAAACTGGCACGGTTCCGTGCCGCGTCCTTCCGATGGGCTGGAAGGACGCGGCTCTCTTCCGTTACTTGAGGAACGCCTGATTCATGTTGGATCCATGGATGAACGTGTGGCAGTTGACACAGGGGGCCAACTCCGCCGATCCCGCGTTCAACCCGTGAACCGTGCCCGCCGCAACCGGACTATGGCACTGATTGCACAACGTGTTCACACTCGGCATATTCAACAGCCGCGCATTCTGCGATCCATGCGGCGTATGGCATCCCAGGCATCCCTCTGCCTTGACCGCCGCATGTTCATACACGAACGGGCCGCGCGTCTCAGTGTGGCACTTGGTGCAGATGGCATTCTGATCCGCCGTGGACTTGATGTTGTTGTTCCCGAAGGTGCCGTGCACGTCGTGGCAGTCGTTGCAAGTGATCAGGCCTTCATTCACTTTGTGGTGGAAGGGCATGGCAAAGGCAGGCTTGATGTCGTTATGGCACTGGAAGCAAAGCTTGGGCTGTTCAGCCTTCAACAGGTGCTCCTGGCCGTTATCGGCATGGACGCTGTGGCAGCCAATGCAGCTCACATTCGCCTTGGCGTGAGGAGAACGATCAAAGTTGGGATGCGTGCCCGCATGGCAGCCCTGGCACTTGGCATCCACTTCTTTCGCCGTGGCCTTGGCGGGATTGAAGATCTTGCTTACGTCGCCGCCGCCTTCCACGTGCGCCTTGCCCGCGCCGTGGCAGTTCTCGCAGGTCACACCTTGGGAGCCGTGCATCAAGGCCATTTTGGTGTGCGGGTTGGAATCAAACTTCTTGGCCACCTCTTCATGGCAGGTGGCGCAGGTCTCTGAACCCACAAAATCCGAAGGCAGGGCGGGCGCCGCCTCCTTGGCCGGGACCGCGGGCTGACTCCCCGGTGCCTGGGCCCGTAGCACCGGAGTGCACAGCACACCCACGCCCAGCAGCAACATAAAACTGGCTAGCAGCACCGGCTTCTTACCCGGGACCGCACGAATCGACACTTGCGTTACAGGCTCTTCTCTGAACATGAAAATACCGCCTTGGATGCTCTTATAACAGCTTTGTTCAACAATTCTACCCGCTTCCGCAATCAAAAAACGACCTATTCCCTTCATGGGAACGACGCTTGATTGGCAGAAACTCCGGTTTTGCTTTCACAGAAACTGCGCTGTGCGGAGCATCACTTCATGAGGGGAAGATTACGGCTTTGTTGTTTGCCGTGACGGTGACGCACATCACACTGTATTTATACACTGATAGCACCCCCGATTTCCCGTTCCAAAGTGACGTGGACCCCATCGCTGATCCGCTTGATAACACCAAATGAATTGAAATGTTACTCGCCGATCTATCCGCGGCAAATTGGGAAATGGATTTCATGCACCGAGCCATGCAGGCACGTGAGGCCCGTCACATCCAACCAGGCTCCGGCTCCGGCAAACTCTTTTCAGGCAAGAGTTTCTTCCCTGGGTGCACGGAGCGTTCTTCTCCACCTTTTTTGGGACCAGCCAACGTAATTGGCGTTCAAGGCCCCGGTGATGGACAGAGACAGCGCCAGTAGCGGACGGGAAATCATTATGTTGGAGACGGAGAACTCGATTGCAGCGCAAGCGCGGCAAAAGCACAACACCCGCCAGGTTCCGGTGGGATGTGCGGTCTGCGGCAACCGTCGCCCCGGCTGGTTTTGTTCCCTGGGAAGCGCTGTTCTCGCCGATCTTGAGCTGGTCACCAGCACGGTCTCTCTGCCCGCGCAGTCTCATCTTTTCACGCAGGGAGAGGACGCAAGCTGCCTGTATATGATCTGCGGCGGCTATCTAAAACTCACCGCTGGCCCGCACAAAGACCGTCAGATGATTGTTCGAGTGGCTGGACCCGGCTCCATGCTGGGCCTCTACGCGGTTCTTTCGCACGGCCTCTATGAAGTTTCCGCCGAGACACTGACCGCTGTCCAGCTCCGCCCGGTGGAGCGCGAAAGTTTTCTTGCTTTCCTGCGCAGCCACAAAGAGGCGCAGATGCGCGCCGTTCAGTGCATCTGTCAGGAGTACCGCTTCGCCCTGCAGGATGCTTGCCGCATCGCTCTGGCCGAAACCGTGGCCGCCCGCCTGGGGCGCCTGCTGCTCGAGCTTGCGCACCAGATCGGCGAGCATTTGAATGATGGGGGCTACCGCTTCCCGCTGCTGCTGACTCACGAGGAGATGGCCTCCATGGCCTCGACCACCCGCGAGACCGTTACCCGCACCCTGGGCCAGTTTCGCAAAGAGGGATGGATCTCCATCGAGGACTCTCTCATCACGTTGCACCAGCCGGAAAAACTGCAAACGCTGACCTGAAGCCGATCTTTCTTTTATTCACATTTTCGAATGCCCGGCTGCCAAGTCCAAGAGTTATGATCGTCACAGGGGTCGGAGATCAGGGATCAGAGCTCCTGAATAGCGCTGCAATCAGTATTGATTCACCATAAACTCATGATCTCCAACCCCTGATCCTTGATCTCTGAAATGGAGTTCATTGTGCATAGAACCCGTTTTTTGGCATTTTGTTTTGCATTTCTGCTTTTGTGTTTGCCTGTGGTTGCGCAGAATCCGGCCTCCACACCGGCTGGCGTCATTTCCACCGATAGCACCGAGGTCCAGCAGTTCCAGAAGCTTGAAGATGCCTGGGACAGCGCTATCGATCTGCGCGACCAATATGCTTTGGAGCTGGTGCTATCCCCGTTGTTCATCGATGTCTCGGCCGGCGGCGACATCACCACACGCAATCAGCAACTGGCCCTGCTGATCACCGGGGATGACAAGACTCTCCACCTCGAACAGAAGGTGGTCACGGTGCGCATGATGGGTGATACGGCCGTGGCCTACGGCACCTATGTCCTGCATCGCAAGTCCGGCGGTATCCTGCCGGTCGAGGAGAAGGGTGTTTTTACCCACATCTTTGAACATGCGCGCGCCGGCTGGATGTGCATCAGCTCCCAGCGCACCCGTCTTCCCGAAGAACTTAACGGAAAGCCCAAAAAGTCCGGCTCCGATACTCCCTTCCACATCCCGCTGCTCTTCGGCAAAAGCGATAAAGACAAGTAAATTGGACGGCCGGGTTATGGATTAAGACAGATCTATGGAGTTTCAGCGCGGCGCTTTGCGTGGCTTGATTTGAATTGGATGAACAGACCGGGTTCAACGTAAAACATGCAGATTCTTGCAGGAAGCGGTTGTATAGTGATGGGAGATCTTTTTCTTGTAAATTAGCCGTTGAGCCAGGTTTGAGAGAGCGTCACACAAGGCCCCGCCAAGACGGATCATCTTCCTTCTCCTCTTCCCGCCATGTGTCCGTTCCTGGATCCTCAAGCTCGAATCTCTTTAGCCGATAAACCTTCAAGGCGCGTATTCAGAGCTTTCCTTTGAATCTTCATGGGGTACGGCTGAATCTTCATGGGATAAGGCGCGCCCTTGGGCCTTGGAGGTTGTCGCGGTGAAACACACTTCGTTGATCGTGCGTGTCGCCGTGTCGACGCTTCTGCTGGCTATAGTCTTATGTGGTCTTTTAGGCGCATTGACCTGGTATTTTTTCTCCTCGCGCATCACTCGCGAAACTAATCAAGAGGCTGAGCGGGAATCAGCCAATGTCCTCGGACGGCTTGCGGCCATCGATCAGCTTTCACGCGCGCAGGTGGAGACCGGGATGCGCATCATCCAGGATCAGGGACGGAAGCTGGGGGAACCGTCGCTGAAGGGCACAACCATCGTGGCCGGCAAAAGTGTGCCCGATTTGCATCTGGGCAGCGAATCGCAGACCTTGAACTTTGCTTTGGTAGACAGAGTGAAGGAGCTGGCGGGCGGCACGGCCACCCTCTTTGTGTGGGATGGCAGCAACTTTATCCGCGTGACCACCAATGTTTTAAAGCCGGATGGTTCGCGGGCCGTGGGCACACTTCTTGATCCCAAAGGCAAGGCTTTTGCGGCTCTCAGCAAAGGGCAAGCCTTCACCGGCGTGGTGGAAATCCTCGGCACTCCCTATATCACAAGCTATAAGCCGATGCTGGACGCAGGCGGCAATCTTGTTGGCGCCTGGTATACCGGCTACCGGTTTGACTCCATCAGCGAGTTGGGAAAAAGTATTGAGGAAGCCGCCATTCTGGACCATGGATTTGTGGCGCTGATCAAACCCTCCGGCGCTGTGCTCTACCATGGATCGCGCATCGGGCCCGAAAAGCTGGATGCGTTACGCAAGGATCCTGGCGGCTGGGTCATGCATGAAGAGAACTTCCCTGCCTGGGGCTACACTGTACTGACGGCCTATCCGGCCAGCGACACTACGCGGCGAGTGCTGGCAACGTTGGCTGTGCTGACCCTTGAGACGGCCGTTTTGGTTGGATTGATCCTCCTGCTGTTTTTCATCATGATAAATCGGCTGGTTTTGCACTCGGTTGGTGATCTGACAGATCGTCTGGATAATGGCGATCTGAATATGCTGCTTAAAACCAGGTACGACGACGAGATTGGCGCGTTAGCTGCCAGCTTCAACCAGTTTATTTTGCGGCTGCGGCCGGCGCTTTTACAAGTGCGCGATGGCTCGGCGGAGGCAGCAGCCAAATCCGAAGAGATTCGCGCCATCTCGCAAGACGCCGTGATCCGTATGAACGAGCAGCGACTGAGCGCCGAGAATGCTTCTGGTGCCATTGCTCGGCTCTCGCATGAGATCGAGAACACTTCTGGCCTGACCGATGAAGCCAGCGAGCAAGCCCGTGCCGCGGCGGTGGCCGCTCACCAGGGCGATGAGCAGGTCAACTCGGCCGTCAACTTGATTCAACAGCTCTCCGGCCAGACCCAACAGAGCGCCAGTAGCGTCACCAGCCTAAATGAACGGGCAAAGCAAATCGGCAGCATAGTGAGTGTCATTGGGGAAATTGCTTCCAGCACAAATCTGCTGGCCCTCAACGCATCCATCGAGGCGGCGCGTGCCGGAGAGCACGGGAGAGGATTTGCGGTGGTAGCAGGTGAAGTGCGCAGCCTGGCTGAACGCACCGCACAAGCCACCCGTCAAGTATCTGAGTTGGTCGGCGGCATCGAGCAAGAAACAGGGATCGCAGTTAGCGGCATTCTCAGCGCACATCAGCAGGCTGACCAGAGCGCCAGGGCCGTCTCCACGCTGAGCGGAACCTTTGGCCAAATCTCCAAAATGGTCTACGAGGTCGAGCAGCGTGTGGGGCAAATTGCCGAAGCCGCTCATCAGGAAGCCGTCCGGGCGCGTGATGTGAGCGAGACCATGCGCGCCATGGAAGCGAGCGCAAAAGACAACTCCCAGGGCACCGAACTGGTGTTGGCCGCAACCGGCCAACTGCTGGAAACAGCCAACACTTTGGAAGGCATGGTGCGCCAATTCCAGCTGCGTGATCTTCCGCAGGATTACTCCGCCTGAAGATTCACATCGTTTGCTGCCGCTGCGCCCCTTGCAACCGAATCGAAACATGCACCAGCCCCAGCGCCGCCGGTGTCACCCCGGAGATGCGGCTGGCCTGGCCGATGGTCATCGGCCGTACTCGCTCCAGTTTTTCGCGCATCTCCCGCGAAAGCCCGCTGATTGCGCCGTAATTCATCCACTCCGGAATCTGAACCTCTTCGGCCGCCTTTAGCTTGGCAATCGATTTCTTCTGCTGCTCCAAATAACCTGCAAACTTGATCTCCGTCTCCACGGCGCGAGCCTCGTTGCGCATACGGCTACGCTTCAGCGCCCAATCTTCTTCCAACGTTCTATCTGCTTCTATTGAAATGAAAATAGAACTGTCATCCTGAGCGGAGCCGTTCGCATTCTTTGCGAACGGCGCAGTCGGGGTCCCCAGCGACAGGTCTTCGTCGCTGGGGTGAGGAGTCGAAGGACCTGCGTTTGCCTCTGCGGCCCAATCCGCCAACAATGGAACAGATCTCAGCTCCTCCCGCACCGCCGCCAACACCGCCTCAATCCCCACCTCCGGCCGCTTGAGTAGTTGCGCCCAGGTCAATCCCGCGGTAGCTGTCAGCTCCACCAACCCCGCCGACGCCAGCGCTGCCGGATTCACTTTGGCGGCAGCCAAAAAACGCATCAGTGCCGAGCACCGCTCTTGCTTGCGTTCATACTCCGCCCAGGCCGCGTCGCCGATCAGCCCCAACCGCCGCCCATGCGGGGTCAGCCGCCGGTCGGCGTTATCGATGCGAAGATGCAGCCGGAACTCCGCTCGCGAGGTAAACATCCGATAGGGTTCGTTGACCCCCTTCGAGATCAGATCGTCGATCAGCACGCCGATGTACCCCTCGCTCCGATCCAGGGTGAACGGCGGCTCGCCCTTCAGCATCAACGCGGCGTTGATTCCGGCCATGATTCCCTGTCCGGCAGCCTCCTCATAGCCGCTGGTCCCGTTAATCTGTCCGGCCAGATACAAACCATCCATACTCTTCACGCGCAACGCGCGGTCCAGCTCCGTCGCGTCAATGCTGTCATACTCGATGGCGTAGCCGGGGCGCAGCATCTCCGCCTGGTCCAGGCCCGGAATGGAATGAACAATCTCCCACTGCACCTCCATCGGCAGCGAGGTGGACATTCCGTTAATGTAGACCTCGTGCGTGTGCAACCCCTCCGGTTCCAAAAAGAACTGGTGCTGCGTCTTATCTGGAAATTTAACGATCTTGTCCTCGATCGACGGGCAATAGCGCGGCCCGATTCCCTCGATCTGCCCCGAATACATCGCCGAGCGATGCACATTTTCGCGAATAATGCGGAGCGTATCGGGCGTGGTGAAGGCAATATGGCAACTGATCTGCGGCTGAAGTATTTTTTTTGTGCGGAAGCTGAAGGGCGTCGGCTCGGCATCGCCTGCCTGCTCTTCAAAGTTCTCCCAGCGGATCGTCCGCCCGTCCAGCCTGGGCGGCGTTCCGGTCTTCAGCCGGCAGGTCCGCAAACCCAGCGCGCGCAGCGCCTCGCCCAGCAATACACTGGCCGGCTCTCCGCTTCGCCCCGCCGGATACTTCTGCTCCCCGCAGTGAATCAGCCCATTCAGAAATGTGCCGGTCGTGATAATCGTCGCCCCGGCCAGCATCTGCCGGCCATCGCGCAGCTTCAACCCCAGAACCCGGCGATTTGGACGAATCTCCGTTACATTTCGCCCCGTCCCTACGGGACGGGAGTTATCCATAGGAACCTTCAACCCAGGGTTCCACCCTGGGCTATTTTCGTGTTCTCCCTCCGGGAGACGCGGCACTAGATCCTCACACTCTGTTCCCTGTTCCCTGTTCCCTGTTCCCTGATCCCTGTCGTCAAGTACCAGCCCCACGACCTCCGCCTGCCGGATATGCAGCCCCGGCTGGGATTCCAGCACCTCCCGCATCTTCACCCGGTAAAGCTGCTTGTCGCACTGCGCCCTGGGACTCCATACCGCCGGTCCGCGCGAGGCATTCAACAGGCGGAATTGAATCCCCACCGCGTCGGCCACCTCGCCCATCACCCCTCCCAGCGCGTCCACCTCGCGCACCAGGTGTCCCTTGGCCACGCCGCCAATCGCCGGATTGCAGCTCATCTGCGCAATCAGATCCAGGTTCATGGTAATGAGCGCCGTCTTCATGCCCATGCGCGCCGCCGCCATCGCCGCCTCGCATCCGGCGTGCCCCGCGCCAACCACCACCACGTCGTATTGTTCGGTAAATGCCATTCAGCTCCAAAGGCCAACAAGGCTATTCTACGAATTCCAAGCTAACCACGCACCACACGCCGCCATTCCTCTATAATGAGGCCGTTGGAAAAATTCCACAAAGATCGAAGGTGAAACGGCTAAATGGCTTTCTGTTCATGCGGCCAATCCACGGAGGAAGGGACGACACTCTGCCCGCGTTGCGAGGCTCTGCACATCCTTGGCCTCGGAATGGAGGCTGTGGACAGTGATATCAGGAGCACCTATCGCCTGCTCTCCAAGGCTTGGCAGCCGGAGAACTTTGCCGACGACCAAAAGCTAAAGGACTCCGCTGAAGCCAAGCTGAAGGACATTCAATCCGCCTTCGAGTTTCTTACTTTGACCTCTACGGATCGAGTCACGGCCAAACGGCCAATCTATCTTTCCACCCGGCTGGCCGCCGCTGCATCGGTTCCTGAACCGGTCTCAGATTTGCGTGCAGCCTTCGGCCATGTTGCCGCGCCGCCGGTGACTCCGCCCAGTCAGGCTCCGGCAACTGCTGTTCTTCCCGTGGGTGCTCCGGCCGAAGAGCCTTCGCAATCAACTCCCAAGCCTGGGATGTCTTGGCAGAAATACAAGATTCCATTGGCATTTTTGGCTGTGATTGCCGTTCTCGCTTGCCTTCTGTTGGTATGGACTTCAGCAAGTTCAAACTCTTCCTCGGACTCTTCGGCGGGCTCGCCCACGGGTCCAGGTGCAAAGATCAAACACAAAAACCCTCTGATAGGGCTGCTTGCGTTTGTATTGGACACCATCGACCCGCAACCGTCTTCGCAGTTTGCAAAAACTTTACCCTCGACCTCGCAGGCTGCAACCTTCAGCGCGCAAGACGCCACGCCTCAGGCAACCGCAACCGGCGAAGCGACCTCGTCCGGAGATGCAAAAATCCCGCAGCCGGGAAAGAGCCGAACCGCCGCCCACGGCGATCAATCCGCCTCGACGCATAACGCTCCGGCGGAAGGGTTCAAACTCAAGCCTTACATCACCGTAGGTTCCACGCGCGCCGAGGTGATCGCTCTCGAAGGAAATCCAACTGCTTCCTCTGAAAACAAACTCGTCTACGGAAGGTCGGAGTTGATTCTTAAAGACGACGCGGTGGTAAGTTGGCGAATCGATCGCGCCACATCGCCTTTGCGCGTCAAGCTCTGGCCTCGCGTCTATGTCGATCCCTATCTGGATTTCTTTACCGTCGGCTCAACCAAGGACGAGGTCATCAAGGTCCAGGGAACCCCGACGGCCTTCACCGAGGATCAGTTCGAGTATGGCGGCTCAATCATCTATTTCAGCAACAATCGCGTCACCCGCTGGAAGAACGACCCGGCCTCCGTCACTCTCTGGGCCCGATAGCTTGCATTGACGCGCCTGTTGATTGTAGATACAATGTAGTATATACGGAGGTTGGATTGCGCTGGATCTGGGATCCCATTAAGGCGAAAACTAACCTTGCCAAGCACAAAGTCAGCTTTGAATTGGCAGAACGCGCTCTTGGCGACCCATTTTGTATTTCGATTCCCGATCCGTATCCCAATGAAGAACGGTGGAGAACTCTTGGTTCGCCTACTGTAAATGGAGCCGTGGTTCTATATGTCGTCCACACTTGGCCCGAGAACGAAACCGGAAGAATCATCAGCGCGCGAAAGGCGGAGAATCATGAGAGGCGAGAGTATGAAGAGAGGTAATCCGGAGCCGCTGACGCCGGAGTTGCAGGCCGAACTGGAGATTTTGGCCTCCATGCCGGAAAGCAAGATCGACACAACGGAAATGCCGCCCATCACCGATTGGAGCAACGCCGTACGCGGTGGGTTCTATCGCCACGTCAAGCGCCCGCTCTCGCTGCGCGTGGACGCCGATGTCCTCTTCTGGTTCCAGCGCCAGGGACAAGGCTACCAAACCCGCATGAACTCCGCCCTGCGCGAGTATGTCGAGCGGCATAGAGAACACGCTTAACAGCCTGTGATGAAGGCCAGGTTTTGAAAGGGCACGACCTAACAGCCTGCGGAAAAACTCACGAGCGAGTCTGTTTTGTATCAGGGCACGACTTCAGTCGTGTCTCCATGAGCCTTCGGCTCACTCAAGTGGATGAAAACACATCTGCGGCATTCGCCCCGGAGGGGCGACATGAGAATAGCCCAGGGCCGGGGTCCCCACGGACAGGTCTTTGTCCGTGGGGTGGTAGGGTGGAGCGCAGCGGAACCCTGGGTAGGATACAGAGACACATGTACTAGCCCCGGAGGGGCGACCGAAATCCCCCAAAGATTCTAAAGGAGGTAGGCCGCGTTTTCAGTCGCGCCCTTTCAAAACATTATTTTCATCACGGGCTACTATATCTTCCGTAATCTCTTTCCCTTGTTCCCTCAATAAAACAAATACTTCCGCCAGCGATCATCTCCCCGCCCCAGCATGCGCATGATCTGCCGGCTGGTGTGCAGCGAGAAGGCGCGCGGCTCGCGCAATAGCACCATGTCATCGATCTCGCTGAGCAGCCGGTTGCCCTTTTGGTGATTGCACTCCGGGCAGCAGGCCACCAGATTCTCCCAGGTCGAACTGCCGCCGCGCGAGCGTGGAATCACATGGTCCAGCGTCAGATCGCCGGGCGGCATCGCCTCGCCGCAGTACTGGCAGGTGTTGCGGTCGCGCAATAGAATGTTTTTGCGCGAGAGGGCGCGCGTCTGGTAGGGAATGCGTCGATACTCCAGCAGGCGGATCACCGAAGGCATGGGAATGCGGCTGCGCTGCGCATGGAGTGTCAGCCCGTGCTCCTCTTCGGTGCGCGCAATACCTTTGAGCACCAGCACCAGCGCCCGCCGCGCGCCGCAAATGTTGATCGGTTCATACGAGGCGTTCAGCACCAGCACTGGCATCTGCAAGATTTGAGCCGGCGGGGTCGTGGCTTGTTCCCCGGCGAAGGCCGCAGCCCGGGCTATGGACTTCTGTTTGCGCGCGTGAATCATGGCTTTTCCCAGCGACATTCTTGATCCCCTCACAAAAATGGTTGGCCGTGCAATGAAAGTTGAGGCGCTTCTTGCAATCCTTCGGTCGGCGCTTCGCCGGCCTGTCTAGTGTTCTCCTCGGCTTCGTCAAAGAGCGTGGAAGTGTTTCGCCGGCCGTCGCGCAATGAGCGAGCCCTGGCCAGCGTAGCCACCCAAACCGAAGCGGCTCCTGCGCGGAGCAATTCCTGGGCGGCAGCTCGAACAGTAGCTCCGGTGGTAAGAATGTCGTCAATCAGCAGTACGTGCTTCAGCGTAACTGCCTCCAGATTGGAGACGGTAAAGGCGCCACGCACATTCAGGCGGCGCTGGCGTTGGGTCAGACCGGCTTGGCTCTCCGTGGCCCGCAGCCGCATCAGAGTCGAGGACGCCAGCGTCAGTCGCCACTCAGGATGCGTTTTGCGCAGAACGGCCAGCGCCGCCGCGGCCAGCGAGCGCGCCTGGTTGAAGCCGCGATCGGCAAACTTCGAGCGATGCAGCGGCACCGGAATCACCAGCATCTCGCGGGGTGCATCCTTCGCCAACTGAGCGATTGCCTCGGCCAGCATCCTGCCCAGGGGGCGAGAAGCAGCGTGCAAGCGGTCATACTTCAGTGCATGAATAGCTGCCTTCATGCGGTCCTGATAAGGTCCATACGCTACCGCCCGCACAAAGGACGGAGTGGCCAGCCGGCAGGCCCGGCATACTCCGCCGCTTGAAGCACCAGCCAATACCGGCGCGTCCAGCACGTCGCCGCAGCGCGCACACAGGCTTCCGCTCTGAACGGGAAACTCCGTCCAGCAAAGCGCGCAAATGGGCACGGATGAAAGTTGCGGTAGGGGCGAGCCGCAGAGGACACACGAGGCGGGAAAGAGGGCGCAACTCAAGGCATCTGCGGGACTTCGAAGCACGCGAGCCACCGCGCGCCAACGGGTAGTCTCCGAGGGCGGAACGTCGAACGTCAGTGAACCGGAGTCCCTGCGGAAGACGCACCTCGCTTCCGGCGGCAACCTCAACGCCAACCGCCTTGCCGACAGTATAACCGCAGCGGACCGATGATTCCAGCGCAATTCCAATCTTCCCTACGCTATGATCTGTAAGTGAGTACATTTAAAAATTGCAAACGGAAGATGGAATGAGGTTGAATTGAGCTGGTTCGCCGACTTGAGAGAGTCTTCGTCTCACCTTATGCCCACTCGTCCCGGCTACCTGCCGTCACTCGACGGCCTTCGAGCCATTTCAATTGCTCTGGTTCTACTCGGTCACCTCAGCGGAACGCGGAATTTCGGAAAGCTCAATCTGGGCATTGGGGATTATGCTCACCTGGGCGTCGTTGTCTTTTTTGTCATTTCAGGATTTCTGATCACGCGCCTCCTGCTGTTGGAATATGAAAAGCGTGGAAGCGTCTCTCTCAAACTCTTTTATGCGCGCAGGGCGCTGCGCCTTTTTCCGGCCGCATACGCATTTATCGCCTGTGTATGGCTGTTATGGATGGCTGGCATTGTGCACCTTCGGTCTGCGGATATCTGGCACGCCGTTACCTACACCATTAATTATCTTCCAGACAGATCCTGGCAGGTCGGCCATTTGTGGTCGCTCTCTAACGAAGAGCAGTTTTATCTGATCTGGCCCTGCGCGTTTGTATTCATTCTGCCCCGCCGCGCTGGATGGGTCGCCACTGGAGTGATTCTATTCGGACCCGTGGCGCGCGCGGCCGGATGGCTCCTTCTGCGCAAATCACCCTACGGGGAGCTGGAACTGTTCCCCATGGTTGCCGATACACTGGCCACGGGATGCCTGCTGGCAACGATCAGCGGCTGGCTGGAAACAAAAAGATGGTACTTGCGGCTCTTCCATCCCGTTTTTTCATTGGGGTTGATTGCGCTGGTTCTTTTGATCAATCGCTACTCAGGCTACACGGTAGTGAATGTCTTCGGCACTTCCATACTCAACGTGAGCTTGGCGATCCTTATTCATCGCAGCGTCTACTACTCACACGATTGGATGGGCCGCTTTCTGAATTGGAGGCCGGTGGCGTTTGTCGGACTGCTCAGCTATTCAATTTATCTGTGGCAGCAATTGTTTCTTAACCGCAACTCAGGGGCTTGGGTCAATGCCTTCCCGCAGAACCTGTGCTTTGCCATCGCCGCGGCGCTAGGCTCTTATTTCCTGCTTGAGAAGCCATTCCTTCGCTTGCGCCGCCGCTTGCGCACAGAGGAATAACCGGCTTATCCCCGCTGCTTTCTTCCGAAGTAAATCAGTCCGCCGCCGATCGCCATACCGGCAAGACCCAGAATCGGCGGAATGCTCACCACTTGATTCTCGGTGTCGTCCACTTGCATCAACCCCATATCCGGAGCCTGGTTCAGGGGCGTATAGAAGAACCTTCCATAAAGAATGACCGATAATCCGGCAATGAGCATGAGAATTCCGCAGATTTTCATGGAGTTCCTTTCTATTGCAAACAGATACCGGTTGAATTTCGCAGAGCTTTACAGCAGGTTGCGATTCTCCGCGGTATTGATTGCGTGGCGATTCGGTTCAGCTTCATGCGGTGCAGTGGTGCAGTCCAATGCTTCGCGTACAGCATCCTTCAGCTTGCCCCTGGAGGTTTCGACTTTGCCTATGATCTCCTGCACAACGCCTTCGGCCTGAGTGTTTACGTTGCCGGTCCACCCTCCCACACGACGTTTTGCTCCGCCCACGGCTTGGTCAACCGCGCCTTTCACTTTGTCCTTGTTCATCTGCACCCCTCTACCCTTACTGTCGCGCCTCGGCGGAGGCGGAAGCTGGCCAAAATGGAACACTGCGGCATCCTTTTCATTTTTCCTGAGCGCCACGAGAGCATGGCTTCTGGCGCTCGGTCCAGCTTGTCTTGATCTTCTCGTAAGTAGACTGCATCTCATCCAGCTCCAAATCGCTCAGTTTTTCAATGTCGATCAACTGATTGCGCGCCTTGTCCATGGCTCGAATCAATTCATTCAGTTTCAAATGGATGGCGCGCGCATCGCGGTTCTGCGTGTTCTGGATCAAAAAGACCATCAGGAAGGTCGCAATCGACGTTCCTGTGCTGATCACCATGGCCCAGTTATTTGAAAAATGAAAGAGTGGTCCAGTGGCGATCCACGCCACAACCACCAAGCCCGCACCCGCAAATGTCCACGTTGACCCCAGCCACCCGGAGACTGCGGCGGCGAATCTGCCAAAATGGCCATGCACCGTGAGCTCCGGCGCTTCAATGGTTGGTGGCTTCATCGATTCGCCCTCCTTGATCTGGCTTGGTTTGAACGATACGTGAGTCAGGCAAAGAGAATCTGTCGCAAATGAAGCACGCGAGACAAAAGTATCAACGTCGGCCATGGAGGAATATGGGTTTAGGTCGGACCTCTTGCAAAATTGTCTTCAGTTCGCCATGAAGCGTCAGGGCACGACTTCAGTCGTGCCGAAAACGGCCTTTT
>Ga0181529_10003263_pt1 | contig 18611 bp, 10 predicted proteins | sample PEATcosm2014_Bin_36_FD_119763 | JGI IMG/M metagenome (GOLD analysis project Ga0181529, IMG submission 119763) | Peatland microbial communities from MTU Mesocosm Facility, Houghton, MI, USA - PEATcosm2014_Bin10_30_metaG | ecosystem: Environmental > Terrestrial > Soil > Wetlands > Peat | place... | reverse complement strand
GGTCCAAGGAAGCACTCGATCAAGCCATCACGGTGATGCTCCCTCAGATCACACCAGAGAACGCAGCGGCATGGTTCAAACACTGCATCGACAGTCTACAGATTTAGGGAAAACGCTCTAAAATGTCGGCATGAAGGATTCTGTGGAGTTTGTGGCGCATGGGTTTGTGCGGGCGATCAACCGGCAGGATGCGGATGCTTTGGCAACAACGATGACCGAGGAGCACCGGTTTATCGACTCGCTGGGAACAGCGACGGAAGGCCGGGAGGCGATGCGGAAGGCGTGGGGCGCGTATTTCCGCATGGTTCCCGACTACTCGATTGCCGTCGAGGAAACGCTGGCGGATGGCCCGGTGGTGGTGATGCTGGGCGTGGCGCAGGGGACCTACTCGCCCGATGGCAAACTGCGGCCGGAGAACCGCTGGGAGACACCCATCGCTCTGCGCGCGCTGGTCGAAGAGGGCAAGGTGGCCGAGTGGCGCGTCTATGCCGACAACGAGCCCATGCGTCGCCTGATCCGCTGAACAGGCTGCGGAAAGGCGCCTTTGATTTGGGCAGGCGCTGTCAGGGCGCGGTGTCAGTCGCGCCGGGAGCGCCGCGTCACGAATGAGGGCTTTGCCGGATGCGGCAAAGGGCATGATTTCAGGCGAAATGCCCGCATGGCGCACCTCAGGAGCCGAAGCCCCCACCGATCCAATGCGCTTTCTATCGAGACTGACCTGCATTTCTCATGGCCAGATCGATGCCGTGTAGCGCCGGCCTCCTGGCCGGCTGTGCTGGCGGCGTCCTCTCCGTCAGAGCCAAGCCTTGTTCATCCATGTTGCTTGTACACTCCGTAGCGGAGCAAACGGTGTCCCGCGTGGGTCTGGAGACCCACGCTACAGCCGGCCAACCACCCCACGGACGAAGACCTGTCCGTGGGGACCCCGGCCAACCACCCCACGGACGAAGACCTGTCCGTGGGGACCCCGGCCAGGAGGCGCTACAAATTCGTTAACGCGCCTTGTGAGGAATGCGGACGAAAGTCCCTGCCTACCGGCCGCTCGAATCTCATTTCAGCCGGTTGAGCGGAGATTTTTCAGCGCTTCGGTTTGGCATCCTTGGGAGCGGCAAACGCTACCTTGGGCTTTTCGGCAAGGATCACGGTTGCTTCGACCGCGCTCTTGCGCGCGCCTTGCTGCACTTCGTTTTGCTTGAGCGCAGCGGCGCCGTTGGCGATCTCGGCATCGGCGCTCCAGCGCTCGAAGCGCGCCAGTTCGGCGGGAATCGCCGCCCCTGCCACCGCTCCGTGCCGCCACTCGAAGTGCAAAGTCCCCTTGGCAGAAGAGGCCAGGTCGTCGCCGGTAAAGCCGGAAAGATCGATTTTGCCGGCAGCGTTGAAGGCGCCACCCGACCAGCGCATGCCCAGCAATTGACCCAGAGCCGCAGGCTTGATCTTCTCGAATTGCCCAGTGAGCGAATAAGCCGGCTTGTCCTGGTTGGTAGCGGGAGCGTGCAGTGTGCCGGCGGCATGGACGCTGCCTCCCAGCAGGCCCGCATCGAGGGCGGTGATCGCCGCCTCGCCTTGAAGAATATGGAGGGTTGCCGTGGCCTTCTGGAGTGTGACCGGGCCGAGGACAAGAGAATCTGCCTTCACGGTTCCTTCCAGTAGCGGCCAAGCGGGCGCGGAAGAGGGCCGCAGCCGGGCGATCAGCGTGGAAAGCATGGTGCCGCGCTCATGAGCTCCCAGCATCGCAGCCTGCAAAGCGCCCACATCGAGGGTCGCGAATTGCATCTGGAAGTTCGCCGCACAGGCCTGCGGCGGATCGCAAGCCGCGGGCAGGATCAAGCTGGCAGTTCCCTTCACCGGGCCATAGGAGAAAACCACCGGATCCCAGCGGATTTCACCGCTGTCCAGGTGGAGCGTGGCCTGGGATATCTCCACGTGGCTGACCAAATAATCGGCCTTCCAATTGGCGTTATGGAAAGTCACGGTTCCGCTCAACCGGTCCGCGCCGGTGACCGCAGATGGCGCGTTGCCAAGTGGAACTCTCGCGGATGCCAGCCAGGGGCCTTCCGCACTCAGGTCCACGGCAACCGGGTCCCCGGCGAGCGCGTCGAGCGCGGGCGCATCCGCCATGCCCGCCACATGCGCCAGCTCCCTGGCGCGCGCTATGGAGGCCTGGCCGTGCGCCGTCACATGGTACCCGGAAAGCGCCAGCCTGGCAGTCAGCGTCAGAGGCCCCGCCCCGCCGGCAGGAATGGCCATGGAGGCGGCCAGAGCCTGCGCGCCTTCAGACGGCGCCAGCACCAGCTTGGGCGCCACAATGGGTGTGCTGAGCCCGTCTCCGCTCAGTTGAAAGCCTTCCACCGTGAAACTGCCGGTGAGCGGACCCGGCGCCGGCGGAGAGGCTTTGGCGGCCTTGCCGGCAGTCTTCTTCGGCGCATCGCTGGGAGTTGCGATCCCGGCATACTCGATCTTGCCGCTGACCGCCCCCTTGGCCACCAAACCGGTGCTGAAGCCGCTGCGGACAGTACGCAGCGCGTCGAGACCGGCCTGCACCGGAATCTTGTCCAGCTCGACAGAGAAGTGCGGCTGGCCGTCGCCAGGCAGTTCGCCGGCCAAGCGGACGCGGCCATCGCCGAGCGGAGAATCGCAGGCCAGCTTCTCAACGGATCGGCTGGTGTAGTGGTAGGCAAAGGCGCAATTGGCGTCGAAATCCAAGGGCGCGGCGGGAGCAAATTCCGAGCGGTGCACGCCCTCGGCGCGCAGCCGGGTTTTCAGCTGGGCCGCATCGAGCGTGCCCTCCAGGTGCAGTTCGCCGGTCAGATTGCCGCGCCATCCGGCGTCGGAACCGAGAACCAGCCGGGTAAGCTGACCAAGTTGCGCCTCTTTCCACTCCAGATCGAGGTGCAGGGGCATCTGCCGCAGCTCGGAGGCCTGGCGCACGCTGCCTTCCAGCCTCACCTCACCGGTGTCCGCCAGACCCATGCTCAAGTCGGTCCGGGCGGGCTGTCCGCGCAGCTCGATGCGCCAAGCGCCGGGATTCGTCTGCCAGAGCGACAGATCGGTATTCAGCAGCGAGAACGGCAGCTTTTCTACGCCATCCATGATATTGATGCGGGAGTTGGTGGCTTCAAGATAGGGCAGGCTCGCAAGCCTGCGCGCTCCCGCGCTGGCGGCAGCCGTTTGGGCTTGCGCGGAAGCGGTGCGGAAGAGCGAGTCCAGATTCCAGCGGGCTGAGGAGTTGCGCACCAGGTTCAGGCTGGCCTCATCCACGCTGATGCGCCCGATCTCCAGCCGCCCGCGCCAGAGCGAGAGCAGCCGGATGGAGGCAACGACCGTATTGGCGTGGAGCAGCGGCTCGGCGCCAAAAGCGGGATCTTCCGCGACCGTCAGGTCGGTGAGCACGAAGCCCGGCCGGGGCAGCAGACGCACTTCCACCGAGGAAAGGCGCACCGGCCGTCCCAGCGAAGCGGAGATTAGATGCGTGATCTGGCTCTTGTAACGGCTGACGCTGACCAGCGGCGGCACGATCGCCGCGACCAGAATCGCGGCCAGCGCAACCAGCGCCAACCAAAGTCCCTTTTGCTTGTGTTGCCGGCCTTGCGTCTCTTCCGTCATGGTCTTCTCAGTGAGCAGCGGAAAGCTGACAGCTAACAGTTCTGCGCGATCCAGGCTTGAGACTGACAACTGTCTGCTGTCCGCTTCTAGCTGTTAGCTGTCAGCTTCGTATCAAAGCACTCGATGGAATGTCCGCATCCAGCGCGTTTCGGTAAAGAAGTGCAGCGCCACGTGGCCCATCCAGGCCACGGCATTGCCGATTCCGGGCTGTTGCAATTGGTCTTCCGGGGTCACGAACGACCAGTAGTTGAACAACGGCCGGCCCACGATGTTCTCTCTGGGGACAAAGCCCCAATAGCGCGAGTCCAGGCTGTTGTGGCGGTGATCGCCCATCATGAAGTATTTGCCCGGAGGAACCACCAAATCCCCGTTTTCGATGTGGTTGGGAAAGTCTACCGTCCAGGTCTCGGTGGCGCCCCGGTCCATGGAAGGCGGAATCGAGGGGTACTCGTCGAGGAAGTCCGAATGGTTTTCGAGCGTGGTCTCTTCCGCGTGCGGCTGGTCCTGGGCCACGCCGTTCAGGATGACGATGCCGTTGCGCAGGTGAATGCGGTCGCCTGGAATTCCGATCAGCCGCTTGACCAGAAACAGGTCCGGCTCGCCGGGCTTGAGAAACACCACGATGTCGTTGCGCTGCGGCTCCCGGTAGCGCACCAGCGGCATCCACGCAGCGCCGGGAGCCAGGGTGATGCGATCCACCACCAAGTGATCGCCCACCAGCAGCGTTTTCTCCATCGATCCCGAGGGAATCACAAAGTTCTGCCCCAGAAACGTGAGGATAAACAGGCCCACTACCAAAACGGAGCAGATGCTGGCCAGCGCCTCGTAAGGAGTCTCTTCTACCCGCTCTTCAGCTGGCTCGGCAGTTGTCTGCGCCTCGGAAGGCGTCTTTGCTGGCGGCGTATTCTTCTTCTTCATTCTTTCGCTCGTGTCAGTAGTCAGTGGACAGTGGTCAGGGATCAGTGGTCAGTTAAGAAACCGGAACGCCTTACCCTAACCACCAACGACTGTTCCCCGGTCCCCGATCCCTGTTCTAATGCACCACTTGGAAAATGCGCTTCCAGCGCGCAAACCCCGAGAGTCTTGCGGTAAGCTGCCTGTCGTGTCCGAGTCTATCATCCGCGGCTTGCAGCGCGGCCGGTTGCACATCGGTGGTCGAGGGCCGGGAAAGCGAAAAGTAGATGACCAGCGGCCGGGCCACAATCTGCTGACGCGACACGAACCCCCAGTAGCGGGAATCCTTGCTGTGATTGCGGTTGTCGCCGAGCACAAAGTACTTGCCTTGGGGAACCACCAGCTCGCCATTGCGCGTCAGGCTCTGCATCTGCTTCCACCAAACCCGATCGACCTCGGGATCGGTATACACCGTGGCCGGAAAGGTCTCGCCGAAGGGATCGCGCGCCGCCGGCTCGAAGGTCACATAGGGCTCGTCCAGCGTCACCCCGTTCACCGTCACCCTTCCGTCCTCCATATGCAGACGGTCGCCGGGGACGCCCACCACCCGCTTCACATAGATCTTCTGCAAATCCTCCGGGGGATGGAAGATGACGATATCGCCGCGCGCCACCTCGCGATAGGGCAACAGCCGCCCGGTCAGACTGCCTGCGGGCGCAAAAGCCTGCTTGTTGACCAGCAGGAAATCTCCCACCAGCAGGGTATGTTCCATGCTCTCGGAGGGGATGAGATAAGGTTGGAGCACAAAGGTCAGCAGAAACAGCGCCACCACCACGGTCCGCAGCAGCGAGGCCAGCGCCTCGGGAACAGTGGGAAGGTGCAGCCGCAGCAGCGATACGCTTGGCTGCGATGCGCCATCCAGTTGGGCGGGGGTACTCATTCGGCCGCTTGCTCCTCCTCTGTGTTGCTGTCCTTGGCGCTCTCTTTGGCTGCCATTGCCGCCAGCCTGAGCAGCGCGCGCCGCGCGGCATCCTGCTCGGCGTGCTTCTTGGTGCTGCCGGTTCCCCGCGCCAGCGGCTTCCCCGGCTCTGTCTTATCGGCCATCAACCGAACTTCCACTAGAAAGCATTTGCGGTGGTCGGGACCGCTTTCACTTTTCACCCGGTAGACGGGCGTTCCCGCCCGCGCCGCCTGCAACTGCTCCTGGAGCGCCGACTTGTAGTTGCCCAGCGCGGCTCCCGAGAGCAACTCCCTGGCCAACTCCTCGGCCGCCTCACCCATCACCCGGCGCCGGACAAACCCGCGCACCGGCTCCAAGCCACCGTCCTGGAACAACGCGCCCAGCACTGCTTCCATGGTATTCGAAAGCACGGTACTTTTGCTCCGCAAACCGCTGCGGTCTTCCCCGCGGCTCAAGCGAAGGTACTCGCCCAGACCGATGGCCGTGGCCACCTCGGCCATGTGCTGGCGGCTTACCAGTTGGGCGCGGACGCGGGTCAATTCGCCTTCCTGCCACTCCGGATGTGCCACAAACAGCGCCTCGCCCACCACCAGGCCCAACACGGCATCGCCTAGGAACTCCAGCCGTTCGTTGTCGCCGGCCCCGGCGGGTTCCCCGCTCCCGCTCTCCTGAGCCTGCTGGTTCGCCAAGGAACGGTGAGTCAACGCGCGCACCAACAGCTCAGGGCTGGCAAAGCGATGCCCGAGCGCCGTTTCCAGTTTTGCTACAACTGCATCCACAAGGGTCCCAATTTCCTGGAAACTCGGCGGAGACGACTCCGTAGCCGCGGATTCCGGCTCCCGAAACCATCCCCATCCGTAGATTAAACGCGAACTCTCACCCCTTCGGCACATGCGCCGGATTATTGGGGTTTTTGCGTTCCGCCTTGCCCAGTTGCTTCCGCCTCCGGCTTGGCCGGTTCTGCCCCGTCCGGAGTGTCGTCGTCGGCATCCTCATTGCAACTGTGGCCTTTGACCATATAGGGCGCCTTCACCCCCCTCTCGGCGGAGAGCCGCGTGTCCAACTGGCCGTCGCGGGTCGCCAGGGCCTGTTTGTACTCGGCCAGGGCCGCGTCGCGCTTGCAGTCCAAGTCGAGCATCCGGCCCAAATAGATGTGCGACCAGGAAACCAGGCGCGGGTCCTTACTGGTGGCCAGCGTCTTCTGGAATCCGTTGATGGCATCCTCCGCACGGCCGCTGAGGATCGCCGCCCTGGCCAGAATAAAGTTGGCGCGCGCCGAATCGGCCATCGAATCGAGGGTGTCGGCATGCACGGTCAGCACCTGCCGCGCCATGGCGCTGGCCGTAGCCACGTCTCCGGCAGCCAGGCGCGCTTCAGCCAAATCCAACCCGGTCAGCTTGCGCGGCTTGCTGCGCGTCAGCACGTCGTCGTCGCCTTCCTTGTCGAACTCCGTCTGGCGGGCGCGATGCACCTGCTGGTCGACGTCCATGCTGTAGACCATTTCGCCAATGGTGTCGCGCAGGCTGGCGGGGTCCTTCTCAAATTCGATCAACTGCTCATAGAAATACTGGGTCAGTACGAATCCCTGGGCCATGTCGTGCTTCACTGTGGCCACGCGAATGGCATCCACCTTCTGCTGGTAGACCTGGCGCTCATGTTCGTAGCGCGGCAGCTCCGACCGCTCCACCCCCGCGGGAATCTTGTAAACCGGAATCCCGGTGTCCATGGTCCGCGCCTCGATGGCTTTAATCAGGCACTCGATGGTCAAAGGCACCGTGTCGGAGCGGTAGATGAACTCTAGCGGAGCCTCCCGCACTTCCTTCAGGATCGGCTGCGTGCGGTCGATGGCGTTGGCGCGCGCATAAAGCAGCGGCTCGATCACGTAGTGCAGATAGGTGTGGCGCACATCGCTCATGCGAATCTGCCCGTCCACCGGCGAAACCACCACCACGTAGTCGGTTCCATACACGCGGGCATTGATGGTGCGCGGCGAGAGCAGCGGCTCGATCACCACCACAAAGCGCCGGCCATCGTAGGTGGAGGCTGGCATCTTGAGGTAGAGATTGGTCGAAACAATCATCTTCGACAGCGAATCGTGGAGCTTGTCGGCCTCTGCGTCGTAGGCGCGGTGCATGGCAAGCCAAATCCCGTGCAGGTCCACGGCCCTCACGAAGTCGCGCAGCAGGGGCAGTATCTCCACCACCTGCGTCGAGTCGGGCGGCATCTCCGGCAGATCGACCGAGGTTTCCAACTCCGGCGGCGGCGTCAGGTACAAAGCCAGCGAAATATACTGCGAAACGTCCTTGACCGTGCCCGTCATGCGGTGCTGGGCAATATAGAGGCACACCTTGTCGCGTTTGGCGCGGGCATCCTCGCTGTTGGCCAGCGCCTGGTTGATCTCCTCGCGCACCTTCATGCGCACGGGCCCGCTCTCTTCCAGGCCTTCGTCGTAGCCGCAGGCGTTCATCGCCGCGGCCATCGCGAAAACCTGCTCCGAGCTGACCAGTGAAATCGTGGGACCGGCCGGATCGACCAGCGACGGCGCCTTCTCCCGCTGGAACATCGGCCCGGACGATGAACTTTGCTGGCCCTTGTTGGCGCCGCTGTCGGAGGTCTGGGCGCAGGCCGCGGCGGGCGCAAGCCCCGCCAACAGGCACAAAACAACCGAGGAAAGAAGAAAGAAAGCGCGAAAACCACGTACCGTCATGAAGAACCCCTGCCTGTGCAAGTCTACAGCGGATCAAGAGCCGGCGCACCCCGGCCGCAAGCCGGAGGCTCGCCCCGCCCGCTCGAAAAACCCTCCGGGGACGCATCCGCGGAGGTGCGGACCACCGGTCCAGCTCAGGTTAGACGCAGCGGCTGGGTAGAACGAAAGGGACTTTGAACCCATATTCGCGCAAAACAATGCCCCGCCCAGACAAAGCCTGGCGGGGCCGAATGATTCTCTGATCCCTGTTCCCTGCCTTATCCCCGCACCGAAACGCCGGAGAAGGAAAGGACGGCAAGTCCGCGCACCGGCTGGCCGAAACGGCGCGCCGGCTCGAAGACGCTCCACAGCAGCAGGTTCTCCACCTGGGAACGGGTCACGTCATCGGTAGGACCGGAGACGATGCGATAGTCGTACACCTGGCCCGCGCCGTTGATGTACGCCTCCACCACCACCGGGCCTGAAACCGCGCCGATCTGGTTGCTGCCCGCGCCCTCGGAGAGATACAGCAGGCGCGGCCCGGTCGCCATTCCCAGCGGCTCGTCGGGATTGGCCCGCGCCGACTCCGGCTGGGTAAACATGGTCACCAGCACAATTACCGTGCCCATCAGCAGCACCGCGCTGGCGAAACCGGCCGAGGCTTGCAGCAGGAAGGGACCCACGGTGTTTTTCCAGGCCAGATTCCAGCCGTGGAAGACGCTCTGGCGCTTGCGCGCGCGCTCCTGGCTCACGGCCACGCGAATGCGCAGCAGCAAATCCTCCGGTTCCTGCACCGGGCCCAGCACGGCCAGCGACGCCTGCGCCTGCTTGAGCGACGCCCATTCTTCGGCGCACTCCCGGCAGCGCTCCAGGTGGGCGGCAACGCGCTGCATCTCGCGTCCGGTCAGCCGGCCGTCAAGATATTCCGTAAACTTCGCTTGCGTTGCATTGCAGCCACTCATTGCGCCTCCTCTCCCAGGGGCATTTCAAATCCCGTGCGCGACGGACACACCGCGTGAACCGCCGGAGCCGTCAAAATCGCCTTCAAATGCGCGCGCCCGCGCACCAGCCGCGACTTCACCGTCCCCAGATTCACCCCTTGCATCTCCGCCACTTCCTCGTAGACAAAGCCCTCGATGTCCCGCAGAATCAACGTGGTGCGGAATGGCTCTGGCACCTGTGCCAAGGCCGCTTCCACCAGCGTCCGGTTCTCCGCATGGGCCGCCATCTCATAGGGCGACTCGGAGGGGTCCACCAGCATCTCTTTCAGCCGCATCGGCGGTCCGGATTCGTTGTCCGCCATCTCCTGCTCGATGGGGACCTCCTGCTGCTTGTGCCGCATCCACCAGCGCCGCTGGTTGGAGGCTTCGTGCAGCGCGATCCGGTAGATCCAGGTGCGCAAAGACGACTCGCCGTGAAAACTGCCCACCCCCCGGAAGACTTTTACGAACACTTCCTGGGTCAGGTCGGCGGCGTCGGCGCGATCCTGCACGGTGCGCGCCAAAAGCGAGTAGATCGGTTGATGGAAGCGCGCGATCAGCCACGCAAAAGCTTCCTCCGAACCGGCTTGAAGCTCCGCAATCAGAGCCGCTTCTTCGGATTGGAGCGTTAACGCGCTGGCAAGATTGCCCATGGTGAGGTCCGCCTGCATATCAGAGTCCTCCCACATTAACGCAACTTCCGCACACTTGGCATCTGCCAATTTCGCGGAGGACCAAAAAAGTCCAAAATGCCTGTTGCGGCACTCGCCCCAACGGCTAAAAAGCCGCCAGAAATCCGAAGCTGCTACGGAGTGCGCGGGATACGGAACACTGCCTGGAAGACGAATGCCCCGCGCCCTCTATTGTCTTAGACACCGGAACACCCCAAAAGTGTTCCCGGTCACGCCTGTATGCAAACCCGCCCCGCAAAGTCCTACCTGTCCGAATACCGTAAAAACAACCCTATATCCCTTTTTGGGCTGGTTCGTGCCCTCTCTTTCCCTGCCGGAGGCGAGAGACGCTGGGGCAGCCTGCCCGGCCAAGACCGCGCTCCAGGGCCGATTTCAGCACTTGCCTGGGGCGAGTTTGACGAAACAAGCCGGAGCATAGACAATAAAGAAGTTGCATCCCCCGCACGTGGGCCTGTGGCGCAGCTGGGAGCGCGCTTCCATGGCATGGAAGAGGTCATCGGTTCGATCCCGATCAGGTCCACCAATATAATCAATGACTTAGGGCATCCCCTCCCAAACCGTTTGCCCGCATTTTGCCCGCAAATTGCAAAATCTTTCCCCGCAATGGCGTTGGCGGCTTCCTCTCCTCTCTTTCCAGAGTGTTTTTTCTGTTCCCGGTCCTGGCTAACCGGCCCGGGATTGAACCTGCCGCATCGAAACATCGAGATATTGCATTCCCGGTCCCTGCGGTCCTTGCTTGACGCACCTACGAGCAGGATTGCAAGAGCGGCTTCAAGCTTTTGACAAATTCACGGACGTAGGGCTCAAAGAGCATGTACATATGGCTGGTATCGACGTCGAGCATCTCCAGGCCGCCGCCGGCCAGCGCGCCCCAACCGAGTGCGTAGTCTTCTTTTCTGCTCACCGGCTCCGAGCCGCGGCGCAAGGCCCGGATCAGCGTGATCTTGCCCGCGTAAGGCTTGAGGACATACCGATCCTGGGCTCGTTGATGCGCCTCCTCTACCTCGAAGTAGTGAAGGCGAAGCGGCAGACTGCGTCCTCGAATCCGGTACAACCTGCAAGCCAGCAGTTGCAGGGAGCGATAGAAACTCGCTCCCAGGCACTTTCCCTTTACGGCAGCCTTCTTGCCAAGATAGCCGGCGCCCTCGCGGCGAAGGCCCTCCCAGAAGCGTGCGATCCTTTTGCCGGTATTGAAACACTGTTCGTGCCCCGGCACAGCCGTGTCGAAAAGGACCAGTAGACTCGGCTCGGCGCCCAATGCATGGAGTTGACGGGCCATTTCAAAAGCGATGAGTCCGCCGAACGACGCGCCTCCGATCAAATACGGACCCTGCGGATAAAAGGCTCTCAAGTCGCGCACGTAGATGGACGCCAGCTCTTCGAGGCTGACCTCCCGCACGTTCTGCTGCGCAACCAACGGCGATTGGAAGGCATAGAACGGCCGGTCCGGTCCAAGCGCGCTGGCCAATTGCTCATAGAAGATAACGTCTCCGCCCCTGGCGTGAACACAGAAGAACGGCGCGTTCGAACCCTGCGGTTGAATAGGGACCAACGAGGAGGACTTCTTGCCAGCAGCTCCGGCCGCTTCTATTCTCCCCCGAATCGCGGCGGAGAGTTTGCGAACCGTGCGTGCCTGAAAGAGAATGGCAAGCTCGATATCCAAACGGTAGGCCTTCGCAATCTTTGAGAAGAGCCGGACGGCTGTCAGGGAATGACCACCGAGCGCGAAGAAATCGTCATCCAATGCAATCTGTTCGACACCCAGCAACTCTCGCCACCAGCCAGCGACAACCTGCTCAACGCCATCCACCGCGGGAGCGCGATGCTCTCCTTCCAAGCCAGCATCGTTCGCCCCATCCACGCCGGGAAAGGCATCGGAAGCAGCAGAACCGTCTGTGGCAGAGGGAAGATCCCGCCCCGGCAGCCGGCACAACCGAACTTCCGCAGCCTGCGACGCGCCGGCGCCGTCCAGATGGGCAAGCGTCAGGACGTCGAGCCAGGGAGCAGCCGCGACCTCTTCCAGAATGGATCCAAGCCCCGTAAGCCATTCGCGAATCGTGATTTCTTCGAACAGTTGCACATCGTAATGGCAGCGCAGTTCCAGGCTCCGATCGCTCTCCATCGCATTCAGATAGAACTCGAAGGACTCATAGGCTTTGGGATTGAGATCGTACTCGAGCGAGAATCCCGCTTGGCAAAGCTCGTTGGAACGGAACTGTCTTGCGCTGGTAAAGCCTGCCGGTATGGGCGAAAAGGCAACCGCGTTCGCTTCCGGGCACAACTCGCCGAGCAGGCTGACCATCGTGTATGCGGCATTGTCTTGAGCGGCCAGAAGATCGCTTTGGACTCTCTTCAGAAAGTCGCCGAAGGCTTCGCCTGTGCGCAGATCCACCGCAAAGGGAAGAAGATTGACGCAATGCCCCACCAGACCGGGCTTGCCCTTCACCGGTTGATCCGCCGCCGGCAAAGCAATCACGAAACGCCGCTGACGCGAGACACGCGCCAATTGGATCGCGAGCGAGCTGAGAAGCATCGCAAAGAAGCTGCAACCTTGCCTGGCTGCAAAGTCTCTCAGTTGTTGCGTGGCGGGCTCAGCAACCAGTTGGCCTGCGCAGCGAGCCTTGAACAGGCGGCGCGGCTGGCGCGGTTTGTCGGTGGGCAGCGCCAGCATCGGAAAACCCTCGGCGAACTTCCGCCGCCAATAGGCCGCTGCCTCGCTGAATCCCGCGGAACGCTCTAGCTCTGCTTCGCCGCGAACGTAATCGAAATAGCTCTCTGCCGGCGTCAGCGATGCGCGTTCGCCCGAAAGTTCCTCAGAGTAGAAGGCGCAAAAGTCATGGATCAGCACATCCAGCGACCAGCCATCGCAGATGACATGGTGCGCCGTGAGGATGAGCGCGGCGCGATCCTGGCCTAGCAGAACAATCCGAGCGCGGAACAAGGGTCCTTCCGGCAACGGAAACGGCGTCGCACTTTCCTCGGCAAGGACTTTACTCAATTGCTCCTGTTCGAGAGCCGAAGGAGTTGCGGAAGGCTCAGAGGCAGAAGGCTCGGGGCCGGATAACTCGGCCGTCTTCACCACGATCTTTACGGCCGGAGCGATCTTCATCCTCTGGCCTGCCTTGTCGAAGCTGGCGCGTAGCGCGTCGTGCCTCTCCACCAGACGTTCGATGGCCTGCTCGATCTTTTCCGGGGAGATCGTCCCGCTCAGACGCAGAATGACAGACTCGTTGTAGGCCGCCGACAAGTTATCGCTCAGGCAAGAGGAGGCGAAGATGCCGCGCTGCGGAATCGTCGTCTCTGCTTCCGTAGCGCCACCCGATGTGGGAATGCCGCGGTCAGGTTCTTGCGCTTCCTGCCGGACAGCCAATTGCACAGCGTCGCCGGCTGCGTTTTTTGGGAACGACGCCGGCTGCATCGCGCCTGCGCCTTCAAGCATCGCCACCAGGCGAGAGATCGTGCGCGCCTGTTCTGCCACCACCTCTTCGAGCCTTGCCCCTGCCGCTGGCGGCGCGACCGCGGGCTGTGCATCGGCTTGATCGCCGCTTGGATGAGCCTCCGCCACGGCAGCTTCGGCCAGGATCTCAGCCGGCAGGATCGAGTCCAGATGTTCCGCCAGCATCTCGACATTTGGGAATTCCTTCATCAGTTGGCCGAAGCCAATCTTGACGGAATACTCCTTGCTGATGGCGAAAGCAGCCTGCGTCAACGAGAGCGAGTCGAATCCCAGCTCCATGAACGTGGCCGCACTGTCGATCTCCTCGCGCTTCCTTCCGGAGATCGGCAACAGCAGATCGATCACGCACGACGCGAGGCGGTCCTTCCTCGACAACTGCACAGCCGCATGGGGAACGCTCTGCAGGGAAGGCTGGCAAGCCGAAGCTTTTGGGAACAAACTGCCTTCCACGGCCGACGCCGCGATTGAAGCAGGAATCGAAACCGCGCCTTCCACCGGGCCGCGCTGCGCAACCGGGGCCGGGTCCACCCAGAACCGTTTGCGCTCGAAGGGATAAGTGGGCAACGCAATGCGCCGCCGCTGCTCGTGTGCGTAAAACGCCTCCCAATCGATCGGCACGCCGTTCTGCCAAAGAGAGCCCAGAGCAAACAACAGGCTCTCCCACTCTGCCTCGTTCTCGGCTCTATCCCCCAGCGTGGGGATTGCGGTGCAGGGCTTGGCAGGCGGGAACTGCTTGTGCGCCAGCGAACAAAGCGTAGAGCGCGGGCCGCATTCAAGAAACAGGTCGTATCCCTGTTCCTTGAAATAGGAGATGGCTTTGCCGAATTGTACGGTAGCGCGGGCGTGATTGGCCCAATAAGATGGATCGGTCGCCTGCTCGGCGGTCATCGGAAAACCTGTAACCGTCGAGACGATCGGTTTGAGCGGGGCGTGCAACTCGATCTTCTCGATCGCCGCGCGCAACGGTTCCACAATGGGCTCCATCATGGCGGAGTGGAAGGCGTGAGAGGTGTGCAGGAGGCGGCAGACAATATTCTTTTCTTCCAGCCGTTCGCGCAAGGCGCGAATCTCCGTATCCGGGCCGGAAACCACGCAGAGTTCCGGCGCATTGACAGAAGCGATCTGCAGCGTATCGGGAAGCCATGCGCTTACGCCTTCCGCGCTCAAGCTCACCGACATCATGGATCCGCGCGGAAGGCTCTGCATCAGCCTGGCGCGCAGGGCGACAACGCCTAGAACGTCCTCAAGAGTCCACACTCCGGCCAGCGTAGCGGCCACAAACTCGCCCACGCTGTGTCCGGCCATCAGAGCGGGCTCTACGCCCAGGTTCTGCCAGTAACGCGCCAGCGCATACTCGAGGATAAAGATAGAAGGCTGCGTAAAGAGCGTATTCTGCAGCGAAATGCGCGCCGTCTCTTCGTCGCCGCTCCGCGGGTACAGAATCTCGCGCAGATCCCGGCCCAGATGGGGCTTGAGAATCTCGCAGGCGTCGTCGACCACCGCGCGGAACAGAGGCTCGCCCTGGTAGAGGTTCAGCCCCATGTTGACGTACTGCGTGCCCTGTCCGCCGAAGAGAAAGACTACGGCGGGATTGCGCCGTTCGCAGTGTTTGCTTCCGCAGCGCAGCGGGTTGGGCTTGGCCAGCAGCGTTCCGGCCTCTTGGGAGCTGGCGGCCACGGCGAAGCGCCGGTGCGCCATCTGCTTACGTCCCGTTTGCAGCGTGAAGGCCGCATCCGCGAAGCTCTCCGGCTTCATCGCCGAAAAAGACTCGCCCATCGAGCGGCTGTAACTTTCAATCGCGGCGCCGCTCTTGGCCGAGAGCAGCACCAACTGCCGCGGCCGCGACTCGTACGCCGGCTTTGGCGCTGGCCCCTCTTCCAGAATCACATGCACGTTGGTGCCGCCAAAGCCGAACGAGCTCACCGCGGCTCGCCGCGTCTGCCCATTGCGCGGAAAAGGAATCAGACGGTCGGCCATCTTGAACGGACTGTTCTCAAAATCGATCTTGGGGTTAGGCGACTTGAAGTGCAGTGTGGGGGGAATCTCCTCGTGGTAAAGCACAAGCGAAGCTTTGATCAAACCCACCACTCCGGCGGCGTTGGTCGAATGGCCGATATTCCCCTTGATCGAACCGATGGTGCAGAACTGCTTCTTGTCCGTCTTGCTCTCGAAGACCCTTCGTAGCGCTTCGAACTCGATGGGGTCGCCGACTGGCGTGCCGGTGCCGTGCGCCTCGATGTAGCCGATCGACTCAATGGGAACATCGGCATTGGCCTGCGCGATGGCGATCGCCTCGGCCTGTCCCTCGACGCTCGGCGCCAGGAACGATGCGGGCCGGGCGCCGTTATTGTTCTTACCCGTGCCACGAATCACCGCATAGATCGTGTCGCCGTCGTCCAGCGCATCGGAGAGCCGCTTCAAAACCACAACGCCGGCGCCATCGCAGAACATGGTTCCCGTAGCCTCGGCGTCGAAGGGCCGGCAATGGCCATCCTTGGCGAAGGTTCCGCCGGGCTGGTAAAGGAAGCCGCTCTTCTGCGGCACGGTAATGTCGATCCCTCCGCTTAGAGCGATGTCGCACTCGTTGTCCAGCAGCGAACGGTAAGCCTGATCCACCGCCAGCAGCGTCGTAGAACAAGCCGTGTTAAGGCTGATCGCCGGACCGCGGAGGTCAAGCAGATAGGCCGCCCGCAGTGCCACGTAATCCTTCTGATTGCCATACTCGACGGCCAGCTTTCCCGCCATGGCCAGAAGGTCGGGCTGCGTCAGCAGGTTGGTCGTGTAGTAGTGATTGTCGCCAATGCCGGCAAAGATGCCGATACTCTTCTTTGAGCGCTCCGGATCGTACCCCGCATCCTCCAGCGCCTGGTGAGCCAGTTCGAGAAAGACGCGCTGTTGCGGGTCCGTCACTTTGGCTTCGAGCGGACTGATGCCGAAAAATGAGGCGTCGAAGAGATCGGCCCCTTCAATCAACCCACGCGCCCGAATGTAATCGGGATCGTTGCGCAGTTGCTCGTCGATTCCCGGCCCCAGTTCCTCCGGCGAAAAGAACGAGATCGACTCCACTCCGTTGCGCAGGTTGCTCCACAGTTGGTCGATGTTGGCCGCGCCCGGAAAACGTCCGCTCATGCCGATGATGGCGACGCCTTCAATCCTTGTATCTCGCCCGCCCGCGGCTTGCGCACTGCGGCGTGTACGGCTCTGCGCCAGATGCAGCAGATCGGAGTCGCTCTTCCCGTGCTCCAGATAACCTGCCAGCTTGGCGATGGTGGGATATTGAAAGACCTTGACGGCGGGAATCTCTTGTCCGTAGAGAGCCTGATAGCGGCTGGTCATGTGAACCGCTTCCAGCGAGTTGCCTCCCAAATCGATAAAGCTGTCGTCGATGCCCACTTCGTCTAGATGGAGGATGTCGCGCCACAACGCCGCCAGTTGCTTCTCCACCGCGCTGCGCGGTGCGATATAGTCCTGGGCCAAATTGGGACGCATGCCTCCCGGAGCCGGCAGCGCCTTGCGATCGAGCTTCCCGTTGGGCGTAAGAGGGAACTTGCCCAAATGTACAAAGAGCGCGGGAACCATGTAGTCCGGCAGTTTGCGCTTGAGCGTCTGCGCTATCTCCGTCACAACCAGGCTCGCTGGCGCGGTGTAATAGGCCACGAGCCGCTTTTCCCCTGGCCGATCCTCGCGCAAAACCACCACGGCCTGCCCGATCTCATCGATGTCCGTAAGTGCGCTCTCGATCTCGCCTAACTCGATGCGAAAGCCATTCAGCTTCACCTGATGGTCGAGCCGCCCGACGAATTCGATCGAGCCATCGTCACGGAGGCGCACTTCGTCTCCCGTGCGATACAGGCGCGCGTTAGGCGCATCGAAGCCCCCGGTGAAATCGGCGACAAACTTCTCGGCAGTTAACTCCAGGCGCTCGAAGTAGCCCAGGGCCAGGCCCGCGCCGCCTATCCAAAGCTCGCCCGGCACTCCAGGCGGAACAGGCTGCCGGTTCTCGTCCAGAATATGAAGCTGCGTATTGGCGATCGGTTTGCCAAGAGAGATGCGGTCGGCGGAGAAGATCCGGTCGGTCGACGACCAGATCGTCGTCTCCGTCGGGCCATACATATTCCAAAGCTCCTGGCAACGCGGCAGCAGTTGCCGGGCTAGCAACGCGGTCAGGGCCTCTCCGCCGCAAAGAATGCGCAGATCGCTCTTGCCTTCCCACCCGGAGTCCAAAAGCAATCGCCAGGTGGCCGGCGTCGCCTGCATCACCGTAATGTTGTGTTCGGCCAGCAGGTGCCCGATGGCGCCAGCGTCAGCGGCCTGCTGCGCCGTCGCGATCGCAATCCGCGCCCCGCACACCAGAGGAAGAAGCATCTCCAGGATCGAAATATCGAATGAGGCCGGCGTGACAGCCAGCAGCGTGTCCGATGCGCCGATGCCTGGCCTTTCCAGCATAGACAACAGAAAGTTGCTCAATGCCGAGCGCGGAACCATCACGCCCTTCGGCCGTCCCGTCGACCCCGAAGTGTAGATCAGATAAGCCGGGTCTAGAGCTTCGCCGCGCACATTCGGATTTGTGTCCGTAAAGCCGCGAATCGATTTCGCCTCGCGGTCCAACAGCACCACAGGCGCATCGCTTTGGGGCGCGCTATGCTCACGGGAAGAACTCGTCAACAGCAGGGAGGCTTTGGCGTCCTCGACCATGAACTCCAGACGATCTTTCGGAAACATCGGGTCGAGCGGAAGGTAGGTCGCCCCGCACTTGAGCAGGGCCAGGAAGCTGACAATCGATTCGAACGAGCGATCCAGATGCACGCCCACCACGTTTCCGAAGCCAATTCCCTGTTGGCGAAGAAAGTGCGCAAGCTTGTTGGATTGGCTATTGAGTTCGCAATAGGATATCCGCACGCCGCCCATCGCGAGCGCAGACGCCTCGGGCGTCGCCTCGACTTGGGCTTCAAACAGCTCGTGCGGGCCGGTCTCCAGATACCGCACTTGCCGCAAATCTGAAGATGAAAGAACACTGGCCGTTCCCATCTTGTGCCTCAAATCATGGAATCCCGGAGTGGTAATCCTAGCTAATTGGCAATGAACTTTAAATACAACTCCCGTGTTACTGTTACCTGAATAATGCATAGGGCCATTTGGACCCACTCAGAAACCTGTCCTACTGAGCCGGCCCGAATGAGTGAAATACTCTTTACTGTTAAAACGTCACACGGGCATGGAGAAGACTGAGGCACACAAGCTTCCGCGGGTTGTGCTGAATGAGCGTCGCCGTCGCGCCGTGAAGTTGCGCCTGGGCGGCGCGACGATCGCTGAGACAGTAGCGCAGTGCGAGTTGGGC